>Ga0181531_10002977_pt1 | contig 10462 bp, 8 predicted proteins | sample PEATcosm2014_Bin_38_FD_119743 | JGI IMG/M metagenome (GOLD analysis project Ga0181531, IMG submission 119743) | Peatland microbial communities from MTU Mesocosm Facility, Houghton, MI, USA - PEATcosm2014_Bin11_10_metaG | ecosystem: Environmental > Terrestrial > Soil > Wetlands > Peat | place... | reverse complement strand
TCGATGGCATAATTACGATTTCTCTTCGAATTCCGGAAGAGCGCGTGACGCGCATCAGCGAACTCGGTGTCCCACTCGTGCTCGTCGACAACCTCCTTCCCAATCTTCCCTGCGTCTACATCGACGACGTTGCGGGCGGCGAAATGGCGACCAAGCACCTTCTCTCACTCGGTCACCAGCGTGTGGGATTTGTCGGCGACAACCGACACGCTTCCCTAGGTATGTCCTCGTCGGAAGATCGCTACGCCGGCTACCTCCTGGCCTTAGAAGCGGCCGGCATCGAAGCGGACATGGACCTCGTAGCGCGCGGGCCTCACTCTTCTGAGGCGGCTGCAGTTCTCGCGAGCGCGCTGTTCGAATTAGGAAAGCGTCGCCCATCGGCGATCTTCGCCAGTTCGGACACACTGGCCGTGGGCGTGATCAAGGCGGCGCAACTTCACGGACTGAGGGTTCCTGAAGATTGCGCCGTAATTGGTTTCGACAACCTTGATATTTCCTCCATTCTCGACGTTTCTACCGTGGACCAGCCGCTGCTGGAGTCCGGGATCAAGGGAGCGTCAAAGATGGTCTCGCTGCTCAATGGCGAGATTGCAAAGCCTCATCGAGAGGAACTGCCTCTCGAAGTTGTTCCCCGAGGAAGTACCGGGGGGGACAAGAGGAACAGCTCCACCAAGCCTTACGGCGTCGTGGAGGGCCACAGTGGCCTACACATTCTTCATGGGGGAGAGGGGCTGGTCTCATGATTGGGACACTAATTACCGAGAGAGGAATCAAATGAGTGTATTGAAATGGGTAAAGGGGCCCCGTACGGTTCTTATAGCCACCGTCGCTCTGATGACGACGGCCGGACTGTCCGTCGTGGCGTCGAATGGACCGGCCTTGGCGGCGTCGTCAAAGAAGATCGGCGGGACGGTATCGGTGTGGAACGAGTTTTCCGGCGCCGAGGCAACGGGTTTCGCGACCGCGCTCAAACCCTTCGAGGCGAAGACGGGAATAAAGGTGACCGTTCGTAACATAGGATCCTCCGGTCCCACGCTGATCGAAGCGGCAGTGGCAGGGGGAAAACCACCGGACATCGCGGCGGTCCCGACTCCTGGGTCGTTTGACCTCCTCGCCGCAGGCAAGCGTCTGACCCCGCTGAAGCCAATTTTGGGCAGTGAGGTGAAGAACTTCTCCGCCGGATGGAATGCCGCTGGTACCTACAACGGAACGCTGTACGGCCTCTGGCTCGACTCTTCGTCGAAGAACACCGTCTTCTACAACCCAGCAGTCTTCGCGGCCGCGGGTATTTCGTCGACCCCGACGACGTTTCAGCAGTTCCTCACTGATGCCGCGACGATTGCTCAGGCCGGTTATACGCCGATCTCCTTCTGCAGCGGCACATCCGGTGCGGGCTGGTCGGCGACGGACCTCTTTCAAAACCTGTTCGTGAAGCTCAATGGTGCAGCCGCCTACAACAACCTCGTGAGCGGGAAGTTGAGTTGGACGAGTTCTGATGTCACCGCGACCTTTGCTGAGTACTCCTCGCTGCTCGGCACCAACGGAGCAAACGTTGGCGGCATTAGCAATGCTCTCGGTACGGATCAACTGTGGCCCACGTGCGTCAACCCGGTGTTCCCGACTTCGGGAATGCCGACGGCCGCCATGGTGATCGAGGCTTCCTTCGTGGAGCAGACCACTCCAGCGAACTACACGCCGTCCGATGCATCGACGTGTACCTTGTCCCAGACGAACCCGTGCCTCGACTACTTCCCGTTCCCGGCGCCCGCAGGAAGCAAGTACGCGACGAACGACCAGTCGTCGGGGGACGTGGCCATGTTGCTGAAGTCGACGAAGGCGTCTAAGGCGTTGATCCAGTACATGGGTTCCAAGCAGTTCGCGACCTTGTGGGAAGAGGCTCCTGGAGGGACAATTACTCCCAACCTGGCGGTCCCGGCGAGCGCCCTCACGAACCCCGTGACGGCGAGCATCGTGAAGAACTTGAATGACGCGTCAGCGACGGTGTTCAGTATGGACGACGAGTACGGTGGCACGCTTGAGCCGCAGATGTGGTCGAACATGCTCGCCTGGATCGGTGGCACGGACACGACCGCTCAGTTCGAGGCAACCATGCAGAGCGAAACGCAGGCGTACCTGGCCGCAAACGGTTAGTAGCACTCGGCGCCATCGGCGTGCGTATAGTTCTTTTGAGCTATACGCACGCCGATGAGCACTCGATAGCTGTCGCTATTTCGTGTAGCCGAAAACTTATGAGTGGTGGGGGCCATGAGCGCGAGCGCGATCAACGTACATAGACGACTAGGCACGCATCGTCCGTGGATACGTGAGCACGCGGTCTCGCTCGCTTTTCTAGCGCCCGCCGCGATCTGGTTGCTGTTCGTCGTCGTGTACCCCACATTCGACACCGTCCGATTGAGCCTCTTTAACGAGTCGGCCACAAAATTTCTGGGGCTGACCAACTACAAGACGGTCTTCTCAACGGACACAATCCTTACTGCTTTTCGCAACAACGTCATCTGGGTGTTAATTTTCCCCTTCTTCGTCACCACCTTTGGGCTGATATTTGCCGTGCTCACCGAACGAATTCGTTGGGCCACGGCATTCAAAGCGTTGATTGTCATGCCCATCGTCTTTAGTACGACGGCGTCCGCGCTGGTTTGGGCGACCATCTTCGATAACAGTCCGCAGATTGGAGCGGTAAACGCGGCCGCGTTGACCGTGAGCGATTGGTTTAACGCACCTGGTGCGTATCCGGTGAGTACGTCAGCCGGTCAAAGCGTCGCCGGCCTCGTTGGGAGCAACTCGCGCGCCGAGAAGAACAGCAGTATTGTCAGCATCTCCTCAGCTCGAGCGGGCGGGTCAATCAATATCGGATTGAGGGACGTCAGCCCCGCGACGCTGACACTCCTTAAGGCCCAGAGCGCGGTGAAGCCGCAGCGGGTGTCGGGGGCAATTACTGGCGTCGTCTGGCGCGCGTTTTCACCGACCGCTCCGACGAACACGACGGACATCCTGCCAGGCGAACTCGGCCTTCCCTTACTTCGCCTCGCGTTGGTGAACTCTCAAGGCGCGACCGTAGCGACGACGACCACGACGACAACTGGCCAGTACAAGTTCTCAAACGTCGGGAAGGGTTCGTATTCCGTCGAGCTCGAATCTTCCAATTTCAGTTCGGGCTTCACTGGTATCTCATGGCTCGGCGGCAGTTCAATAACACCGGTTTCTGGGTTGGGCCAAACTGCTCAAGCACTGCTCGCGGTTCCCCTCGCCGATATTGCGATGATCATCGCCTACTTGTGGATATGGGCAGGGTTCGCGATGGTGCTTATCGGCGCTGGGCTGGCGTCGCTGAACCGCGAGGTGCTCGAAGCCGCTCGGATAGACGGGGCGAAGGAGTGGCAAGTGTTTCGCAGGGTGACCGTCCCGATGCTCTCTCCCGTCCTGGCAGTCGTGTTCGTCACGATGATTATCAACGTACTTAAGGTTTTCGACATCGTCTTGAATATGGCGTCCGGGTCATCGGTCAACGCCACTCCCACACTGGCGGTGGAGATCTACGACGATGCCTTCACCGGTGGTGTTCACTCAGGTGTTTCGAGCGCCATTGCGGTCATACTCTTCTTGCTCGTACTTCCCGCGATGATCATGAACTTGAAGCGCATCAAGGGGGTGTGATGGCAAACATCGTTGAGACGACTGATCTCACCCCACGCCGCCGCGGACTATCGCGACGTCTGTCGACAAAAGGACCGACAAACATTGTCCTTGGCATTATCGGCATCGTGTGGCTCGTACCCACGGTGTCACTACTCATCATCTCCCTGCGTCCGGAGGCCGACTTCGGTGTGAGTGGTTGGTGGAAGGCACTGCTGGATCCGTCGAGTCTCACCTTTTCGAACTATCGAGTCCTCTTCGACCAAGGGTTTGCCGCCGGCGGTCTACTGGACTCGCTGATGACGTCGATCGAAATCACGGTGCCCGCCACGTTACTGGTGACGTTTCTGGCCTGCTTCGCCGGTCACAGTTTGGTCTTTGGGAGATGGCGCGGGCGTGACGTCGTGTTCCTGGTCGTCGTCGGGCTCATGGTGGTACCAGTACAGGTTGCCCTCATCCCGGTCGTGCAGTTCTACCACGAGCTTGGGGATCTCTTCGGCTTAAACCCCTACGGCACGATTCCCGGCGTCGTCATCTTCCACGTGGCCTTCGGCCTTCCCTTTGGGATCTTTCTGATGCGTAACTTCATGAGTGGTATCCCGAAGGACTTGCTCGAGGCAGCCCGCATGGAGGGCGCGGGGGAGTGGAAGGTCTTTTATCGCATCGTGCTGCCGCTCGCCCTGCCGGCCCTGGCGTCGCTCGCCATCTTTCAGTTCATCTGGGTGTGGAACGACCTCCTCGTGGCTCTCGTCTTCTTGGGCGGAAACGCCCACACCCCGCTCACCGTCTTTCTCTACGACCAAAATCACGAGCTCCAAGCGAACTACTGGATTATTTCGACGGGCGCCATCGTTTCAGTGATTGTGCCCCTCATTGTATTCTTCTCGTTTCAGCGTTACTTCGTCCGAGGCGTCCTCGCGGGCGCCGTTAAGTAGAAGGTCTTCATGGCAAGTGTCGTCTTGAGAAATCTCACCAAGCAGTATCCCGGTAACAACGCACCGTCTCTCGAAGCGCTCAACTTGGAGATCGACGACGGCGAGTTCGTATGCCTCGTTGGCCCTTCGGGCTGCGGCAAGACCACCGCGCTGCGTATGATCGCCGGGCTTGAAGACGTCACGAGCGGCGATATCGAAATTGGTGGCCGCGTCGTGAACGACCTTCCATCGAGGGACCGCGACATCGCGTTGGTCTTTCAGAGCTACGCGCTGTACCCCCATTTGACCGTCGCCGACAACATGAGCTTTGGCCTGAAGTTGCGTAAGGTGCCCAAGGCCGAGATTGAAGAAGCCGTGCAGAGCGCGGCCAAGATCCTGGATCTCGTGGATCTGCTGAATCGTAAGCCCGCCCAACTTTCGGGCGGCCAACGTCAACGCGTGGCCCTCGGCCGTGCGTTGGTGCGGGACCCGGCCGTGTTCCTAATGGACGAGCCCCTATCGAACCTCGACGCAAAACTTCGCGTCCAAACACGAGCGGAAATCGCTCAACTGCACCATCGACTTCAGGCGACCATGTTGTACGTGACGCACGACCAGGTAGAAGCTATGACCATGGCCGACCGCATAGCGGTCATGAATCTCGGCGTGTTGGAACAGTACGGTACGCCCCGCGAACTGTACAACCTTCCGAAAAATAAGTTCGTCGCTGGCTTCATTGGGTCTCCCTCGATGAATTTCGTGTCAATGCGTATCAATCGAGACGCCGAGCGCGTGCACCTTACGGGCATCGGTGCGGACTCGAGTATCAAGGTCACGCTGACCGACGAGCAGTCAGACATTCTTCGCAAGAGTGACGGTGACGACATTGTGGTCGGCGTACGGCCGGAGCACCTGATCGAAGGATCAATCGACCACGCCGGCTTTAGTGCGGTGGCCACCGTAGAAGTCATAGAGTTCCTCGGGAACGACGAACATATTCACGCTTTGAGCGGTGACACTGACCTTGTCGCGATTTTGAACGCGCACTCCGGCGTTGCCCGGGGAGATTCGATCACCTTGAGCGCGCCGCTTGACACCGTCCATATCTTTGATCCAACATCGGGTCTTCGGCTGAACTAATTTGGAGCGCTCTTAACTACCCGTCCGGCGCGTCAGGGAACCCACGCCGCTGGGGTTTCAACAAATGGACACTGAGCCGTTACCCCGCTCGGCACCGTCCAGACTAGGCGTAGCTGCTCAAGGAGTGAGCGAGTTCCTCGACCGAATCGAGTCCCTCGGGCTCGGCCTCCACTCCCTGATGATCGTCAAGAACGGTCACGTGATTACCGAGGGGTGGTGGACCCCTTACCGAGCGGATGTGCCGCAGCTTACGTATTCGTTGTCAAAGAGTGTCACGTCGACCGCAATCGGAATCGCGCAATCCGAGGGCCTGCTTTCGATTGACGACGCAGTGACCTCAATCTTCTCCGACACAGTGAAGAAGGCTCCCACCGAGTTTCTTGCGGAGATGAAGATTCGCCATCTGTTGACGATGTCAAGTGGACACGTAGAGGACACCTGGCCCGCCCTGTCGACCAGTGACTCCGACATCGTCAGCCACTTTCTCGACATCGAACCAGAAGTACGGCCCGGAACCAACTTTTGTTACAACGGTGGCTGTACGTACGTCCTCTCAGCAATCATCTCTCGACTGACCGGCGTCACCCTTCTCGAGTACCTACGACCCCGGCTATTCGAACCCATGGGAATCAAAGAAATCGAGTGGCTCACGTCGCGCGAGGGGATCACGCTGGGATTTACGGGACTCCATCTGGGGACCGAGTCGATAGCCAAGTTTGGCGTGCTGCAGCTCCAGCTCGGCGAATGGAAGGGCCGCCAGCTCGTCCCGGCCGAATTTCTTGTCGAGGCGCACGCGAAGCAGGTCTCCAACCTCGAAAACTCACCGGATCCGGATTGGCGGCAGGGCTACGGCTTCCAATTTTGGTTGTGCCGCCACCGTGCGTATCGCGCCGACGGCGCCTTTGGCCAACTCTGCGTCGTCATCCCTCAACACAACGCTGTGGTTGTCTGCACTGCGGAGACTCCCAAAATGCAAATGGAGCTCGACGCCATCTGGGAGTACTTGCTTCCCACGTTGTCGGTCTCATCCGAGCCGGACCCACTGGCCGACGAGACGCTATCTAGGAGAGTGGATCACCTCGCATGCCCGAGTCTTGCGACGAGCCCTAACGTCGGTCCCTTGAGCGCAGTGTTCGAGCGGGCGGGGGCTAGCGCGCCCCTGACCGAATCTTTCGTTCAACTTCGCGTCGAACGTTCAGGTTCGGCGCTCTCGCTCGCCATTGCCACGCCCGGCCACGAATACCACTTCCAACTGGCCGATACCGAGTGGACGTCGGGCACACTCCCCGGACTTCATACGCCACTTTCGGAGGTGGCCGTTCGCGGTGGCTGGATCTCACCCACTCATTTCTCGGTCGACGTGGTGTGGCCCTCGTCGCCGCATCGACTTCTCCTACGAGGCGTCATCGGCACGCCGTGCAGCTTTGAGGCAACGTGGGCTACGTCACCACGTCGCGGTCTCGACGGCGTTCAATTCTGATGGTTTTGGGGTCGCGCGACGAATGCGCACGTGACTCGATTGAATGGCGACGGCGTCAGAGCGTCGCGCGAACCGGGGCGTAGTGGTGGGCGACCACGCCGGACCCGTAGATGTGCGTGTCGGTGAGGCTGAGTTCGATTCGTTGCGGCGCCCAATTAGTCCACGGTGTCACGGCGCACCAGCGGGCCTTGATCGCCGATCGACCAGCCTCGACGTATGTTTGCCGGCGGAGAAGTTGTAAGTCTTTCCAATCACGCACGTCTCATGGGCGACGTTGTAGGACGTCACGGGCTCTCCTTCTTGCTGTCGGCCTCGCTCAGAACGTCGCCCAAACGATCCAGTCGGTCTTCCCAGCCCCGTCGTTGCTCGGCCATCCATCGCTCTGCGGCAGTCATCACCGAAGGTTCTATCCGACAAATCCGAGTCCGCCCGACCTTTCTCGTCTTCACGAGTCCGCACGACTCCAGGACCTGGACGTGTTGGACGACGGCGGCAAGCGACATCGCGAGCGGTTCCGCGAGCTCACTGATCGAGGCCGGCCCTCGCGTGAGTCGTTCCACCATCGAACGCCTGCTCTTATCGGCGAGGGCTTGAAATGTCCGGTCCAAATCAAGGTCAAGCATTCACTTAAGTATAGGTGGCTTCGCCGGCCATAGTCAAGTAACCACTTATGTATCGCTGCTAGCGAGGTGAGGAGGCAACTGGCGCTCCCACGCATTGGTGGCGTGCCCTCGTAAGGACACGCCACCAATGGAAGGGTTACTTGAGTTAGGACAGTGGCTGTCCCGGGTTGGACGGGGCACTCCCGAGGGCGAGCAACGCCGTGGCACGCGTCGACACCGCGGTACCAACGGTCTGCTCGTACGTCAGGTGGGCCGTCTTAATGTCTTGCGGCGTGGTCGCAGCCGCGAGCGCCGCCGACAGGGTCGACTGCGCAGCGGTCACGCTCGCCCGGAAGGCGACGTTGGCGGCTTGGATGCCGTCGACGTACGCCGTCCCGTTGTAGCCCGCGGGCGGCGCAGGTGGATCACCCGCCGCCGTGATCGCGCTGACCCGCGCGTTCAACGCCGTCTCCGCTGACGCTGCAAAAGCCGCGATCGCCGCCTGGCGCTCGGCCTTGGTCGTCGACGCGGCAAGCGCAGCTTGGAGCGTCGAGCGAGCACTCTGAATTGACGAGTGGAACGTCGCGTCAATGGACTTTAGGCCCTGGACGTAGGTGACCCACGTCGCGCGCCAGGTCGTCCACGGCGTTGATGCGGTTGCGGTGGCACTCGTCGACGTAGTGTTGCCGTCGGCGAACGCTACTGCGGGGATACTGACACCCATGGCGGCGACGAGGGCGACGACCGCGAGGGACTTGGTTGCAATGCTCTTCATAAGTTCTCCTTTCACAAGAACAGAGGACACAGTAGGAAAGCGACTTGTGATGGAGATGTGAGAGAACTGTCGAATCGCTTCGAGATTGGTGCGAGATTTCTGAGAGTGACGTGCGTTGAGATGGGCGTGTGAGACCCGTGGGCGGTTGTTGCGATTGACTAACCGCTCGACGTGGTCGTGACAACTAGTCGATCGTCGCGGTGCGTCCCAAATTGGCGATGACGTTCGACTCGTTTATGACGTCGGCGCGTGACCGTGCGCCGCAATGGAGAGAGGCTCCCACTCGCGCCACAGCGCGAGACGCGATTCGTAGTCCGCGGTTGCGATGGCGAGTGGGCCGTCGCCGAAGAAGACACGCAGTGGTGGGGCTGGAGCGTCGACGATCTGCAAGATCGCGGTGCGGGTCGCGTGGGGATCGCCCGGGTTGGCGCCGCGCCGAGCGCGCAATCGTGCGTTCTGTTCGCGCGCCTCGTCGTAGGCCGCGATCGGCGTGGTGTGTTTGGCCGACGAGCCGCCCCAGTCGGTGGCGTAGCCTCCGGGTTCGACGATGGTGACTTTGATCCCGAGACTCTCGACCTCGCGCGCGAGGGCCTGGCTGATGCCTTCGAGCGCCCACTTCGACGCGTGGTACATCCCGATGTTCGCGAAGGCCGAGATCCCGCCGATCGAGCTGACTTGGATGATGTGACCACGGCCCTGGGCTCGCAGCGCTGGTAGCACCGCTTGGGTCACCCAGAGGGCGCCAAAGAGGTTGGTCTCAATCTGGGCCCGGGCTTCATTCTCGCTGAGCTCCTCGACCATGCCGAACTGCCCGTAGCCGGCGTTGTTGATCACCACGTCGACGTGACCGAAGTGCTTAACGCTCGTCTCGACGGCAGCAAACACCGCTGCGCGATCGGTCACGTCGAGCGTCAGGGGCAGGACCAGGTCGCCGAAGGTGTCTCGTAAATCGTCGAGCGTCGTGGCGTCGCGCGCGGTCGCCACCACCCGATCGCCTCGCTCGAGCGCCGCGATTGCCCATTCGCGACCAAAGCCGCGCGACGTCCCAGTTATGAACCACGTTTTCTGCGGCATGGAGACTCTCTTTCGATGGGGTAGGACAGGGAGACGTTGAAGCTCGTCGGGTCTCAGCGTACGGGGCTGCGGCTCCGCTCTCGCGACGCCTTGGCGCCGCGGCTGTTTAGGCCGGACCGTTGCCCGCGGCGTTGCAGGCCCGGGGGTCCCAGGGCTCGAGTGCCGGGTTGACCGCGCTCGGGGCCGTGAAGTCACCGTTGCCTTTTATCCCGGGTGGATCGTACGCGGTGGTGGTGGTGACCGAGGGAGAAAGTGTGGTGGTGGTCGACGTCGTCTTTTTGAGGGTCGTGGTCGTGGTGGTCACGACTACGGGGAGGTCGACGCTCAACCCGATGCCGGTTTGCACGGTCACTTCGGCGCCGCGGGTGACCGCCGACGGGTCGAAGCCGAGGATCGCGGGACCTTGGAGTTCGGCCAGGACCGCCTGCGCTGCGGCGAGTTGGGGACTCTTCCAGTCCCCACTCTTGGGTGGGGGCGAGCCGCCGTACCAGACGACGGTCTCACTGACCGGACCGTCGGGCGTGACGTCGCTGGTCGAGACCACGTCGAAGCCCAGTCGACGGAGCGGGTTCGCGATGAGGGCGGCTTGATTGGTCTCGCCCGTTCCGTTCTCGACCGTGACCTTGACGCTGGCGGGGGTGGGCAACTTCTTGCCGGTAAAGGAGCTGTCGCCGGGGGCGACGGCGAAGATCCTATTCACGGCCTCGACCCCGTTGGGCTGGACGGGGAAGACTACGTCGCCGTAGTAGTAGCCCTGGTAGAGCAGCGAACCGGTCTCGACGTCGGTCACGGGGTAGGTGAACTGCGGTACGTTTCCGATCTG
>Ga0181531_10002976_pt1 | contig 10464 bp, 9 predicted proteins | sample PEATcosm2014_Bin_38_FD_119743 | JGI IMG/M metagenome (GOLD analysis project Ga0181531, IMG submission 119743) | Peatland microbial communities from MTU Mesocosm Facility, Houghton, MI, USA - PEATcosm2014_Bin11_10_metaG | ecosystem: Environmental > Terrestrial > Soil > Wetlands > Peat | place... | reverse complement strand
TTGGACTTCCGCCGGTCAGGGACGAATTCGGCGGCGAATCGGTCGTCGGAATCGACGATCTGCACCGTCTGCTGAGTGCCGAAAGAATCGGTCAAGTTGTCCCGATCGAAGTTTGGCGGCTTGGTCGGCGGCGTCAGGTCACGGTTGTGCCCGTCGAGCCGCCCGCGGAATAGTCGGGCGCTGAGCATCAAACCCGGGGCAGGGAGAAGCGGTTAGAATGGCGGACATTCGTTGTAAGTTTTGCCAAGATCGGGAGATTCGGATGAAGCACCTCATCGCCATCACGGCCGCGGCAATGCTCGTCGCGGGATCCGCGGCTCACTCCCAAGACACTCAGAAGATCGCGGCCGCCGAGGCGGCCGCATTGGCGTGGCTTGCGCTGACCGATCAGGGCGATTTTGCGCTCAGCTGGGACCAGGCGGCGGGCGCGTTTCGCACATCGATCTCGCAGGCCGACTGGGTGAGTAGGGTAGGTGCGGTTCGCGTGCCGCTCGGCAAGCTCATTTCGCGCCACGTGCATGCGGCCACGTTCGCGCACTCACTCCCGCAGGTGCCCGATGGCGACTACGTCGTGATCGAGTTTGAAACGCAGTTCGAATACCTGGACAAGGCGATCGAGACAATCACACCGATGCTCGACAAGGACGGTTCATGGAAAGTGTCGGGTTACTACATTCGAAGAAGCCCTGCGTCGAGCACAGGAAGTCACTGATCCGAATGTGGGAGTGCCTGCAATGAGCGTGCGGCATCGGTCGGTCGCCGAGAAACGACGGTATTTCCGCGAATTGCACCAGCAGGGATGTTTCGTGATGCCCAATCCCTGGGACCTCGGCAGCGCGCGCTATCTCGAGAGCCTCGGCTTCAAGGCGCTCGCGACCACGAGTTCGGGTTTTGCCTGGTCGCAAGGGCGTGCAGACGGAGACGTATCGCGAGAGTCCACGCTTGGCCACTTGGAAACCCTGGCGGCGGCAACCACTTTGCCCGTCAACGCGGATTTCCAGAGCGGGTTTGGACGCGATGCGGCCGAGGTCGCCGAGAGTGTTGCCCTGGCGGTCGATACCGGAATCGCGGGCTTGTCGATCGAAGACTCGAGCGGAGATCCACGCAAACCGTTGTTCGACATTGCGACCGCGAGCCAACGAATTCGCGGAGCCAAACATGCCATTGATCGTGCCGGCGGCGACGTATTGCTGGTGGGGCGCGCCGAAGGCTATCTCGTCGGGCAAACCGATCTGGCCGATACGATTGCCAGATTGAAGGCCTATGCGGCCGCGGGCGCGGATTGCCTCTATGCTCCCGGGATTTGCGGTCGCGCGGAAATCTCGGCCATCGTGGCAGCCGTCGCGCCGAAGCCCGTGAACGTACTGATTGGATCGGCAAATTCCATGACGATACAGGGCCTCGCTATGCTCGGCGTGCGACGTATCAGCGTCGGCGGTGCACTCGCGCGATGCGCCTGGGGCGCGGTCATGCGGGCGGCCACTGTACTTGCGGAGCAAGGCAAATTCGACGGCTTCGCCACTGCTGCGGCAGGCGCAGACTTGGATGCGCTCTTCGGCGCCGGTCCGGGCTGATCGACCGCGAGGCCGCAGCGCAGGCTCAGATCAGATGCGCGCCACCGCGCGCGATTCCAGCCACAAGGTTGATCCACATCGCCAGCAGTACGAACCAACTAAAGAAGTAGGCCCGAATCCGGGACCGCTCGAAAAGATTGACGAAATGGCGCGCGAGCGCGACCTCGAAAGAGAATCAGCAACACCGAAAGCGTGAGGACGACCATCGCAAACATTTGCAAAATCACGTCTTCGTCCCCTGTGCGCTGTTGATTTGCAAAGTTACGGTTGCCGATTGTAGGCGCCTTGCCGGCTATCCTGCAGCACCGCTTACCGCTGCAACTTTCAGCGCGCTGCGGTGTTATTGGTGAACCGAACTGCAACTCGATTTATTCTCGGCCATGCCAATTCAGGGGATTTCTATGCATCACCAACTGCTTGCGATCGTATCCGCCGCCGCCATCGCTCTATTGCCCGGCGTCGGCCACTCCAAGGGCTGTCTGAAAGGTGCGGCGGTCGGCGCCGTCGTCGGGCATGTCGCGGGCCATCATGCGGTCGCCGGTGCGGCTGCGGGCTGCGTCATCGGGCATCACGAGGCGGCGAAAGCAAAGGAGGCGAAGCAAGCGGCAGCGGCGTCTCAAGCGCAAGCCCAAGCGCGCGGCAGCGAATCAACGGCTACGCCTCCAGCGCGATAAGCGAGATGCGCGGGGCATCGCGGCCTCGAGGCGCCGGCAGCTGCGTGAGGGGCAGCGCGGATTTATCGGCTTGATGCCGTCTAAACGAATCTATACGGCACTTTATCTATAACTACTAACTGATTGATTAATAAAATAATAATCCTTGAATGATCCGGCAATCACGAGAATCACCGACCGCAAGGTCGGTTCCCTGCGGCGCCGGAAATTCCGCGTTCTGATCAGCGCAAAGTGCCGGGTGCGAACTTCTGCTTCGCCTAGAGCGAGGATTGTTCTTGTGGTGTAGGTTATCGGCTGCACTGACCGGCAACGAGAAAGGCGAATGGGAATCATGGCATGAGGCGTCCGCGAGTCACGACGGTTGTCTTGATTTTGCTGTGCATGATGTATTTCATTACGTACCTCGACCGCGTCAATGTCAGCAGCGCTGCTGCCGGATTTTCACAGGACTTCGGCCTCAATAAGACCGAAATCGGTTTGGTTTTTTCGGCGTTTGCCTACCCCTATCTGATCTTTCAAATCATCGGCGGTTGGATCAGCGACCGCTTCGGTGCGCGCCGGACATTGATCGTATGTAGTATCGTGTGGGGCGGCGCCACGGTGCTCACGGGAATGGCCGGTGGACTAGCATCGATGCTCATCGCTCGGGTGTTGCTGGGCCTGGGCGAAGGCGCCACGTTTCCAGCCGCCACGACGGCGATGTCGCGCTGGGTACCGAAATCACAGCGCGGTTTCGCCCAAGGCATCACCCATGCCGCGGCGCGCATCGGAAACGCCGCAGCGCCCGCTGCGATCGTGCTGATCATGGCCGCCTATGGGTGGCGCGCGTCGTTTTATATCTGCGCAGCCATCAGTTTCGGATGGCTGGGCATTTGGGTGTTCACGTTTACCGAACATCCAAAAGACCATCCACGCGTCGCAGCGTCCGAACTCTCGCTGCTGCCGCAGGGCGTGGCGCGCGCGGCCGCCGTTCCCTGGAGCCGCTTGTTCAAGCGCATGGCGCCGGTGACGGTCGTATACTTTTGCTATGGTTGGACGCTGTGGCTGTTCCTCAGCTGGATTCCCCAATATTTCCTCCATAGTCAAAATCTCGACCTCAAGCAATCGGCATTATTTGCCTCCGGTGTTTTCTTCGCAGGGGTCCTCGGCGATACGCTGGGCGGTGTCGTGACCGACCGGATCCTTCGGCGCACGGGAAGCTTGCTGCGAGCGCGCAGTGCAATGGTTTCTGTTTGTATGTTCTTGTCGATGCTGTCGCTGCTTCCGTTGATGTTCGCGCACAGCGTTGGTATATCGCTGCTATTGCTCTCGGTGGGCTTCTTCTTTTCTGAAATGACGATTGGACCCATGTGGGCGACTCCCATGGATATCGCGCCCAACCATTGCGGCACGGCAAGTGGCATCATGAACACCGGCTCGGCTTTGGCCGCCATCATTAGTCCGGTCGTCGCCGGATTTATCATCGACCGAACCGGCAACTGGCAACTGCCGTTCGTGGGTAGCATGTTGCTCATGGGCGCCGGCGTCCTGCTCGCCTACCGGATGCGACCGGACAGCAAATTCGAGGAATCGGGCGAAGCGGTCGCTGCCACGGCCAAGCTCAGGGCGCTCTTGTAATGTCTGTATCCGCGACGCTCGATTTCAATGTTTTGCAAGTGCCGCGAACGCCCGCTCTCGTGTTGTTGCGCGCGGCGCTGGAGCGCAATCTCGACCTCATGCAGCGCCGCTGCAACGCGGCGGGCGTGGCGCTGCGCGCGCACGGCAAGATGCATAAATGCTCGACGATCGCAAAGCTGCAGATGGCAAAAGGCGCGGTGGGGATCTGCGCGCAAACCGTTGGTGAGGCGGAGGCATTTGTCGGATCCGGAATCCAAAACGTGCTTGTGACCTCACCGGCTCCCCTGGCGGCGACGCCGCGGGCTGCCGAGCTCGCGCGCCGCGCCAAGCTTGCCGCGGTGGTCGACGATGCGGTATTGGTCGCCGCGTTTGCGGCCGCCGCTCGGACCGCCGGCATCGTGCTCGATTTGCTCGTCGACATCGATCTCGGTCAGCATCGCACCGGCGTTCGGCCCGGCGAGGTGGTCGCGTTGGCGCAAAGGATAGCGACGACCAATGGCGTGCGATTCGCCGGCATCCAGGGCTACGTAGGCCATCTGCAGCACGTCGCGGCCCGATCGGCGCGCAACGCCGCCAACGAAACAGCAATTGCCGCGCTGGAACGCGTATCGGCAGACCTTCGGGCCGCCAATCTTCGGGCCGACACCGTAACGGGCGGCGGTACCGGCACCCATTTCAGCGATTTGGCGAGTGGCGTCTTCACGGAAATTCAAGCCGGCAGCTACGCGGTGATGGATGCGCAGTACGGGGCCTGCGAGGCGCCCGACGGCGACCAGTGGGCATTCGTACCAGCGCTCGCGCTCGCCGCGACCGTGGTATCTGCGCGCCATCGCACGCATGTCACCGTGGATGCAGGTTCGAAAGCGTTCAGCATGGACGGGCCTGCGGCGAGAGTCATTGCCGGCGCCGCGAACGGGTCCATTTGGCGATCGATGGGCGATGAACACGGTGCAATCCTGCATCCCGAGTACGCCAATAGTTTGAGCGCCGTTTGGAACGATGCGATCGCTCTGGAGGCCGCGATCGACACGGCCGATGCGCAACCCGGGCAATCAAGTGCTGCCTCGAGACTTGGAGACACCGTTTGGCTTCAACCGGGCCATTGCGACCCGACGATCAATCTTTACGACGCCTTCCTCGTTGTGGAAACCGACGGTAGTTGGAGTCGGTGGCCAATCGACGCGCGACGAACGACAGCGCGGCTGGATCAGTTCGAATGACCCAGCCGGTATGACGACGTTCATCGCCTTACTTCGGGCCATCAATGTCGGCGGTACCGGTAAACTGGCGATGACCGAGTTGAGCGCCTTGTGCATAGAGGCGGGATTTGCCGACGTCCGGACCTACATTGCCAGCGGCAATGTGGTGTTCGCGAGCCGTTTGACGGAACGGGCGATCGTCACGACGCTCGAGCGCCGTTTGGCGGCGCATGCGGGCAAGCCCATCGGCGTTATCGTGCGCACGGCCCCCGAAATGGCCGCGGTGTTGGCGAGCAACCCTTTTCCGCATGCCGCGCCGAATCGAACGGTTGCCTTATTTCTGGACCGACAGCCCCCGTCGGACGTGCTGAGCACGGCGACAGGAAGGACCGCGGAGGACATTCGCCTCGGGAAGAGGGAAATCTACATCCACTATGGATCCGCCATGGCCACATCAAAGCTCAAGCTTGCGGTCGCAAAAACCGGAACGGCGCGCAACATGAATACCGTTGCCAAGCTCGTCGCCTTGGCAAAGCGCTAATCAAGGGCCGCCCGGCAGCAGCCTCTCAGGGTGCAAGGCTCGCGCGGCGGGTCTGCAACTTTCCAGCCAGATCGGTGTTTTTGGCCCGGGAGCGTTGAATTGCAATCCAACAAACGGAGCCATCATGGTGACTTGGACTCGCAGATTACTGGTAATTGGCGCGTTCTCAACCGCTGCCTTCGCCTCTGCTGCAGCCGACCAAACGTTCGACAAGCGCTTCAGCGCCCCCCCGGGCGGACATCTGACGCTACAGACCGATGTCGGATCGGTCGCGATCCTCGGGCACGACTCCCGCGAAGTCGTGATTCACGCGGAGATGAGCGATTCCGATCACGTGCAAATCGCCGCAGAGCAAAATTCCTCGGGAGTGTCGGTGACCGGACATGTCACGGAGCGCGATTGGTTCGATTGGTTTCATTTCTCCTCGACGCACGTGCGATTCACGATCGATGTGCCACGCGATTATCCGGTTGAAATCAAGACGTCTGGTGGTAGCATCGATGTGCGCAATTTGGCCTCTGCGGTACAGGGAACGACCGCCGGTGGCAGCATCACGCTCCGCAATGTCACCGGGCAGATTGACGCTCATACGGCCGGTGGTGGCATCAGCGCGGAACGGATCAATGGGGCCGCCGCCTTGAGCACGTCCGGCGGCAGTATCGATATCGATGCTTCTACCGGTGATCTCGATGTGCACACGTCGGGTGGCAGCATCAATCTCAATAGTATCGATGGACGCGTGAAGGCAACCACATCTGGAGGCAGCATACACGCCGAAGTGCACGTCAATCACGGCGTGTATTTGACGACCGCAGGCGGCACGATTACTTTGTTGCTACCGGAAGACGCGCGCGCGTCGATCGACGCAGGTACGAGCGGCGGCCGCACGCGGTCGGAGCTCCCTCTCAGTAGCACTGAACTGGCCGAACGCTCCCATTTGCGCGGCACCATCAATGGCGGCGGGGAACCAATCTTCCTGCGCACCTCGGGCGGCAGCATTCATGTGGAACCCCTGAAATGAACGTCGCCAGCCAAATTAGCTCGGGCTGACGGTCGGTGGTGACATTCATGCGCTTCTTGATGCGAAGGGTGTCATGCGCGATAAGCTCACCCATCGGCTCATCGTTGTCCACAATCCCGGTGCACAAGCCTGTGCATAACCGGTTCCAGGTCACGAAAACGTCACGATCATTCATACGCTTAGATTGAACTGACGATTTCTTGACCACGTTTGATCGCACGGGATCATCGCTTTGTTTTTCCCGTACGCTGTCGTTGGGTGAGCTTCTTCTTCGCTTTGCGACGCATCTTCACGAGCGCGTCTACGAGATCGTCGACCGGCTCATGCTTTTTCGCCTTGCGCCGCATCCACACGAGCGCATCGAGGAGTTCATCGACAGGTTCGGTTTTTCTCGCCATGCAGCATGCTAGTCGCAGATTGGTCGGTCGCCAACAGTCTATTTCTATCACCGAAGTGATCGGCATGCCTAGGCCGGCCGCTACTGTTTGCCGCTCAATGCGCTCGGCACCGGATAAACCGGCTTCACATAGGTGTCGAGCCAGCGGCTCATCTCCCACAACATATGTGACAAGCTCTCGTGCGCCTCGTAGCCATGCGCTTCGAGCGGCAAGAATACCAAGCGCACGGTGGCGCCGTTTCCCTTCAGAGCCGCGTAAAAGCGCTCGGACTGGACCGGAAACGTTCCTTGGTTGTCGTCGGCCTCGCCGTGGATCAGCAGCAGGGGTGTCTTGATCTTGTCTGCATAGCTGAACGGCGACATCTGGTAGTAAACCTCGGGCGCCTGCCAGTAGGTGCGTTCCTCGGCTTGAAATCCAAAGGGCGTCAGGGTTCGGTTATAGGCACCACTGCGCGCAATGCCTGCGCGGAACAGCTGGCTGTGGGCCAGCAGATTCGCTGTCATGAATGCCCCGTAACTATGCCCCATGACGGCGACCCGCGTCGGATCGACCACGCCGAGCGACACGCCGTAGTCGATCGCCGCTTTGGCCCCGCTGACAAGCTGTTCGATGTAGGTGTCGTTCGGCTGCGCATTTCCCTCACCCACAATCGGAATGCTGGCGTTTTCGAGCACCGCGTAGCCGGTCCGTGCAAAAAAAATCGGTGTGCCAGGTCCAATCCGCGGAAAGCGATACGGCGATCCCGTTACCTGGCCGGCAGTCGCGCGTGATTTGAACTCCGCCGGGTACGCTTCCATGAGCGTCGGCAGCGGCCCCAGAGACTTGTCGTACCCAGCCGGCAGCCAAAGCGTCGCGGTCAACTCAACACCATCGGACCGGCGGTACTTCAACAGCCGTTTGGCCGGCAATTGGATTCCCGCATATGGGGACGGAAACGCGGTTACCCGTTTGACGTCGGCGGTCTCATCGTCGCTCGCGCGCAGTGCTGCGACATAGTAATTTGGCGAGACCGTCTCGCTTTCCTGACGCACCAACACTTGTTTATCCGAGAGCAGCGAAACTGGTTCCGCATACATTTGCGGCGCGGATCGCCACACGGTCTGTTCCTCGCCGCCACCGATGGGCATCACCGCGACAAACGGGACATCGCCGTCGGGTGTTGCACCTGGCGAGAAAAAGTAGAGCCCCTTGCCATCGGCTGTCAGGCGAAGAACGGGCTTTCCGGCGGAGTTCATCGTCGCAACGGCTCGGCCCGGGCTGTGATACCGATCTTGTGATGAGCCCTCATACAGCGTCGTCGCCCTCGCAGCAGGCGTACTTGGATCGAAGGCAAGCATCGCGATTCTTCGGTCGGCCCAACGCCATTCGGTTGCCAACGCAAAATGATCGGTGCCCCATTCAACACTGCGGAGCCGCATTGGCAGTTCCAGCATAGTGGTGCGCTCGGCTTCGAATGGCGCCGCAAGTTCGACGAGCCGATCGCGCACCGCCGCGTCGACCTTCGGATCGCCGCCGTCGCCGGCCTCGACCCAAACGAGGGTTGCGGGCGCGTCACTACGCCAGCCGTATTCGCGCGGTCCCGATTGCACGGCATCGAAAGCGATCGGCAGTTGATCCAACAGCGGATGATCTGAGAGGTCCTGCGTCGCACCCGTCTTCAGCGTAACCACCGTCACCTTGGTTGGAAAATTCTCCGCTGGTAAGGTGTAGCTGAATGGGCGGTGGAGCGTTTCGACCAACGCAAAGCGCCCATCGGGCGAGGGCTGCGCGTCTTCAATGAGGCCTCGTGTGCGTAAGCTGCGCACCGGGCCGTCGAGCGGCGCGATGATGAGCTCGGAGGTCGCGTAGAACTCGAAGATCGCAGCATCGGTAGGCGTTTTCAGCAGGTCCTCGTACGTTCGCGCCGGTGTCACGGTACCCAGGTTCTCCTCGACGTTCGGTCCGGCGGGAACCTCACTCGTAGACGGCGCCGCGCCGCGTCCGGTGGGCACAATCTTGCAGAGCAGCGCCGACGAATCGGGCATCCATTCACAGGGTGCACCCAGCACCGCATTGAGACGGAAGCCACCGATGCGATGCGCCGAAGCCCTCGCGACATCGATGACCCACAGGTATAAGCCCGCGTCGGGCCCCACCTGCTTTTGAACAAATGCGACATGCCTGGAATCCGGCGACCACATCGCATGACCCGCCAAGAGCTTCGGCGGCAGGCCGGCGATCGGCTGCTGCGCCTCGGCGGAAATCGGCTGCAGCCACAACTTCACGATCGACACCTCTCGGCTCGGACCGTTGGTCGCGGGATTAAACCGAATTCCTGCCAGGCGATAACGCGGCTGCGCAACCTCCGCAATCGTGGGGAATGTCTGCGGCTGCTCCACCAACAGCATCGTATGATCCGGAGCGACTCGCACCGCGGGCGTACGCGGGGCATCCAGCAATGCCTCGATGGCTGCGGGCGGCTTCTGATAGATTAAGGCGGTCTGCGCAGACGCGGCGCCTGCGAACGCACCCGCCCATAGGAGAAACACCACGGCTCGTTTCATCGTCCACTCCTGATCACAGCCCGATCGTACTCAACGTGACGGCGTCGTGACGCATTGTTGCCTGCCCGGTGCCTTCAGGCTAGGGGGCAGCTTCGTCGAAGTCCGTCGAGGCGATGAATCGCAATCCGAATCTATGAAATCGACGCGTCGCAGCAGGTCAGCGTCATCGGTCCGGTCAAATTGTTATCCCGGCCAAGATGACGGCAGGGTAAGCTGCCCTTGATTGCCATCGACGATTGGATCGCAGATACCGATCCGAACGGAGCGTGGAAGAATATACGAACCGACCGGGAGAGTGCCTATGAGAGCCATGATCGCTTGGGTAATGATGATTTGTGTTGCGGGCTGCGCCACCATGCAGACCGTCACCGGTAGTTCACTCGAACTGCAAGAGCGCATCGCCGCCGGCGAGTTACTGCAGCCCGGCGATCATGTGCGCATCACCACAAGCGACGGCAGCAAGCATGATCTGGACGTTGTCAGCGTAACGGCGTATTCGATCAACGGTAAGAAAGATTCGGTGCCGGTCAAAGACGTCTTTTCAGTCGAGAAACGGGAAGGCAGCATTGCTGGGACCGTGGCCGTCATTACCGTGGCGACGATCGGCGCTCTGGCGCTCATCGGCCTGGAAGCATTTAAGCACGGCTCTGCCGGCGGTTTGTAGTTGGTATATTGATCGAGCGGAATGGGCCTAGATACCCGCGCTTGTTGCAAAAACCCACAGTATGAGGATCGGCAGCAGTGCGATCGTCACCGTAACCGCCGCACGCCGCTTCGCTTCGCGGAACGCATAGCCGGCCAGAATGAGCGACACCAGGATCAGAATGATCGAAGACCATAGCGAGACAGCCGCAAAAACGTGCTCTCGATGCAGCTGAGCCGGCGAAATGTGAGGAT
>Ga0181531_10002975_pt1 | contig 10464 bp, 11 predicted proteins | sample PEATcosm2014_Bin_38_FD_119743 | JGI IMG/M metagenome (GOLD analysis project Ga0181531, IMG submission 119743) | Peatland microbial communities from MTU Mesocosm Facility, Houghton, MI, USA - PEATcosm2014_Bin11_10_metaG | ecosystem: Environmental > Terrestrial > Soil > Wetlands > Peat | place... | reverse complement strand
TCTTCCCATGGGAAGGATTGATGACGGACTTTCGATCGCGCAGGATCCGGATGTTATCTTTGCCGCGTTCGGCGATATGATGCGAGTCCCGGGGACGACCGGGAGCCCGCTTGAACACAAAGCTCGCGGCGGCGATGTGCGCATCGTGTATTCACCCTCGGACGCGCTGAAACTGGCGCGGCTGAACCCCGAAAAGCACGTGATGTTTTTCGCCATCGGTTTTGAAACGACCGCACCTTCAACTGCGCTCACGCTCATGCGTGCTAAAGCCGAGGGACTCCGCAATTTCTCGGTATTTTGCAACCACGTGACCATCATTCCAGCGATTCGAGCGATTCTCGATTCGCCCGATATGCGGCTGGACGGTTTCATCGGGCCAGGGCATGTCTCCACGGTGATCGGTTGCCGTCCATATGAATGGATCGCGGCGAACGAGCGCAAGCCCATTGTCGTTTCCGGCTTCGAGCCGCTCGATATGTTGCAATCAGTGGTTATGCTGCTGCGGCAGCTGAATGCCGGCGAGTCCAAGGTCGAGAATCAATACAAGCGGGTTGTGCCGTGGGAGGGCAATCTCGCGGCGCTTAAGGCAATGGCCGAAGTGTTTCAGCTGCGGCCGTACTTTGAGTGGCGCGGATTGGGATTTATCTCGCAGTCGGCGCTGAGCATTCGCGACGAGTATGCCGAGTTCGACTCCGAGCAGCGCTTTCACGTACCCGGGGTTCGAGTCACCGATCCCAAGGCGGCGCAATGCGGGGAAGTGCTCAAGGGCGTGCTCAAACCGCACCAATGCAAACTCTTCGGAAATGAATGCACGCCAGAACATCCTATTGGCGCGCTTATGGTGTCTTCGGAAGGATCATGCGCAGCGTACTTCAATTACGAACACCGGAAAACGGCGGCGGCAAGTCTCGTGAGTCTGACGGCTTAGCGGTGACAACCAGGCTGGCGGCAGTGGCCGAGGAAGCACCGATACGTTTTCGCGACCCGCAGATTGAGATGGCACATGGCGCTGGCGGGAAAGCCAGCCGCAAACTGGTCGAAGGTCTCTTCGCACCCCTGCTCTTTGGAGCCGCGACGGATCCGCTGGGCGACGCCACACATCTCGAGGTGAATGGCGCACGCATTGCAATCACGGCGGATAGTTTTGTTGTAAAACCCATTCGTTTTCCGGGGGGCTCGATCGGTGAACTTGCTGTCAATGGTACGGTGAACGATCTAGCGGTTTCAGGAGCGCGGGCCGAGGCGCTGGTTTGCACCTACATTCTCGAAGCGGGATTGCCCACCGACGTGCTGGCGGCCGAGGTTCGGGCGATGGCCCGTGCCGCTCGCCAATGCGGAGTGAGAATCGCCGGCGGAGATACGAAAGTCGTCGAACACGGCAAAGCCGACGGTTTGTACATTACCACGACCGGTGTAGGGCGTCCCATGGCCGGTGTGAAGGTGGATCCGAAAACGGTGCGCCCAGGGGACAAGGTGTTACTCTCAGGCCCGATTGGAGATCATGGCGTCACGATTCTGCTGGCTCGCGGGGAGCTTGATCTCGAAGCTGATTTGCGGTCTGACACGCGCTCAGTGCTGCCGCTAGTGGAAGCACTGGCGACGGAAGCTGCGCCCGGAATCCGGTGGATGCGGGATCCGACCCGTGGCGGCGCGGCGACGTCGCTGAATGAACTGGCGCGGGATTGCGGTTTGGGAGTGGTGCTCTTCGAAGAAAAGATTCCAATCCACGATGCCGTTCGCGGGGCTTGTGAGTTACTGGGACTTGATCCGCTCCACATCGCCAATGAAGGCCAGTTTCTGGCCGTGGTTGCTCCGGAATATGCGGATGCCGCGCTGAACGCACTGCAGTTGGCTCCAGGCGGCCACGAGGCGGCCATGATCGGGGAAGTACGAGAACAGCCCGCAGGCTCGGTGCTCGAAACGACTCGATACGGCGGGACGCGTATCGTGGATATGCTCGTTGGCGACCCACTGCCGCGTATTTGTTGAGCCGATGTTGACCGAAAAGTTTTCGGAAAGACTGACATCCAGAACGAGCAGACGATGCATACGATTTCACATTTGACGTCACACATCGAAGAGCGATTGCTCGATCGCAATCAGATCATCGAACGATTCTTCAACCGCGAAGCACCGCGCGTGGCCGAAGCCTGCCGAGGCATGTCGGAACGCTTCTTACAGGGTGGAAGGCTGTTGGCTTTCGGTCGGGGACCCTACGCGACCGATGCGCAACATGTTTCCGTAGAATTCGTCCATCCTGTGATCGTCGGCAAACGCGCTCTGCCGGCGCTGGACCTGTCGATTTCGTTTCGGCCCTGGCTGGATGCGATTCTTCGGCCCGAAGATATCGTCATGGGATTTGGTCCGCCTGAGGGCGATCCCGAAGTTTGGGCAACACTGCAACAGGCAGAGTTCCGGAATGCGATGACCTTTGCGCTGCCCGGGACGGAAGGTTCGTACGCCGTCGAAGCGGCCACGGAAGACCCTTTCATTCATCAGGAAATGATCGAGATTCTGTATCACACGCTCTGGGAGACGGTGCACGTGTTCTTCGAGCATCGCGAACTCGGTCATGATGTGGGGCAGGCTGGTTTTCTTTATCCGTTTCTCGGACAGCAAAAGCAGGCAACCGGCGGCCTGGTCGCTGAGGTCGCCAAATCAATTGTAATGAAGGCAGGCGACGATGCCCAGTTGCGCGGACGCGTGGCTCGCGAGCAAGCCGAGCAGATTGGGAGCGCAGCCCGCGCCATCCATGAACGGATTCGACGAGGCGGCAAACTGATTATGTTTGGCAACGGGGGCTCGGCGACTGACGCGAACGACTTTGCCATAGACTGCGTGCTCCCGCCCTCAGCATATGAGCCGGTACCTGCCATTTCCCTTTCCCTAGAGCCGGCGAACATCACTGCGGTTGCAAACGATGTGGGAACGGAATGTATTTTTCTGCGGCAACTGATCGCGCAGGCGCACCCCGAGGATGTCGCCATCGGAATCTCGACGAGCGGCGGATCACGCAACATCGTCATGGCTCTTGAAGAAGCGCGCAAGCGTAAGCTATTGACCGTCGCGCTTCTCGGTTACGACGGCGGCGAGGTTTTGCGCCGTGGTCTGGCTGATTTCCCCGTCGTTGTGCACTGCGACTACATTCCGCGCATTCAGGAAGTGCAAGCGTCGATTTATCACGTCATGCGAGAGTCTCTCGAGGTCCTCAGCCGTGGCGAAATTTGAGTTGTTTGGGACCGCGCGTTGTCCGCACACGCAGGAAATGCGCGACTGGCTTGAGTTTCGTAGTTGCGAGTTTGTGGAGTATGACGTCGAAGCCGACAAGACTGCGCGCGGCCGGATGCGTGAACTTGCCGGCGGACAACGCAACGTGCCGATGCTGGTGGAAGACGGGCGCGTCGTCCAGGTCGGATGGCAGGGGCGCAGTTGCGTGGTGGAGTCGGACTGACCGGGGCCGAACCCTGAAATGGCGAGCGCCTGCTCAATTCGAGTGCGGGGCGTGGTGCAAGGTGTCGGCTTCCGTCCATTTGTCTACCGTCTGGCGCGAGCCAACACCCTGGGCGGATGGGTCCTCAATGGCGAAGAGGGTGTCGAGATTTATCTCGAAGGCACCGAGGAGGGCCTGCACGCGTTCGTTGAAGATCTCCAGGCCCAATCGCCGCCGGCAGCAAGCATCGCGGAAGTGGAAGTTCAGCCGGTCGCACCGCGGGGGCTGAACGAGTTCACGATTCGCGAGAGCGAGCGTCGCGCGCGGCCAACCGTTCGGATTTCTCCGGATCTTCCGGTTTGCGACGAGTGTCTTGCCGAGTTATTCGATCCCGGGAACCCACGTTATCTCTATCCCTATATCAACTGCACGAACTGTGGACCGCGTTATACGGTCATTGAAGCGCTCCCCTACGACCGGCCGAATACGACGATGAGGCGCTGGCCGCTTGATGATTATTGTGCCGGCGAATACCGGGACCAAAATAACCGGCGGTTCCACGCGCAACCCGTGGCGTGCCATCAATGTGGGCCGCGCTATCTGTTGCGCGAGGCCGGGATGGCGCCGTTGGAGGCTACGGAGGAGGGCGCCGACCAGACGATTGACCGGGCGGTGGAGCTGCTTCAAGCGGGGAAGATCATCGCCGTCAAAGGGCTTGGCGGCTACCATCTTGCTTGCAACGCGCGAAATGCGGCGTCAGTGGCGGCTCTGCGGGAACGTAAATTTCGCAAGGAGAAGCCGTTTGCACTCATGGTGAGAGATCTCGCGACGGCCAGGACCCTGATCGAACTCGATGCGCAAGCGGAGAAATTGCTGTTGTCGATTGCACGACCCATCGTGCTTGCGCCCGCAAAAGAGGGTCGCGGTGAAATTGCGGATGGGGTAGCTCCAGAAAACGATGAACTGGGAGTGATGTTGCCGCACACCCCGTTGCAGCATCTGTTATTCGCGGCCGGTGCACCGTCGGTGCTGGTGATGACCAGCGCGAACCGATCGAGTGAGCCGATTGCTTACCGGGATGACGAGGCGATGCAACGGCTGTCCGCCATTGCGGATGCTTTTCTAGTCGGTGAGCGGCCGATCGCGCGCCGCGTCGATGATTCTGTCGCCCGAGTTGGCGCTCTTGGTCCGATGATCCTGCGACGTGGTCGCGGATACGCGCCCGGTGCAGTCGCGCAGTTGCCGACGGAGCAGCCGATCTTGGCACTGGGAGCTGATCTCAAGAACTCCGTCACATTGGTAGTCAACGGTCAGGCATTCGTCAGCCAATACATCGGCGATCTGGAACATTACGACGCATTTCGCGCTTTCGAGGAGACCATCCGAGATCTGATGTCGATGTACGACGTGGATCGGCGCGATCTGCTTGTTGTGCACGATGCGCATCCGCAGTATTTGTCGACTGCGCACGCCGCGAGCATGGACGTTCCGCACAGCATGGCCATTCAGCACCATCGCGCGCATGTCGCGTCGGTGCTGGCCGAGCGGGATGAATTGGACCGACGGGTACTGGGCATCAGTTTCGACGGAACGGGCTATGGAGATGATGACAGCATTTGGGGTGGAGAGTTTTTCGTTGGCAGCGTCACGGAAGATTTTCAGCGAGTCGCTCACTTGCGCCAATCGGCTCTAGCTGGGGGTGACGCGGCTGCAGCTTCTCCGGTGCAGGCAGCGGCCGGTTTTCTGACGCAAATCGACGGCTTACCCGATCTATATGCACATCCTTTTCACTTTCCCGATCGTTTCCGCACCGCAAAGCAGCTAATCCGGCAGAATGTGCGCACATTTCCCACGACCTCAATGGGACGGCTTTTCGATGCTGCGGCGGCGCTGCTCGGTTTCACGCGTGAAATAACGTTCGAGGGTCAGGCTGCGATGTGGCTCGAGCATCTTGCGCGCCGCTCGCGGTATGTTGATGGCTATTCGTTCCCGTTTGTCGGTGAGGAGCTGGATTTTCGTCCACTGTTGAAGTCGTTGGTTGCCGACCGCGTTGAAGGTCGTGCATTGGCCGAGATTGCGAGGGCGTTTCAGTCTGGCCTTGCTCACGGATTGCGCGATGCGGCACTCGCCTTGTGTGCCGGTCATCGTCTGGATACGGTCGTTTTGTCCGGTGGAGTTTTTCAGAATGAGTTACTCCTGGAAGATGTAAAGTCGCTATTCGAGCAGGAACCGATTGATATTTGGATCAATCGCGCCGTTCCGGCAAATGACGGTGGCATCAGCCTGGGGCAGGCGGCCATGGCGGCGTGTGCCGTGCGTCGCTCTGGAGGCGTCCGACACGATGCATGAACTCTCGATCGCGATGAGCATCATGGACCTGGCGCAGGAAGAAGGCCAGCAGCGCGGCGTGCAGGTCACGGGAGTGCGTCTGAGGCTGGGCGCCCTTGCGGGCGTAGTCAAGGATGCGCTTCTTTCTTCGTACGAAATGGCGTGCTATGACACTCCGCTACAAGGCTCGCGGCTCGTGATTGAAGAGGTGCCCGTGCTGGTTTTTTGTCCGACCTGCCAAGCGCAGCGTCCGATCAGCTCGGTACAGCTGTTTTGCTGTGGCGAGTGCGGGACACCGAGCTCCGAGGTCGTGCAGGGCAAGGAAATGCAAGTCGTTGCGTTGGAGGTCGAGTGATGAGTGAGCCGCGATTGGTTGAAGTCCGTAAGAATGTCCTGAAGCAAAACGATCAGATTGCTCGTGCCCTGCGTGAACGATTTCGTGCGTCTGGCGTGTTCGTGGTCAGTTTGGTTTCGAGTCCGGGCTCGGGAAAGACGGCATTCCTGGAAAAGGTTCTCACCGAGCTTCGCTTGCGTTATCGGGTGGCTGCACTGGTAGGGGATCTGGCCACGGAAAACGACGCGGCGAGGCTGGCTCGCAGCCAGGCTCCAGTGAGGCAGATCACCACGGGCACACTTTGTCACCTGGAAGCGGCAATGGTGCAAAACGCGCTCGATGACTGGAGACTTGGTGACCTCGACTTTCTCTTCATTGAGAATGTCGGCAACCTGGTTTGTCCTTCTTCTTACGATCTAGGCGAGGATCTGCGGCTAGTGCTTACTGCGGTCACCGAGGGTGAGGACAAGCCGCTGAAGTATCCGACGATTTACAACAGTGCCGACGTTGCCATCGTGACCAAGATGGACCTGGCGGGAGCGGTTGAGTTCGACTGGACGGCGGCATACGGCAACATTCAGGCTGTGCGGCCGGGAATGCGCGTGTTTCAGGTTTCAGCCAAAAGTGGCGAAGGGATGCCAGAATTCATGGAGTTTCTTGCGGCACAACTCACCGCCCGACGCCGCACGACGGTCGATTCAGCGCGGGCTTAACGGGAAGTCGCGAGATAAGAGTTCAGCGATGAGCTCTCCGCCGGCGCTTTTTCATGGCGCTTACCTGCGTTTCTTCAAGCTGTTGTACCGGAAGCATTCAACCGCGTGGTCGTTGACCATTCCGATGGCTTGCATGAAGGCGTAGCAGATTGTGGAGCCAACGAATGTGAATCCGCGCTTTTTCAGATCTTTGCTCATCGTGTCGGATTCTGCTGTCTTCGCCGGAATCCCTTGACCCAGTCGCCACGCATTGACCCGAGGCTTTCCTCCCACAAACTGCCAAATGTAGCGGTCAAAGGAGCCAAATTCTTTCTGCACTTCGAGAAATGCTTTGGCGTTCTTGGTGGCGGAGGCGACTTTCAAGCGGTTCCGGATAATGCCTGGGTTACGTAGCAGTTGCTGCAACTTGCGGTGGTCGTAACGGGATATTTTCTTCGGGTCAAATGCGTCGAAGGCGTCGCGATAGTTCTCGCGCTTGTGGAGAATCGTGTCCCAGCTCAGGCCGGCCTGCGCGCCCTCAAGGATCAGGAACTCGAAAAGGATACGGTCGTCATGCTGGGGTACGCCCCATTCCTGATCGTGATAGCGAATGGAGAGATCGTTACTGGGCCAGCTGCAGCGAACGACTTCTTTTTTTGGTGATCGCTTTGTCATGCTGCTTGTCTGCCGGCTAGGGCAGCGTCGATGAGGCGCAGTTCTTCGCCGGAAAATTTCAGATTCTTGAGTGCGGCCACATTCTCATCGACCTGCGAGACCTTACTCGTGCCGACCAGCGCGCTGGTCACCACGGGATCGCGCAACACCCATGCCACGGCCATCTCGGCGAGAGTTTGTCCTCGCTGCCGGGCGATGTCATTCAAAGCGCGAATCTTTGCAAGCGTGGCCTCGCCGATGTCTTTCTTCTTCAGGAAGAAATCCCGAGCCGCCCGCGAGTCGGCGGGAATCCCGTGCAGGTAGCGATCCGATAAGAGTCCTTGCGCCAACGGGCTGAAAACGATGGCTCCCACACCTTCTTTTCGAAGGACATCGAACAATCCCTGTTCCGGCTCGCGGGCGAACATCGAATACTTTGGCTGATGGATGAGACAGGGAGTTCCGAGTGAGCGAAGAATCTTTACCGCCTCGGTTGTCTGCTTCGCGTCGTAGGCCGAGATTCCCGCGTAGAGGGCGCGACCGGAACGGACCGCCGTATCGAGCGCCCCCAAAGATTCTTCTATTGGCGTGTCTGGATCGGGACGATGATGGTAAAAAATGTCAACGTACTCGAGTCCCATGCGTTTTAGACTTTGATCCAGGCTGGCCAGAAGATATTTTCGCGAGCCCAAATCACCGTAGGGACCAGGCCACATGTCCCATCCCGCCTTGGTGGAGATCATCAGCTGATCTCGGTAGGGAAGAAAGTCCTTCTGAAATATCTGTCCGAACGTCTCTTCCGCGGACCCGTAGGGAGGGCCGTAATTGTTGGCGAGATCGAAATGGGTGATCCCCAGATCGAAAGCGCGGCGTAGCATGGCTCGGGAGTTCTCAAAATTATCGACTCCGCCAAAGTTATGCCATAGCCCCAGCGAAACGGCGGGGAGATTGATGCCACTGCGTCCCGAACGGCGATATTGCATGGATTCGTAACGTTGGTCATCTGCGACGTACACAGTTCTTCCTCCAGAACGGCAACTAGTGTAATGGAATCATGAAGTGAATGGGATCAATCGTACTTCTCGTAGCGGATTGAGGTTCGCTCCCAGCCCAGATTCTTCAGCAGTTCACGATTGGCCTTGACCATCTTGTCGAGACCGCAGATGTAGGCGTGGAGATCGGTGCGGGTTCCGACGACTCCCGGCAGGTGTTGCTGCACATATCCGCGTGCGCCTTGCCAGTCTGCTTCGGGGCGGCTCAGCGTAGGCAAGAAATGAAAATTGGGATGCTTCGCCGCAAGCCCTTCGAACTCCTCGCGGTAATAGAGGTCCAACTCGCGACGGGCACCGAACAACAGCCAGAACTGATGTCCCTGGTGACGATCGGTGTCGGCTAGCAACCAGTGCAGCATGGAGCGGAATGGGGCGATTCCCGTTCCGGTTGCGATAAACACGGTGTCGCGTAAGGGCGGACGCAAGATGAAATCACCGAAAGGTCCTTGGAACGATATGTTCGCGTTGGGGTCAAGATTGCAGAGGTGGTTTGACATGAATCCGTCTTGCACCCGGTTCAGGCAGAGGGCGAAGTGTCCGTTTTCAGACGGAGGAGACGCGATCGAGTAAGCGCGGGTTATTTCTTCTCCGTCGGGTGTGTTGGCCTTGACAGAAATCCATTGGCCAGGAACGAAGCCGAAATGAGCAGATCCGTTCAGTTCGAGTTCGATGTGTTTGGTGAACTCGGAAAGCGTCACGGAACGTACCACTCGACCCTCCAATGTCTTGAACGGAGTCATATCGCCTGTTTGATGACCGCAAGGGGGTGTCGGACGCTGCTAATCCCTAGTCCAATTTACGCGATCGGCGTCGAAGACGCTGTAACTTTTGGACGGCTGGATAGTCTACTGAACAGAGGCCTAGGTACTCGCCGGGCCGCCCGGAGTGATCATGAATTTACTATCGCGAACATCAGTTCTATCCCTCTTAATCGCGCTGGCAGGTGTCGTTGCGTGTAACGCGGGAGAGCGTCCAGCGGTCAACATACCTTCACCCGCAACTGACGCCGCACTGTCACCGGCCAAGTCGCAGCAGACCGCAGTGGTGGCGGGTGGCTGCTTCTGGGGAATTCAAGCCGTTTTTCAGCACGTAAAGGGCGTGATTAGCGCTACATCAGGTTATTCCGGCGGGGCGGCGAACACGGCGGAATATGAGCGAGTCAGCGACGGAGATACCGGTCACGCCGAATCGGTGAAGATTTTACGACCCTTCACAAATCAGCTACGGGGAACTGCTACACGTCTTTTTCTCAGTTGCGCACGATCCGACGCAGTTGAACCGGCAGGGACCGGATACGGGAACCCAATACCGGTCTTCGATTTTTTATGCCAGTGAAGAACAGAAAAAAATTGCGGAGGCATACATCGCCCAATTGGACAAAGCCAAGGTTTTTCCGCGTCCGATCGTGACCCAGGTAGTCGCCCTGAAAGCGTTTTATCCCGCCGAGGCCTATCACCAAAACTATGCGAAGCTGCATCCCGATAGTCCCTACATCGTCTATAACGATGCGCCCAAGGTAGCGCATCTACAGCAGGAATTTCCGGGCCTCTATACGAACCAGTAGTCGTCCCAAGAACATGATTGACAACCAGAGTAGTGTGTCCTAGCATCGAATCAATCATGACCTCGCTGACTCAGCGCCATCACCATCATCACCATGCGATGAGCGTGTCGGCGGGGGATTGCGGATAACCAAGCACTAATAGCAAATCCAAAGCCCGCTGGCGCAGAACTCGCGCAGCGGGCTTTTTGTTTCTCGGCCGAAGTGCCGAGGGATGGTCCACGGCTCTGAGCTCCGGAGAAAGCGATGAACATCGACTTCGACAAAATGGGGGGGATCGCGCCCGCCGTTGTTCAGGATTCACACACCGGCGAGGTGCTCATGGTGGGCTTCATGAACCGAGAAGCTCTGGATTTGACGCTCAAGACCGGGTACGCCACGTTCTACAGCCGCACCCGGGAAACCCTATGGAC
>Ga0181531_10002974_pt1 | contig 10470 bp, 10 predicted proteins | sample PEATcosm2014_Bin_38_FD_119743 | JGI IMG/M metagenome (GOLD analysis project Ga0181531, IMG submission 119743) | Peatland microbial communities from MTU Mesocosm Facility, Houghton, MI, USA - PEATcosm2014_Bin11_10_metaG | ecosystem: Environmental > Terrestrial > Soil > Wetlands > Peat | place... | reverse complement strand
GGCAGCCAGATACAGCGGCACGATCGGGATGTCTTCCTGGTAGATGTACTGCCAGACGTCCAGTTCAGTCCAGTTCGACAGCGGGAACACCCGCAGGCTCTCGCCCTTGGTCTTGCGCGCGTTATACAGCCGCCACAATTCCGGCCGCTGCCGTTTCGGATCCCAGCGGTGCTGCGCCGAGCGGATTGAGAACACGCGCTCCTTGGCGCGCGATTTTTCCTCGTCGCGCCGAGCGCCGCCGAAGGCGGCGTCAAAGCCGTAGCGGTCGAGCGCCTGCCGCAAGCCCTGGGTCTTCATGATATCGGTGTGCAGTGCCGAGCCATGCACGAACGGATTGATGCCCATCGCAACCCCGTCCGGGTTGATATGCACGATCAGGTCCATGCCCAGTCGCCGTGCGGTCAGGTCGCGGAACTCGATCATCTGCCGGAACTTCCAGGTGGTATCGATGTGCAGCAACGGAAATGGCGGCTTTGCCGGAAAGAACGCCTTGAGGGCCAGGTGCAGCATCACCGAGCTGTCCTTGCCGATCGAATACAGCATCACCGGCCGCTCGCACTCGGCCACCACCTCGCGCAGGATGTGGATGCTTTCGGCCTCCAGCCGCGACAGATGCGATAACTTGGACATAAGACGGCGCTCGACCTCAAGGCGAACAGCGGACAATCCTATATCGCCGGCGTCACCTACGCCGTTATCTGCTTAACATTCTGCGCCTGGCTCTGGTACGCCAGGATCGGCGCGACATCGGCCTGCTCCGTGCTGTGGCCGACGAAATAGATGCGCGCCAGCTCGTCGTTGGTGCGCGCCAGCGACACCTGCAGCCGATCGATGAATTCGTGCAGTTCGCCCTGCTCCAGCGCCTCAAAGCGCGTGTGGTGGATCGCGCGGCGCATGCGCGACACGCGCCGCAGCAGCGGCTCGCTGTTGGGCAGCCGATGCAGCAGGTCCTCGGCACGACGCAGGCAGCATACGCAGGCACGCGGAAACTGCTCGTCGGCCAGCAGAAAGCGCACCACGCCGGCACCGTAGACGCGCTCGCGGGTCTTCAGCCGGTACATCTGGTAGCCCGACAGCGATCGCAACACGCCCATCCACAGCACCGTCTCGAACGCTCCAAGCTGTGCCGCGCTCGGTCCGGTCATCATCGCCGCCGCGCGCACGTCGACGATGCGGCTGGTCATGTCGGCGCGTTCGATATTGCGGCCCAGCGTCAGGAACGACAGCGCGTCGCCTTCGTTGAAGATCCCCTCGAACATGCCGGTCAGGGCATGGGCGGAGCTGATGACGCGGCCGAGAAAGCCGTAGCGGGTGCGGCGCGCCGAGGCTTCAGCGGCGTGCTCGCCGACGTACAGATACAGTTCGTTGATCTGCTCCCACACCTCGCGCGGCAGGATGTCGCGCACGGTGCGGGCGATCTCGCGCGCGCGCGCGATGGAGGTCATCATGGAGCCGGGGTTCTTTTCACTGGCGACGATGAACTTGACCGCGGACTTCTCGCTGTAGTCGCGCTCCTGCTCGGCGTACAGGCTGTCGTTGCCGGTGATCTTCACCAGCGGCTGCCACCCCGGACTCAGCCGCGGCGGCAGATCGAGCATCAGCCCGGCGCTGACGTCCACCAGCCGGGCCAGGTTTTCCGTGCGCTCCAGGTAGCGCGCCATCCAGTAGAGGTTGTCAGCTACGCGCGAAAGCATAGTCAGCCGAGGTATCCACTATCCAGGTGTCCTTGCTGCCGCCACCCTGCGAGGAATTGACCACCAGCGAGCCCTTTCGCATGGCCACGCGCGTCAGCCCGCCGGTGGTGACCTGCACTTCGCGACCGGAGAGAATGAACGGACGCAGGTCGAGGTGCCGCGGCTCGATCCCGCCCTCCACCAGCGTCGGCGTGGTCGACAGGCTGATGACCGGCTGGGCGATGTAATTGCGCGGATTGTGCTGGATCAGTTGCGTGAACTGCTTGCGCTCCGCCGCGCTCGACTTCGGACCCATCAGCATGCCGTAGCCGCCCGATTCATTCGCCGGCTTGACCACCAGCGTGGCGAGGTTCGCCAGCACGTGGGCGCACTGGTCGCCTTCGGCACACAGGAACGAGGGCACGTTTGGCAGGATGGCATCCTGGTCCAGGTAGTACCTGATCATCGCCGGTACGAACGTATAGACCAGCTTGTCGTCCGCCACCCCGGCGCCCGGCGCATTCGCCAGCGCCACGTTGCCGGCGCGCCAGGCGCGCATCAGCCCGCGCACCCCGAGCGTGGAGTCCGCGCGGAACACTTCCGGGTCCAGGAACAGGTCGTCCACGCGTCGGTAGATCACATCAACGCGCTGCCAGCCGACGATGGTGCGCATGTAGACGATGTCGTCGTCGCCGACCACCAGGTCGCGGCCTTCCGCCAGCTCGCAGCCCATCTGGTGCGCCAGGTAGGAGTGTTCGAAATAGGCGGAGTTATAGATCCCGGGCGTCAGCACGACCACCTCGGGCTGATCGACGCCGGCGGGCGCGAGCGCGCGCAGCATGTCGAACAGCTGCGACGGATAGTCATCCACCGGCAGGATGCCAGCCGCCTCGAACACCTCGGGAAACACCCGCTTGACCACCTGGCGGTTCTCCAGCATGTACGACACGCCGGAAGGCACGCGCAGATTGTCCTCCAGTACATAGACCGTACCGTCGGCGCCGCGCACCAGGTCCGAGCCGCAGATATGCGCCCAGATGTGCTGCGGCGGATGGATGCCGACGCACTGCGAGCGAAAGTTGGCGGAATCCGCCAGGTAGCCGCGCGGAAACACCCCGTCGCGCACGATGCGCTGCTCGTGGTAGATATCGTCGATGAACATGTTCAGCGCCTGCGCACGCTGCTGCAGTCCGGCCTCGATGCGCCGCCACTCATCCAGCGCAATGACCCGCGGAATGATGTCGAGCGGCCATGCCCTGTCGATCGAGCCGCCCTCCTCGTGGTAGACGGTAAAGGTGATGCCCATGCTGCGGATCGCCACGTCGGCGGCCTTCTGCCGGGTCGCCAGCTCTTCGGAACCCAGCGCCGAGAGGAACTCGATCAGCGCGGTGGCGGCAGGCCGCGGTGCGCCACCCGGCCCGATCAACTCGTCGAAGCTGGCCGACGCCGGATAATCTTCCCAGGCAATCCGCATGTGATTTGCCAGCCCCTGTTTGACTGTCTTGGAGCTACAGTAGCAGGGCGCGGGTGGCGAATGAACACTGGTCAGCGCCGGGGTGAAAAATGTACCAATTTGTCTCATTGACGCCCGTTCCTGGTGCAGCTGCCTGCTGCACCGGGGCTGGCGCGACGGAATTGAAATGACCTACTGCCTGGCACTCAAACTGCGTGACGGCCTGGTATTCGCGTCCGACTCGCGCACCACGGCCGGTGTCGACTACATCAGCACCTATCGGAAAATGCACGTGTTTCAGCCCTCATCGGATCGGCTGCTGGTGGTGCTGACCTCGGGCAACCTGGCCACCACGCAGGAGGTGGTCGATAACCTGCGACGCGACCTCGCCACCTCACAGATCGGCGAGAACCTGGCGACGGTGTCGTACGTTTTCGAGGCGGCGCGCTATGTCGGCAAGGTGCTGTGCACCGTTGTGCAGCATTACGCCGCCACGCTAGGCAGCAGCATCGCGGATCTGCGCGCGACGCTGATCGTCGGCGGGCAGATCGCCGGCCACCCTCCGGAGATCTACCTGGTCTACCCGGAAGGCAACTATGTCGCGGCGACCTGGGAGACGCCTTATCTGCAGCTGGGCGAATTCAAGTACGGCAAGCCGATCCTGTCGCGCCTGGCCGCCGGCGACCTGTCGCTGGACGATGCCGCCCGCCTGGCCCTGATCTCGTTCGATGCGGCGATGAAATCCAATCTGTCGGTCGGGCCGCCGCTGGAGCTTGCGCTGTATCCGGACGGCGCGATGCAGTTCTCGCATCACCTGTCCCTCGACGCCGATTCGAGCTTGCTGCGCAGTGTCTGCCGGCGCTGGAATGAAAAGCTTACCCAGGCCTTCCGCGCGCTGCCGAAATTCGAATGGGAGCGCTCCGGGCCGGCGCCATGAGCGAGGCGCTGGCGCAGCGCGTGATCGCCGTCGCCGAGGCGCGCGAGCTCGACCTGTTTGCCGCGCTGCTCGAGCGCCGCGGCGCGCAGGTGCTGCGCTATCCGCTGGTGCGGATCATCGATGCGCCCGATCCGGCGCCGGTGCTCGACTGGATCCGGGCCGCCGCCGCCGGCGGCTACGACGATCTGATCCTGCTGACCGGCGAAGGACTGCGCCGCCTGGTGAGCTGCATCGAGCGGCACCAGCCGGCGCTGCGCACGCCGTTCCTGGCGGCCGTGGCGCACATGCGCAAGATCACGCGCGGCCCCAAGCCGGCGCGCGCACTGCGCGAACTGGGCATGCAGAGCGATCTGCCGGCCGCGGTGCCGACCACTGCCGGGGTGATCGAGGCGCTGCGCAACTTCGATTGGCGCGGGCGGCGCGTCGGCGTGCAGCTGTACGGTGCCGAGCCGAACCTGCCGTTGATCGAATTTCTCACCGGCGCCGGGGCGCAGGTGGCCACGGTGGCGCCGTATCTGTACGCCGATGCCGCCAGCGAGGCCGCGGTGCAGGAGCTGCTCGAGCGTATGCGCCGAGGTGATGTGGACGCCATCGCCTTCACCAGCAAGGCCCAGGTCGAGCGGCTGTTTCGTGCCGCACCGGCCGACCAGGTGCGCGCAGCGCTGGCGGCGACCCAGGTCGCCGCGGTCGGACCGGTGGTCTCTGAAACCCTGGCCGCCCACGGCGTGGCCGTCAACGCCATGCCCGAGAGCGCCTGGTTCATGAAGCCCCTCACCGCCGCCCTCTCCGAACTGCTGGCCGATAGCAGTCGTCAGCCCACAGGAGACATTGGCATATAGAGCTCGTTTTTATTGATTAAAAACGAACTCTATACCCCGATCTCTCACACGTATTGGGAGTAGCCGTCGCCCCTCAGGTCGAGTACATGCGCTGCAGGAAGCTCAGGAACTGGTCGAGCTCGGCCTTGCTGAAGCGGCTCGCCATGTGCCGCTCGAGCTGGCGCACCTGGATCATCAGCGCCTCCAGCTCCCCGCTGCCGGATTCGGTCAGCGAGATGCCCTGGCGGCGGCGATCCCGGGTCGAACGGCGGCGCTCGATCAGGCCGGCACGCTCCAGCCGGTCCAGCAGCGCCACGATGCTCGCCTTGTCGACCCCCAGATGCGTACCCAGTTCGATCTGCGCGATGCCGGGATTGGCGCGCACCAGGCACAGCAGGCTGAACAGGCCGGGGCGAATCTTGTTCTCGCCGATGAAGCTGACGTAGGTGCGCCATGAGGCCTGGTTGGCGCGCCGCAGGTTGTAGCCCAGAAGCTTCGGCAGCGGACCCAGATCCACCTTGGCGCCGGCGGCACGCTCGCGTCGCACCGCGGCCGGCCGCTTCTCGCGCACCCGCGCGCCGTTACTGCCCGGCTGTTCCACTACCACACCCCCATACGACACCCCCAAGACCTAACTCCAGGACGCCGCACAGGCGCGACCGCGCGCAGTATATTTTCATTACTGTTCGTACCGCAAATGGATGGCTTCGTAGCGCAAATCGATGGCCGCGATCAGCGCCTGCCGAAGCCGCCCAGTGGCCCATACAGGTCCGGACGGCGATCGCGAAACACGAACCAGCTGTCGCGCGCCTGCTGCAGCCGCGTAAGGTCGAAGCTCGCGGTGATCACCTCTTCCGCGTCCCGGGAGGCCTCGGCCACCACGGCACCGCTTGGGTCGGCAATGAACGATGAACCGTAGAAGCTCAGCTGCAGCGGTTGCGGCGCATGCTGCGAATACTCGGTGCCGATGCGGTTGCTGGCGATCAGCGGCGTCAGGTTGGCGGCCGCATGGCCCTGCTGCGTGCGCTGCCAGTGCAGCCGCGAGTCCACCGGCGGCGCCGGCGGCGGCTCGCTACCGATCGCGGTCGGATACAGCAGCAGCTCCGCGCCCATCAGCGCCATGATGCGCGCGCTCTCCGGAAACCACTGGTCCCAGCAGATGGCGGCGCCGATCCGGCCATAGCGGGTATCCGATACCTGAAAGCCGGTGTCACCCGGGGTGAAATAGAACTTCTCCTGGTAGCCCGGACCGTTGGGGATATGCGACTTGCGGTAGATGCCCAGCCGCCGGCCGTCGGCGTCGAACATCGCCAGTGAATTGAAGAACACCGTGCCGGCGCGCTCGAAGAAGCTGATCGGCAGCACCACTTCCAGCTCCGCCGCCAGCGCGCCGAAGCGCCGCAGCAGCGGGCTGTCGTCCGCACTCTGGGCGAGCTGCAGATAGCCCGGATCCTGTTCGATGCAGAAATACGGGGTCGCAAACAGCTCCTGCAGCAGGATGATCTGCGCGCCGCGGGCATGCGCCTCGCGCACCAGCCGCTCCGCACGCGCAAGGTTCTCAGGCAGCTCCCAGCCGCAGGCGAACTGTGTCGCCGCGACCGTCACCGTGCGCCCGCCGTCGCTCACGCCAGCGCTGCCGCAGGCACGCCCTGCACCCGCTCGGTGATCGCGATCGCCGTGCGCAACGCGCGCAGACCATCCTCGCCGCTGACCAGCACTCGCCGCTCACCGCGCAGCGCTGCGATGAACGAGCCGATCTCCGCCAGCAGCGCATCGCCCTGATCGAACGATTGCTCCTGGATTTCCACCGGCAACTGCCCCTCGCTCGCCGGCGGCACGCGCTTGCGGATCACCGTCAATATTTTCTGCTGCAGATCGATTGAAAGGTACGCATCATCGCGAAACACCCGCAGCTTGCGCTCGGTCTTCAGGCTCACGCGACTGGCGGTGACGTTGGCGACACAGCCGCTGTCGAAGCGCAGGCGCGCGTTGGCGATGTCGATCGCGCTGGAGAAAACCGGCGTCCCGATCGCCTCCAGGCTCGCCACCGGACTGCCGACGATCATCTGCACCAGGTCGATATCGTGAATCATCAGGTCCAGCACCACATTGACGTCAGTACCTCGCTCCCTGAACGGCGCCAGGCGATGGCACTCGATGAAGCGTGGCCGCGTCAGCAGTGACTCGGCGGCAAGGATGGCAGGATTGAAGCGCTCCAGATGCCCCACCTGCAGCACCCGGCCGCACTGGCGCGCGACGCCGATCAGCCGCTCGGCCTGCTCGGTGGTCTCGGTGATCGGTTTCTCGACCAGCACGTGGGCGCCGGACTCCAGGAACGCGCAGGCAATGTCATAGTGGGTCGGCGTCGGGGTGACCACGCTGACCGCGTCGACCTTGCCAAGCAGCGCCCGGTAGTCGCCAAAGGCGGCGACCTGCAGCTCGGCGGCCACGCGCGTCGCCGCAGCGGGCTCGCTGTCGACTACACCGACCAGGCTGCATTGCGGCAGCTGTGCGTATTTCTGGGCGTGGAAGCGCCCAAGGTAGCCAACGCCGACCACTGCCGCTCTGATTTTATCCATCTGCCGGCTATTATGCCTAAAGCTTGCGGGCAGCAGTCGGCGGCCGCCGGCCGCTGCACCATCGGCTACAGTCTGCTGCGCTTTGTTGAAGGATTGGATGTGAACCAGCCATTACGGCGCCTGTACCTGCTGTGTCGCGACGCGCGTGGGCTGTGGCGCGAGCTGCTGATGATGGCGGCGTGCATCGGCATCGGGGCGATCGTGATGCCTTGCCTGATCTTCGCTGTCGGGCGTCTGGCCCTGGGTCCGTACGCCCACGGCAGTGTGTTTGCGCTGTGGCGCGATTTCATGATTGGCCTGGTTTCCGGGTCGCAGGCAGTGTGGTTCATCGTGCTCGGACCCTACCTGCTGATCTGGCTGCTGCGCGGCGGCCGCTGGCTGCTGCGTCGGCCGCCGGCGGTGACATAACCGGCCGCCGCCATGCAGCGACCGTGACCGCCGTCACAGATCCGGCGCCACCGCGCTCGGCCGGGCGCCAAGCTGCCATCCTGATCGCCGGGTTAACACGACGCGCGCAACGGCGCTTCATCGGCAGACGCTTCTCTGGGAGACAGACATGCGCAGAGCACGCGAGAATCACTGGCGGATTCCCGGCAGCGAGCACCGCGAGCCGGGTCGCCGGGATCAGGTCCTGAGGAAAATCAGCCATGCCCTGGTGACCGACACCGCAGTCGGCATTGATCCCAGGCAACCCGCCGGTGTCGACCCCTACGACAGCCGGCTGGGCGGCAGGGGCTGCGACGTCTGGGGTCGGCGGCGCCGTGCCTGAAGCGCCGGCGCCGATCGCTTACCCGACCTGCCCGCCCAGCCCTGGCCCTAGGGCCAGTAAATGATCCCGAGCGTGATCAGCATCACCGCCAGCGCCACCTGGGCGGCATAGCGCCAGCGCCAATGCCTCAATTCCCCGACGAAGCTGAGCCCGCCAACGCCTGCCAGGCTCCACGACCACAGCAGCCCCTTGATCAGCGGCCAGCGCTCGGGCGCCAGCCGCGCCGAATACTCAGGCAGCAGTAGGAACACGATCGCGCTCATGGTCAGCGACACCGACAGCGCGACCGCCGAACCCATGATAATACCGATCAGAACCGCCATCGGCCGCATGCCGTTGCTCCGATTATTGGCCACACGCCGCTTGATTAACGGCGCGACTGCCATATGGTGTCTAAAGATGTCAGACTTGAGTCCAGTCTAGCCGTTGCAAGGTCCCGCACGCAGCATGTCGCATACGACCCGTTCCCGCCGCCGCAGGCTCCTGGCGCCGCTCGCATTGTCCGCGCTGGGGCTGCTGGCCCTGACTGCCGCCAGTTCCACCGGCGCCCCGGCGGTGACCGGACTGTTGCCGGAAGGTGCCCTTGGTCCAACGCCGCAGCAGCGGCTGCTGGCACCGCGCATCGCCAGCATTCTCGAGCAGAATCACTATCGGCATATCGCGATCGACGAGAAATTCTCGCTGCTGGTGTTCGATCGCTTCCTGAGCGGGCTCGACAGCCAGCACAGCTACTTCCTCGCCAGCGACGTGACTGGTTTCGATCACTGGCGCACTAAGTTCGGCGACATGATCCACACCGGGGAGATGGATCCGGCCTACCTGATCTTCAATGTATTCCAGCAGCGCAATCGCGAGCGCATCAACTACGCGCTCAAGCTGCTCGACACCGAACCGGATTGGACCCTGGATGAGAATTTCAGCTTCGACCGCGACCACGCACCGTGGCCGGCGACGCAGGCGGAGATGGATGAGCTGTGGCGCCTGCGCGTGAAGAACGACGCCATCTCGCTGATGCTGACCGGCAAGAGCTGGAACGACACCGCCGACCTGCTGCGCAAGCGCTACCAGCGGGTGCTCTCGCGGCTCGACAAGATCTCGCCCGAGGACGTGTTCGAATCGCTGATGAATTCCTACTGCGCCGTATACGATCCACACAGCAATTATTTCTCACCGCGCAGCTCCGAGGAGTACCGCATCCAGATGAGCCTGAGCTACGAGGGCATCGGTGCCTCGCTGCAGCTCACCGACGACTACATCACAGTCACCAACATCCTGCCCGGCGGTCCGGCTGCCGCCGACGGCAGCCTCAAGTCCAACGATCGCATCACGGGAGTCGCCCAGGGCCATGATGGGCCGATGACCGACGTGATCGGCTGGCGTCTGGACGATGTGGTGCAGCAGATTCGGGGCAAGGTCAACACCATCGTGCGGCTGCAGATTCTGCCCGCCGGCGCCACCCCGGGGACGGCGGAGCGCACCATCGAGCTCACGCGCAACAAGGTCACGCTCGAGGCGCAGGCGGCCAAGAAAGAGGTGCGGCAGATCACGCGCGCCGGCCATACCTACAAGATCGGCATCATCACCGTGCCGAGCTTCTATAACGACATGGACGCGGCCAATGGCGGCGATGCCAACAACCGCAGCACCACCCATGATGTGCGCCGGCTGCTGCAGGCGCTGACCGCCGGCGGCGGCATCGATGCGCTGGTGCTGGACCTGCGCGGCGATGGCGGCGGCTACCTGCCCGAGGCCATCGGCTTGACGCACCTGTTCATCAATCATGGACCGGTGGTGCAACTCAGGGACACCGCCGGCCAGCTCGAAGTGCTCGATGAGCCCGATCCGGGGCAGGCCTATGCCGGTCCGCTGGCAGTGCTGGTGGATCGCACCAGCGCCTCGGCGTCCGAGATCTTCGCCGGCGCCATCCAGGATTTCCATCGCGGCCTGATTATCGGCCAGACCACGTTCGGCAAGGGCACGGTACAGAGCGTGATTCCGCTCGACCGCTGGTCTTCGCGCCCGACTGAAGGACAGGTCACGGTGACCATCGGCAAGTTCTATCGCATCACCGGCGAGAGCACGCAGCTGCGCGGCGTGTCCCCGGATATCGCGCTGCCGTCACCCATCAGCGTCGACGACGTCGGGGAAGGCATTCTCGAGCATCCCCTGCCCTGGGACCGCATTGCATCGGTGCCGTTCCACCCGCTGGCTCCGGAGTCGAGTGTGATGCAGACGCTGGCG
>Ga0181531_10002973_pt1 | contig 10471 bp, 10 predicted proteins | sample PEATcosm2014_Bin_38_FD_119743 | JGI IMG/M metagenome (GOLD analysis project Ga0181531, IMG submission 119743) | Peatland microbial communities from MTU Mesocosm Facility, Houghton, MI, USA - PEATcosm2014_Bin11_10_metaG | ecosystem: Environmental > Terrestrial > Soil > Wetlands > Peat | place... | reverse complement strand
TTAGCTCGATTTGAACTTCCTGAGGAGCAAGACGAACCGACGAACTGGGCGCAGTGGCTGTCAGAACGCGCTACAGAGCCGCTCACCGCTGACGTCATGCGTTTGCTGAACCTGGTATCGGAAAAGGCGCGAGGAGCATCCTTGGCCGCGTACCTCGGGCAGATTGAGCCGTTGGGAAAGGATTTCGCTCTGGCGGAGACCGACGCCGTGCGCTTCATGACGATGACGAAGGCTAAGGGATTGACGGTCAACACGGCGGTGCTTCTCGGCGTCGAAGACGGGTGGGTTCCCATGGGCGGCCCCAACGCCGGTCCGGAAGACGAAGAGCGGCGACTGCTCTACGTCGGACTGACTCGTGCCACCGACTATTGTATCATCACGATGACGCAGCGACGTACGGGACCCCTTGCCCGTCGCGGAGCGGAAAATGTGCAGACCAGGTCTAGGTCCCCTTTGCTGACCGGTATCATTGCGCCGCAGGCGGCTACACAGTGGCTGCGTGCGCAGGGATGGGAGGAGTGACTACGTGCTTATGCCGAGTCGCGGGCGAACACGCTGATGCCCCGAGGCGTTCAGCTAGGTAGACCGCGCGAGCTTCTCCTGAATCAGCCGGACGATGTCGTGCGGCTGTCGCGTGCGCGCGTCGACGTACGCAACAGTGTTGCGGATTCCGGGAATTGGTGTATCGTCGAACCGCACCGGTAAGATGTACGCTTTATTCTGCGAAAGCGCTTTCTCGACAGCGGCGCGACGCTCGTACGTCGGCCACATTTTGCGCGCGTAGTCTTCCGAGATGAACATCACGACGAAGCGCGAGCCGTGCAGGAAGACGTGTTCGAAGACCTCCGTCATGTCCTCGCCCCAGAGCGCAGCTTCCTGATCGGGTGCGTAGTAGAAACGAACGTTGCTGTCCTTCAGCCCGCTGGCGACCTTATCCACGTAGAGCTTCTGCTCGCTGGCGAAAGACAGCGACACGTCGTACCGCTGGGCTTCGATGGCAGCCGGTGAACCGATCTCCACCATCTGGAATACCGGGTGTCCCGAGATATCCGAAGTCGGCACGACCATGAAGCCATCCCGCAGCAGATGCTCGTTGAACAGCGACACGAGCGCGAGCACGCGATCGTGGTCCGGCTGCACGAGTGGATGCAAGCATTGCGCGAGGAAGTTGCCGAACGTCTCGTCCGGGCTTCTCAAGATGTGCAGCTTGCCGTAGAGGATCCCGGCGCTGTCGTAGCCCTCGTCGTCCCACGAGATGTGCCGCCGAAGGTCGGCCTCCAGGTTCAGGTCTCGGCGATCGGTCGAGCGCATCTCTCCCAGCGGCCAGACGCGGAGAAGAAACGTGACTTCGTCGAGCCGACCGTAGTAGTCCGGACCATCGCGTCCCCTGAGGACGAGCGCGTCGACGATGTTGCGCCGAGTCACCTCGGTGACCCGGTTCGGATTGGCATCCCCCAAGGAGAACATGACTTTCACGTTTCGACATTTTGCGGTTACATGCTGCAACCAGGCGCCCCGACGACAGGGTGTGGTCGAGGACGCTACGTCACAGGCGAAGCGGCGTCCGCCGGCACTTTCTGATCGAGGCGACGTTCGACGTTCCCCATGCGGTGCTCCAACATCGCGATGCGTTCCTCGGGCGAGCGGTCGTGTTCCGAGGAACTGCTGCGCCAGCCGACTGCGAGTTCCCACGGGTCCACTTGGAGCACGTCGGCGATGCGCAGCCCGATGACGAAGCTCGGATTCTTCGTCTGCCCTGTCTCGATCTGGCGGATCGCGCCTTCGGTCACGCCGACCCGGTAGGCCAGTTCCGAGCACGAGATTCCGCGCGCGGCGCGCAGTCGCCGAAGGCGTTGTCCGAACGTCTCGCTGGTCTGCACTTCCGCCCCCCGTAGCGATGTGCCGCGACGTTCGTTCCGCCTGGGCGGAAATCCCGGAGAACGCTGCACCGCTTCGCGCGTCCCGATGCTATCGGGGCGGGACGCGCGGGCGGCGCGTATCCCCTCGTCAGCCGGGCCTCCGCGACCCGGCCCACGTTGCTCCCCTGAGCGGGAGGAAGGGGTACCGTCATGCTTACAGCAGCGGCAGTCGCCGCCATCGTCGTCATCGCGCTGGACGTCCTCGGGGGTTCCTCCGGCTAGGAATCCGCCCGGCGTAGCCGATATAGGGAGGCGGACGGGCGGCCTGCCCGTCCGTCTCCGTATCTCTGCGGGTGAGGTGCGATGCCCAGGATCCCCAACCTCCGCTACCTCGGCAAGGAACGTCCGCTGGGGGAGGCGCGAAGCCTGTTCCACGCGGCGCGCTCGGCGGAGTGCCTCGCCGCCCTGGGCACCAACGGCGCCCCCGAAGCGGTCCTGCTCCGTGCGCGGTCCTTCCTGCGCTTGGGAGAACGCGAACGCGCCGGCGAGACCCTCGAACGGGTGCGAATCGCCGACGAGCCGGACTACATCAAGGCGGAGCACCACGCCCTGCGCGCCACGGTGTTCCAGCGGCGGGGGGAGATCGACAAGGCCCGCCGGTTCTTCGACGCCGCGAAGGTCGTGGCGAAAGGGCTCGGCGGAGCGGCCCTGGCCGAGGTGCTGTTCTTCCTCGCACTGGCGGCCTGGGCCGATCGCGACCTGGCGCGGGCGGAAGCGCTTGCCGCCGAGGCGCTCGCGGTGCCGCCGGCGCTGCATGACCCCTACGCCCGCGCGCTCGCGACGGTGCGCGCGCAGGCCCTCGAACTCCATTCGCTCGTCGCGGCAGGCGGCGCGGACTTCGAGATGCAGGCGTTGCTGCTCGCGTCCGCATGGCGGGAGAGCGACGAGTCGTCGGAGCCGGATCAGTACGTGCGCGCGAACCTGCTGAAGAATCTCGCGCCGCTCGTGTGGGAGCTTCATCTCGTCGACGAGGCGGAATTCCTCGAGACCGCGTGCCGGCGGATGCCGTGGACGGACGAGACGGCGGTGGCGCGGTGGGCCGCCGAACGCGCGCTCGCATGGCATGCGGCGCTCGACGGCGACCATCTCGGCGCGTTCCGGCGGTTCCGCGAATGTATCGACTTGGCGCCATCGGTCCCGATGCGAATCGCGTCGACCCTGGACCGCGCGTACCTGGCGGCCGAGATGCGCGAGCGCGTGATCCACGCCGAGGAGATGGGACGCGTCTATGACCTGGCCGCTCGCGTTGACTGGGAGGCGGTGCGCGGCGACGACGGCACGATCATCCTGCGGATCGCGGAGGCGTACGCGCGCGAGGACGGCGACGTCGCGCGGGTATGGCTGGGGCGGTACGACCGCGCGCGGATATTCCCGCGCGAGCTGCATCTCCTCGCGTCGGACGACCCGCGGCAGTCGGCTTGGGAGTGGGACGCCGAAGCTGCGGTGTTCGTGGCTGAGAAACGACCGGACCGCGCCGTTGCGATGCGTCGGTTGGCGCTGGAAACGTGGGACGCTTTTGGTCACCGCTGGCGCGCGGCGCGCACTGCGATCGCCATCGCCGAGGTCACCGGCGCGCCCGACGACGTCGTCGGCGCGCGTCAGCGCACGGATGAGTTCCGGCGGTCATGGCTTGGGCGACGGCTGAGGCGGCTTGCCGGTCGTAGCATGTAAATCGGACTAGGAGCAGTCACAAGCGGTGACGGCGGTGCCTACGCGCGCTCGCGTGAGAGCATGCGCAGGTACCGTGCGGGATCGAACTTGGTGTCTGCCTCAATCCGGTGAAACGCTTCCTGGCGGATAGCCGATCGGAGCGCATCGCGCTGCCGCATCGCCGTCTCCAGTTCGCGGAACGCCCGCTCAAAGTCGTCGCCGTGTGCGGCTCCAAGCCTGGCTTTCAGCACGCCCATCTCGCGGTCCGCGCGGGGCTGCATTTCCGCGCCGACTTCGCGCTCGACCGCATCGATCCGCGCAAGGAGTTCAACGAGTTCCTCGACCGTCGGCAGGGTCGATGTCGCGTCGCCGTTCTCAGACGTCCGGCGCCTCGGGGTGCCGGATCCGTCTCGGACCAGACGAATGATCGGAACACACTTCCTTCTTCCGCGCGGGCTCTGTACCGGCTGGGCGTACCCAAGCGCGATCAGTCTTCGACGGAATGCGAGGTCCTCGACCACGCGCAACTCGGCGGCCTCTACGCCCCGCGCCCGGCGATCGACGAAGTCGTCGTCGCTCGCGACTGGCAGGCTGGAGGCGCGTTCCCACAGGCTCGTCACCGCAAGCCGCTTTGCGCTCACGAGGCGACCTTTACGAGAGACTTGTGGTCCCACCTTTACGTGCAACTGTTGCGTGCGGTGTGCCATCGTTTTTTTTCCGCGCGCCTCAGCTTTGGTGCTGCTTTCGGCGTCTCTGCCTCTTCTCGCGAATTCGTGCGGGGACGCTCACTAGCGCGATTCGCTTTCCTCCGATAACGAACGTATCGATTACGGTCGCGGCGAACTGCCGGTGGGTACCACCCCTGTCGGTGAGCGTCCACTTCGACCCCTTCGTAATGCGGAATCCACGTGCGGGGATCTTGCCGTTGGCTTTCTTATGCGGCATGCTGGTCCTTTACTTACGAGAGCGACCGTAAAAATCAGGTGTCGCCGTTGCTCTGCTTGACTTATGCCATCCGCTCGATACGCCATGAGCCGAGGCGGAGCCCTAGCTGCGTCCGCCAATGGCGTCGAGAAAGGCTCTATTGGTGGTCGTCGCCAGTTCCTCAATCGCGCTGTGATCCGCGCGACGAACTGTACCGGCGTCCCGGTCGGCGAGGAAGCGACGGGTTCGAGCGTCGGCCGACAGCAGCACTTTCTTCTCGCCGCCAACCGCGTCTAACAAGAGGTCCTTTTCAATGTCCAGATATTGTAGGATCGCTCCGGTCTGTGAAACGCGTATCATGCGTATCTGCGAGGTGGATAGAAGCTCTGCAAGTCCCGCCTCTCGTGTGCAGAAGTGACAAATGGAGGGCTGAGACTCGGGAGAATGCGCGAGAATGTGCAGCGGCAAGCTTCCGAGATAGAGATCCCACGCGGAGTTGAGTAGCAGCGAAGCCGCATCAGCGGGTTTCGATGATCTCTGGACTTTAATCCAACCGTCGAGCTTCCCGCTGAAATACAGAAGAGCCAGCTTGCGAATTTGCGCTGAGAATATCCCGACCTTGTAGAAGAAGAACTCGTCGAATGCCGCCCACTGCGCGGAGAGTTGTCGCTGTGGCATCTCGCAACGGCGAATGAGAACCATCTTCTGAAGGGCGATCAGATTCAACGTTACTTCGACTGGCGTCGCGACGATCGTTTCAGCGTACGGGCTCAGTTGGAGCCGGGCGATCTCGTCCAGATTGGTGGTGCCGAACTCCGGCTCGTAGGCTTGCACGCGCAGTGGGCTTGTGCGGATTTCTCCCGTCGCCTGAAAGTGCTCCTTGTCCATCACATGCAGGGACAGAATCGCGCGGATGCCCCGCAGAACGTACTCGTCGGTAGTATTCGTCGTCTTCTTCGCAAGCGATTCGATCACGTAAGGCATTAGCTGGTAGTCGTAACGTCGACTTATGATAAATTCGACTAGAGTCTGGACTTCATGCCTTTCCGCTGCGGTGAGTTTGTCGCGGTCCTCGACTAGCCGGACAACTTGGTTGTAGACGTTAGAGTCGAATAGTACGCTGTGCGCCAGCGCGTAGTTAAAACGGCCTGCTTTCAGCGCCACGGGAGAATGGATAATGAGGCGTCCAGGAGCGAACGAGCAGACGATCCGATATCGCGTTCCAGGAACGATGTTGACGCCAGAGTTTAAGCTGAGCCCCGGAAGCTCGCCCCTGCTCTCATCGAATTCCCAAATGCAGCGGATATCCGGATTGCTTGCGAAGAAAGCCAGCCCGTCGAGCTGCGTTTCATAGTCACTTTGACCGAGTGGTCCAATATCTACGGGTTGCGCTTCGACGTACGAATCAGGGACATAAAGCCCTGACGCGCCTTGGCGCATGGATTCGGCGTACGTTTGCCATTCGCGCATCTGACTGCCACTCGATCTTCTGAGGACGTCGTCGCCGCTTCAGCTTTCGTCTGTTGCATTCCGCTGCCAGGTCTTTTCCACCACCCTGCACTTAGTGGACGTCGAACCTGTTCGGCGGGAACACAAGCCGCCCGGCGCTCATCCGACCAGTGCAGCAAGCACTTGTGGCCAGCGCAAGCTCGGCCGGTTCGGCGTCGCGAAGGCGAGAACTGACGGAACGCATCGGCGGGCACTGTCTCCGTTGAGGCGGCGGCGCGCGTCGACCGCGAGGAAGGCGCCCACACCCAGCGTCGCCGCCTCCCGCGTGCTCGCGTACGGGTGTAAAACGTGCGCCTAGCTCGTCGCCACTAGCAGGGCGGATGCCTGGGCATCTAGCAGAACGGCCCAACTCCGCCAATGGGGCGGAAGCCTGGAGCAGGGTGTCCATGGTTCGACGTCTCCTGACGGCGCTGTTGAGCGCCACGATCTTCCTGTCGCCTGCGGTCGCGAGCGCGAAGCACGCGTCGCCGCCTCCCGCCGCGCTTCGACTGTTTGCGTCCGAGCCCGAAGCAGTCCGGGCCTGCGGCTCCGACGAGGTCGTCTGGCTGAACACGCGCACGGGGATCTACCACGAGCGAGGCATGCGCTGGTACGGCCGCACGAAACAGGGCGCGTACGTCTGCCGACGCGCGGCGAACGCTGCTGGCGATCGCGACACCCGCAATGGGCAGTAGTCCAGCCGAGATGAGGGATCCAGCGCCCTCTCCGCTCTCGCCGAGCGACTTGCTCTACGGCATCCGGATTATCGAGCCGACGATGCCCGTTACGGTGGCAGGTTTCGTCGACGACGTTCGCCCGACGCGCGGTCCTCACGCCTATCTGACGCTAAGCGGCGACGGAGTCGCGATTGACGCCCGCGTTCCGATCGGACAGGCTCCGGCACCGAAGACGACCGTGCGGATGACCGGGACCGTGCACCTGAAGGTCGACAATTTCAAGCGCGGCCTCGTCATCGAGTTGCACGGACACATCGATGGAGTCGCGGAGCGTCCAATGGACGGGCCGGCGGACCGTCCGCGTATCGAAATCCACAAGCCTCGCCGCGTGATGCTCGACGCGCTCTTCGCGGACTGGCAGGTGCATCCTGACGATCTTGTCGTGATCGGCACGGGAAGGGCGTACGGTGATCTCACCGGACGTTTCGCGACGAAGCGGCGGCCCGTACATCGTGAAGTGTCGATGACGAATCCTGATGCCATCGTCGGCGCGGCTATCGCCGCCGCGGCCTCCGGCGCGAAGGGAGTCATCTATGCACGCGGTGGAAGCGACGCGACCGAGGCTCTTTGGGACGATCCGGAGTTCGTCGCAAGACTCGTTGCCGTCGACGTGCCGTTCTACACGGCGATCGGCCACAGCGATCGAATGCACCTTGCGGACATGTACTCCGATCAGCCGTTCATGACACCTACCGATTTCGGGATGACACTTCTCTCGATTGAGCAGAGCCGAGCACGCGAGGGGCGCGAGAAACGGCGGCTGCACGCCGAAATTGACCGGCTCAATGGGGAACTCGCATCCACGAAAGCGGTGTCGCCACTCATCCTAGAGCGAGGACGGCCCACTTGGGCACCGTCGCTGACGCCACAGGCCTGGGCTCTGCTCGCCGTGATCGTCGTTCTCGCGATCGCGATCGCACCTTGGTTCCGTCGATAAGAACAACCCTGACGTGCGTATCTGGACGGTAATTGCGGGGCTTGTCTCCGCAATTGGCACTCTCGGGCTCGCGTACTACCCCGCCGCGTATCCTTTCAGCGACTCCATGTGCCCGTCCGCGAAGGCCCGCTATTGGCTGATTTGCGGAATGCTCGTGGCGCTGGGTCTGGCCGGTGCCGTTGCCTTGGTTGTGATTCAGTTCATCAAAGACCAGAAGAGCGAGGTAGGGGAGAAAGCAAAGCAGGGCCAGATCGTCCAGCTTCTACATGACAACGAAGGTTTCCGAGTATTGCATAGTCGGACGATAGATATTCTTGAGCGGATGGAACCGCGTCTGTCTGGCCCCACACTTTCGGCGGCTACGGATTTCCGGGCGGCCATTGAAATACGCAAGAGCCTACGTCAATCGATTTCGGACCTCGTGGACGAGATGCGGCGGAACCTCGACTCGATTGGCCCGAATCCCACCGAAGATGAAGACTGGCGGATGTCTCAGCAGTTCGTCACCGACTACTACGCGCGACTGCGCGAGCTAAAGGATCGCCTGCGCAACGTGCTAGGACGTTCCAACGTCGCAAACATCGGCTTGCCGATGGGCAGCGGAAACATTCGGCGCATCATCGACGATCTCGATCGTGAAGGGCAAGCGGTTCCGGAGGATGTGCCGGAGATGACGTTAGCCGAGAGGCGTCTTAAGGAATTGCCCAGAGCCGAAAATTTCCGCCTAGAGATACTGAACTTCGTCAGTACAGTCAGGGAAATCATTCGGCAATATCACGAAAGCACCGAAGCCGACGCGGAAGTCGACGAGGAGATTCGTCAAGCCGTCCTTCGCCGTATGGTGAAAATGCAGGATCGTCTGCGCTCGATTCTTCGGATTCACATTGCCTTCAATTACGAGATGTTCTCCGTACGCGGAATGGACCGTAATCTCACAACGTTAGAAGACTACGCAATGTCCGTCCCCGAAAGCGTTCCGCCCAGCTAGCCGCGGCTTGGCGTCGCTCCGGGAACATGCTGCGCGCGAGGGCATAAGACGTCGCTCCGATTGGAAGGTCGAACTGTGCTGAACTACGATGCGGACGCAATGCCGCCGCTAATTACCGGGGTAGCTGAGATCATCGCTCGGCAAGCACCGGCGCACATGATACCGATGGTGCGCGACTTTGGCAACCGTCATCCGACTCTCCAGGCTCGCGTAGAGGGGACGTTGTTGGCCTTCGAGGGCTTCGTTCATCGCTGCGAGGTGGCATTGGCGCGCATGGAAGGACGCGAGGCCGATGTAGACCGGGCGATAACGCGCGATGGGGCGGATCTGGGCGTTGAGGTTGTGATCGGAGTGAGGGACGGCATGCTGCGAATGATCGAAGGAGCGATTAAATTCGCGGAGGGACAGGCCAAGCTATGCCGCGAGATACTCGGCGTAGCCGATGGTCCATACGCCCACGTTGACGCGGCGCCGGAGCTTAAGGACGAGATTACCATGTCGGAAGAGGGCGCGCACCGGCTCCGTTATGCGATCGAGGCCTTCCGCTCTTGAAATCGCAGGTGCGATAGTCTCCTAATTCGTCAACCGCTCTTGCTGCGAGATTGCTTGATCTCAAAGTGCCACCCCGCTGGCCGTGCAAGGCGGTCTCATCGCCTTCCGGGCCGAGCCGGGGAGAGGCGGATGGCAGTGGCGGAAACCTGGTACGAAGAACTGCTCGACGACGTCGATCGGCTCGTCGACCTGATGGAGGAGATCGGTTCTCAGGACGACGTGCGGCGGCCTTACGACACCCTGCGCGAGGAGATGGCCGCAGACCGGTTCATCAGCACCCAGCGCGACGTGCGAGAGATGGGATTCGCGCTGCACCGGCTGCGGCTAGAACCCGAAGAGGAACGCTTCCCGGTCGACGTAATGTACCTGCTCGTTTCGCTGTCCCTATACGTGCGCACCGGACGCGAGGTGCGCTGCACCGGCGGGATCGTCGCGCTCGTGCGCGCCTACGACGCCGTCTGGGGCAGCCTCACGATGGTCATGCGCGTGAGGATGCGCCTCGCCGACCCGACGCCGATCTGCCGCTGGTAGAGGGTCAGAAGCGAAAGACTTCGGCGGTGAAGGCGACCCGTAGCCGTCTCGCGCCGGCGCGTGCCGGCCGCTTGTCGAGCCGCGCTCTCTTCACGCCCCGGACCTCGATCGAGCCGGCGGTCATGGCGTAGACCGCGACGAGAAACGCGCCGCCGGCCGGAATCGACGGGATTCGAATTTCGGCCGGGTAGCTTGCCTGCCGGAAGGTCATCTCCCCTCGCGCGAAGTTCCCCACGGTCAGCACGAGGGCGACATGCGCGTCCGCGATCGGGGACCGTCCGACATTCCGGAACTCGATGACGGTCTTCGCTCGCGGCTTCGCCCCCTCGGTTCCCGGCGTGATGTCCATCGCCAGGTAGTCGCGCAGAATGGCGGGCGGAGGCGGATCGCCGGGCGGCGGGACCCGCACCGGGTCCGTGTCGCGGGTGAGGAACATGTCGCGCCGCGGCAGTCCTTCCATGGCAGCCGGATCGTCGACGCGGGTGACGACGATCGCGGGCTGTGCTTCGAGCACCCAGGCGCGCCATGCGATTATCGCCGCGACGACGCCGGCGCCCAGCGTGAGCAGCCCGACGCTGACGAGCGCCCATGTGGCGATCGCAAGCTGCTGCGTCGCGGTGGTCAGCGGGTCGGCGACCGTCGCAGTGGCGATCGAGAGGACGATCAAGAGCGTTTCTGCCACGGCTTCGGCTTCGGCGTTGCTTTGGGTCCGGGCGGGGTGCGCGGCACGTCCCAGAGCAGCGAG
>Ga0181531_10002970_pt1 | contig 10476 bp, 7 predicted proteins | sample PEATcosm2014_Bin_38_FD_119743 | JGI IMG/M metagenome (GOLD analysis project Ga0181531, IMG submission 119743) | Peatland microbial communities from MTU Mesocosm Facility, Houghton, MI, USA - PEATcosm2014_Bin11_10_metaG | ecosystem: Environmental > Terrestrial > Soil > Wetlands > Peat | place... | reverse complement strand
CTTCTCGGTCGATGACGCGTAGGCACGCGCCCACCGAAGCGACGCACTCGAGCGCGGTCAACTCATCCATCGTCGCGGTGACGTCGGCGCTGAGGGCGCGGTGCGTTAGAAACGAGAGGCGGGCTTCGTCCTCGACGTCGGTCTGCTCCATGGACTGGATCGAGACCCGGTGTCGCCCGAAGACGCCGGCGACCTCGGCGAGTACGCCGGGTCGGTCGATGACGTCGACGCTCAAGTAGAAGACGCTGCTCAGTTCACTCGCCGGCACGTAGTGCAGCGAGAGGTCCCCGGAGAAGGGCACGTCGTGGCGTCCGCTCACGCGGTTGCGCGCGGCGTCGAGCACGTCGCCGAGCACGGCGGTCGCGGTCGGTTCACCGCCGGCGCCTTGGCCGAGCCACATCAAGGGACCACTCTTCACGCCCTCGACGAAGACCGCGTTCATCGCGCCGCTCACCGCGGCGAGAGGGTGAGTGAGGGGCACGAGGGTGGGGTGCACCCGACGCGACACCCCGTGGTCGCCCACTCGCTCGGCGACCCCGAGCAGCTTGATCACGTAGCCCGAGCGTCGAGCGAACTCGACGTCCACGTCGCGTACCGCGGTGATGCCCTCGCGGTCGATCTCGTCACCGCTGAGACGAGTCCCGAAGGCCAAGGTGGAGAGGATCTGCACTTTGGCCGCGGCGTCGAAGCCCTCCACGTCGGCGCTGGGATCGGCCTCGGCGTACCCGAGGGCCTGCGCTTCCGCGAGCGCGCTCTGGTAGTCGCTCCCCTCGCTCGCCATCTTGGTCAAGATGAAGTTCGTCGTGCCGTTCACGATGCCCATCACGCGGTTCATCCGCTCGCCGGCCAGCGAGATGCGCAGCGCGCGCAGGATCGGTATCGCCCCACCGACCGCCGCCTCGTAGAAGAGATCGGCGCCGTGTTCGTGGGCGAGGCGGGCTAACTGGGTCCCACTCTCGGCCATCAGGGCCTTGTTGGCGGTGACGACCGAGACGCCGTGCTTGAGGGCCGACTCCACGTAGGTGCGAGCGGGTTCGACGCCCCCGGCGAGCTCGACCAGGACGTCGAGGTTGCTCGCGATCAACCGCTCGACGTCGGTCGTCAAGAGCGACGCGTCCACGCCCGGATGGGGCTTGTCGAGGTCGCGCACGGCGACGCCCACCAGTTCTAGGGGCGCGGTCGCGCCGTCCACTAACGCCTCGTGGCGTGCCGAATCACTCAGCAGCTGCACGAAGGCGGCGCCGACGAATCCTCCCCCGATGACGCCGACTCGAACCGGTTTCTCCATAGAGAAAGGCTAACCGTCGGCCGCCGGACTACCCGACCTCGAGTCGCGCGAGGTCCTCGAAGGTCTCTCGACGCAGGACCTCCCTCGCCTCGCCGTCGCGCACGAAGACCACGGCCGGTCGTGGCACGCGGTTGTAGTTAGAAGCCATCGAGTAGCCGTACGCTCCGGTTACCGGGGTCGCCACGAGGCTCCCCGCGCCGGTCGCGGCCGGGAAGAACGCCTCGTCAATGAGGACGTCGCCGCTCTCACAGTGTTTGCCCACCAGTCGCACCCGCTGGGGACGTGGTGCTCGCGGGTGGTCGACGTCGAAGGCCTCGTAGCCCGAGCCGTAGAGCACCGGCCGCGGGTTATCGCTCATGCCGCCGTCGACGGACATGTAGACGCGCTGGGTGACGGGCTTGACGACGCCCACGGTGTAGAGCGTGATCCCCGCCTGCGCCACGATGGCACGACCGGGCTCGGCCAGGAGTCGGAGGTCCGCTCGTAGGCCGCTCGACGCGAGGGCGGTGCGCATGGCCCTCGCCCACTCCGTGATCGACGGGGCCGACTCACCCTCGACGTAGGCGACCCCGAGACCACCACCGACGCAGAGTTCGTCGAAGTCGTCGTCGCGCGTGAAGGTCCCGAGGACCTCCAAGGACTCGCGAAAGCCCCCTAACTCGAAGATCTGTGAGCCAATGTGCGCGTGCACCCCGTGCAGGCGCACCCCCGCGACGTCGCGCAACATTTCGATGGCGCGACGGGCTTCGCCCGTTGCGACCGAGAAGCCGAACTTGGTGTCCTCTTGTCCCGTGCGCACGTACTCGTGGGTGTGCGCCTCGACGCCGGGTGTGACGCGGACCAACGCGTTGATCGGCGTCGTCGGACTCACCACGCGGGCGAGTAGCCCGATCTCCTCGAAGTTGTCGACCACCAGTCGGTGCACCCCGGCCGTAACGGCACGCTCGATCTCCTGCGGCGACTTGTTGTTACCGTGTACGATGACGCGACTCGCGGGGACCCCGGCGCGCAGCACGATATCGAGCTCGCCGCCGGTGGCGACGTCCACGCACAACCCTTCGTCGTAGGCGAGTCGGGCCATCGCGCCACACAGGAATGACTTCGACGCGAACGCCACGCCGTCGTCGAAGGTGTCGGCGGCCTCGCGACATCGGGCCCGCAGGGTCGCCTCGTCGTAGACGAAGAGCGGCGTGCCGAAGATCTCGGCGAGCTCTCGTAACTCCACGCCCCCGACGGACACTCCTCGCTCGTGGAGCGACGCCGAGTCGGGAAACAACGAGATGAGAATCGGCGCAGAACTCATACGAGCACCTTAAGTTAGTGACCGCGCCGCGGGCGCCGCGGGGCGTAGGCCACCGAGTCAACTCGGCGACGTTGAACTCAACTCGTTGGCATCAGGGCCGAATCCTCCGACGTGCCCACGTCGGGATCGTCGAGGGTCCTCACTGGTCCCTTGAACGTGTGCTTGGCGCCGGCCACCCAGGCGATCCAGACACCGAGCGCCATCACGACGGTGACGAGTGGCGCGTAGTTGAAGTCATCCCAACTGAAGCCACTCTCCCACGGGACGGCCGCCGGTGACGTCGGCAGGCAGAAGATGACCACGCAAATCACGACCCACACGATGGCGATGGCGTTGATCCATCGGTGGTGCTTCCCCAAGCTCCACGGCCCCGGCTGAAACCGATCCCCCATTCGCCAGCGGAGAAACACTGGCAGAATGTAAGCGATGTAGAGCCCGATCGTCGTGATCGACGTGACCGCGAAGAACGCCACCGGGAGCCCGGCCTTGTTACCGAACAGTGCCGGAATCGTGATCAGGAGGGCGAAGACAACTACGAAGAGCACTGACCAGGTGGGCGTCTTGTGCTTGTTCAGTCGTCGCCACAGGGAGTGTCCGGGCACGGCGCCGTCACGCGAGAACGCGAAAACCATCCGCGACGCGGCCGCGACGCAACCCATCCCGCAGAACAGCTGCCCGATCGTCGAGATGTCGAGGACGAGCTTCGCGAGGCTGGTACTGAGTGCCGTCTCAACGATCGGCACGGCGCCGCCGCCGCCCGCGTTGATCGCGGCGATGTGGGTCGCCGCGAACGTGATCGCGAGCAGTAACACCCAGCCCCCGACCGCCGAGTAGGCGATCGCCGTCCACAGACCGCGAGGGGCGGCGCGCTCGGCGTTATGGGTCTCTTCTGAGAGGTGCGCGGACGCGTCGTACCCGGTGAACGTGTACATGGTGAGGAGAAAGCCGAGCGGTAGGACAAAGAACCAGTACATATGACCCGAAAACCCGCTGTTGTTGATCCGGTGCGAGAACACCCAGGAGAAGCTTTGGTGCGATGAGGGCCCAAAGATCAGCACGCCCACGATCACGGCCACGCCGCCGAGCATCCACCAGGCCGAAATCCGGTTCAACAGCGCCACCAGGTGTGAGGAAAAGACGTTGATGAGACTGTGGAGCGCGAGGATGACGAAGAACAGGATGAACGTATTGTGCAGGATCGTTGAGGGGTTGGTCGTCGCGCAATTGATGATGAAGTTAAACCCGTAGAGGGCGAGCACCGAGTTGAGGAACGACGCGCACCCGTAGTCGACGCCGGCGACGATGGCCACGAGGCCGAGCAGGTTGAACCAACCGGTGAACCACGCCCAACGAACACCGCCGAGGCTGTAGGCCCAGTAGTAGATGCCGCCCGCGGTGGGGTACTTCGAGGCGAGTTCGGCCATCGAGAGGCCGACTAGGAGGACCAGGAGGCTAATCACCGGCCAGCCGATCGAAATCACGATCGGGCCGCCGTCGTTCCACGCCTGTCCAAAGGTCGTGAAGCAACCACTCAGAATGCAGATGATGGTGAGCGAAATCGCGAAGTTGGAGAACCCGCTCCAGCCGCGATTCAGCTCCTGCTTGTAGCCGAGGGCGGCGAGCTGCTCCTCGTCCGATGGCACCGTACTGGAGCGATTGCTCATCCGGCTCTCCCATGTTGTGGTCCCGTGGGACGTGTTGTGATAAGCGAAGGAACTTAATGTACGACCCGCCGCCTGTCAACAGAGATTTCTCCAATTTTCTTCGCCGCGCTGAGAAGGTCTGAGTCGTTCGCCCACGAGTCTTCGGGCGATAGGAGAAGGCCTGGCCGTCCCTACCGCCACCAGTGAGTTTCGTGACGTAGGGTAAACTCTGTCCAAGTGGGCGCAAACCGTACGCCCCCGTAGCTCAGCGGATAGAGCATTGGCCTCCGAAGCCATGTGCGCAGGTTCGACTCCTGTCGGGGGCACCACTGTCGGGGGCACCACGGTGAGTGGCTGCACGTTTACAGTCGTCGCCACGCCGCAATCTAAGAGAAACGTTGTGGTACGAGCCACGCTCCAAGCCACGTCGCTCGTTCGACTCCCGCCGGGGCACAACGGCCCGGGCATTCTCGTAGATTCGATGGGGCGAGAGCGACTCGGACGCATCGCCCGGAGACGAACCAAGGAGTGAAGGTGGAGAAGAACACAGCACAGAAGACCAAGTCCCCCGCTCAGATGATCGACGGGCGAATCAAAGAGCTCGGCGACTGGCGCGGCGAGACGCTCAGCCGTGTGCGTACCATCCTTAAAGAGGTCGATCCCGACGTGGTCGAGGAGTGGAAGTGGCGCGGCGTTCCCACCTGGTATCACGACGGCATCATCTGCACCGGAGAGACGTACAAGACTGCCGTGAAGTTGACCTTTGCCAAGGGTGCCTCGCTGAAGGACCCCTCGGGTCTTTTTAACTCAAGCCTCGAAGGGAACGTACGACGCGCCATCGACATCCACGAGGGCGAGAAGCTCAACGAGAAGGCATTGAAAACACTCATTCGGGCGGCCATCACGCTCAAGGAGGCCAAAGCCAAGAAGTAGGTCGCGGCACATCCCCTTGCCACGCCACTAGACGCGCGGGTAACAACAACTATCTCAGTATCGAAACGAGGGAGAGGGATCAGTTATGGACGAGGCGGCACCGATGCCCGTGGCGCCGAGCGCTCTGACGACGGCGATCTTCGGAGCCTCGGACGGCCTGGTCGCGACGATGGCCCTCATCCTCGCCACGATGCGACACGGTCACAAGGTCGTGTTGGTGGCGGTGATCGGTCTACTCATCGCCGAGGGCCTCGGAATGGCGGCGAGCCAGTTCCTGTCCGACCCCACTCGCGACCTCGGGCTGGCGAGCATCATGGGTGTCGCCACGTCATTGGCCATTATCTTGCCGGGCGTGCCATGGGTCTTCACGAGCGGCGCCGCGGCAACCGGCACCTCCTGCGTGATCGGACTCATCCTGGCCGGCGTCATCGCCCGTGAACGACACGGTGGACTGGCCACCTGGGTGCAGACCTACGGCGTACTGATCGGTGTGGGGGCCATCGCGACGTTGGCGGGGCACATCACGTGACGCCGGTGCGGCGTACTAGTGCGCGGGTCGAGTCGCGAAGCGCGTTATGTAGCCCGAGTAACTCGAGACCCATACGTCGTCCGTAAGCGGGTCGTAGGTGATGCCAATTGGCTGCGGCGGAACACTCACCGTTTGGATGATGGCCAAGTCACTCGCGCGGAGCTCGGTGACCGTCGCGCTGCCGTAGTTGACGACGTAGAGCGCCGTGCCGTCAGTGGAGATCACGAGGGATCGACACAAGACACCCGTATGTTGTATCGCGACCACGTGCTGGGTGAGTAGGTTCAGCTTCACGACGTCGCCAGGAATGTTGAGCGAAACGTAGGCGAACTCGCCATTCGGACTCAGTACCACCGTGCGAGGATTCGAGCCGACGTAGATCTGTCCGACCTCTTTCCGCTCCGCAAGACTGACGCGGACTAAGACGTCACCACCCATTATCGCCACGTAGGCGAAACGCGAGTGAGCGTCGACGGCGATGCCACGCGGCGTGCCCGGCATCGGGAGCGTCGCGACAACGTTGTGCGAGGCAACGCTGATAATGGAGAGTGTCCACGAACACCAATTCGTGACGAGCACGTAGCGATCGTTCGGGGTCACCGCCACGAACTTCGGGACCAGACCGACTTTGATGACCTGGTCGATGCTCAACGACGTCGTATTGATACGAAAGACGTAGTCCGGTGTGTCGCCGGCCGCCAGGGCGCTGCTCGGGGTGCACGTATCCTCGCCCTCCGGCCCCTGTCCCGGCCCGTACATCGAGTAGTTCGAGACATAAAAGTACTTGTCATCTGGCGAAAACGCGCCCTCCACGGGTGCGCCCTGGACGACGCCCCCGGTGAGGCCAAAGTGGTGCAGGTCCACGGTGGCGGGGATGGTCTTCACCAGCGCACCCGATCGGGAGTTGAAGACGGAGACCGTGCGTCGGTAGACCATGTTCTGGGCGAATACCAAGCCGGTACCGGACGCGTCCACGGATTTGGGGGTGATTTCGTCGGAGTAGTACTGGCCGATCCGGACAAGGGACCGCTCATCAGCCGGCACCGAGGAACCAGACGTGGCGGGAAGCGTCGTGGTGGTGGTGGTTGAAGTGGATGAGTCGTGGGCGACGACTACGGTGCTCGGACCCGAGCGCGCCCGCGCGTTCCCGCTGGCCACGGGCGCGCCACCGAGTGCGACGAACGTCACGAAGCAGAGCGGGCCGACGATAAGAGCGCGCCGAAGCGGTCCTGGGGACGGTGAGTGGACACGCATTTCGCCTACCGTAACGCCCGTCACGCGCTCTTAAGACCACCGAACAGCGCCGCGGGCTCGACCGAACACTGGCGCCGCGAGCGGCGTCTTCGTGTTGCGGTGATGTTACAGAGGCCGTCTGGCCGAGGCCGCCGACGCCACGGTCTCGCTACATAACCCCTAATCAAAGCCCTAATTTTTTCGCATGGCGCTCGCGGCCGGTTCTGTGTAAGGCTCTCCCCGGGGCAATCACGGTTACACCGTGCTTAGGGGACAATATGGGGTACTTCACGTGCCAACAGTCTGAACGCGAGGCACCACGCTTCGCGGCTCGGCCACTTTCCCCTTGCGCGTCGATGAGATCAGGCCCCACGAGCTGATCGGCCGATGAGTAGCGACGTGGTCTTCGCCGTGGCGGCGAGGATGCGGAGGTTCAGGTGGTCGGGCCTCGCGGTCGCTGCCGCACTCGTCCTCGTCGCGCTCGCCCCCCTTACGGGGTCAGCCGCCTCCGCGGCGGGCACCGCCTCGACACTGTGCGCCGGGTACGCGGGGTGCACCCAGGGGCAGTTCTCGACCCATGGGTATCAAAACGCCAGCGGTCAGTCGTTTTGGGAGATGTACGCCGGGAACAACTGCACGAACTACGTCGCCTACGTCGAGTCGAGCACGTACGAGGTGCCGACCCCGGGCTACGACCTCGGCGACGGCGGGCAGTGGGCGGCGGCGGCCTCCGAACATGGCGTGGTCGTCAACCACACACCCACCGTCGGCGCGGTCGCGGAGTGGGACGGTGGCGCGTCGGGCATGCCCGAATCGGGGCACGTCGCCGTCGTAGAGGAGGTCGGACCGGCCGACAGTTACATCGTGATCTCCCAGCAGCACATGATCGGCCCCGACGGCTACGACTGGGTCCGCATCAAGCGCAACAGCGCGGAGAATCAGTGGGAGGACTGGCCCAGTAATTTCATCCACTTTTCCATTCCCGCCACCGCGCCCGGGGAGATCGCGCTGAACAGCTCTAAGGTTCTCGTGCGCGTGACGCCGCACCGTTTCGCCGGGTATCGGTTCGACTTCCAAGACCAAACCAATTGGATTGTGAAATCCGGTACCGTGAGCCCCCTGCTCGATGGCAGCTACCACGTCGCACTTCGCAACCCAGCGCTGCGCAGCCACTTCGCCCTCAGCGTGAGGGTCACGGGGAGGAGCGTCAGACTGCTCCCGCGCGGAAGCATGCTTGAGTCGTTGGCCGTACCCGGCTTCGAACTCACGCGAGACGCGTCCCGAGCCCGTGTCGTGGTCACCATCTCCATTCGACGTCTCACGACGACATCGATCACGACGACAACGACGCCCACCACCACGACCACGACACTTCTGCCCGTTATTTCGCCGTCGCCCCTCGCGGGCCTGTAGCGGGCGGGGGCGTCCCCGCGTTAGCGAAAGTCGGCTTCGATTAGGGGACGATAATCATGCGCACGGTGTCCGTGATCGCCGTGCCGCCCGAAGACGAGCCCGCCATCAGCACCAGGGCGTCACCGGTCTTGGCCATGCCGCACGTCTTGAGCTCGGTGATCGCCACCTCACAGAGCGTGTCGATGTCGGTGGCCGGAGAGACGAAGATCTCTTGCACCCCCCAGGACCCGCGCAACTGCCGCGCGGTGGAGCCGTTCGGCGTGATCGCGACGATGGGCATGGGCGGACGAAACCGAGAGATCGCCCGTGCGGTCATACCCGAACGCGTGCAGGCGACGATCGCCACCGCGTTCTCGTCCATCGCCGCGCGCCACGCGGCGCCGGTAATCGCCGCGGTCACTCGGGTGGCCTGCGTGGACGAGGCGGCCAGGTGCTGCACCCCGAGCCCCGCCCCCCACTCGGCGTAGGGGAAGTGTTCTTCGGCTCGTCGCACGATGCGGTCCATGGTCACGACGACGCCCACCGGGTCGTCCCCGATCGCCGTCTCGCCACTGAGCATCACCGCGCTGGCGCCGTCGAGGACGGCGTTGGCGACGTCGGTCACTTCGGCGCGCGTGGGCACCTGCGCGTGGGTCATCGACTCGAGCATCTGGGTGGCGACGACGACCGGTCGGGCGTAGCGAATGCCGAGGCGAACGATCTCCTTCTGCAGATGCGGCACCTCCTCAATTGGTAGGCGCACCCCGAGGTCGCCGCGCGCGACCATGATCGAGTCCGAGTGTTCGATGATCTCCTTCAGGTTCTCGACGCCCTCGCCCGTCTCGATCTTGGACATGATCATGACGTCGTTGCGCGCCAGCACCGCTCGCACCGACTCGACGTCGAAGCCCGATCGCACGAAGGACACCGCGAGGATCTCGAACTCTTCGTCGCGCAGGGCCACTAGGCGTTCGCGGTCCTCCTCGGTCGGCAGGCGGTCGTTCATGATCGAGGACGGTAACGAGAGCCCGGGCTTGCCCATGACGTTGCCGCCGGAGGTAACTCGCGCGCCCACCGTCGTTCCGAGGCTCGTGATCTCTAAAGAGACCCCACCGTCGCCGATGTGGACCCTGTCGCCCACCTCGAGTTGGGAGAGCACGTCGGTGCGCTCGACGGTGATGTGCTCGGCGCGGGAGCTCTCCCCGAAGGCCTCGACGAGTACGGTCTCTTGCCCGACGGCGAGGGTCACGGGCAACGTGCCGAAGGAGCCCGCGCGAATCTTCGGCCCCGGGATGTCCACCATGATCGCGAGGTCGGGCGCGATCGCTCGGATGCGCCGCAGCCGCTCGAGGCCCGAGGGGATGTCGCCGTGCGCGAAAGAGAGCCGAAAGACGTCGACGCCCGCCTGGACCAGCTGCTTGAGCCGCTCGTCAGAGTCAGAGGCCGGTCCGATGGTCGCTACGATCTTCGTGCGTCGCACGTGCCCTCGTTTCTTTGTTCAAGTCTACGAGATTGATCATGTGCGAGGTCATGAATCTCTCGCCAACTGCGTCGCCCGCGCTACCGCGAAGTAACCGTTCGTGACGAGTCAGTGACGGACCGGTATCACGACGTCGGCACCGTCGACGTCGATCACGCGCAGTTGCATTCCGTAACACTCCTCGAGTTGGCGGCTGCGCACCACTTCACCCGAGGGACCGTCGAGCACCAGCCGTCCGTGGTCGAGCAGCACCAGCCGATCGGCGAACTGCCCAGCGAGGGTCAGGTCGTGCAGCGTGGCCAGCACGGTCAGCCCACTCTCGCGCACCTCGTGTTGTAGCAGTTCGAGTATCGCGATCTGGTGGCGGAGGTCGAGGCCCGTGATTGGTTCGTCGAGCACCATGACCGGGGTCGCCTGGGCCAGCGCTCGCGCCAAGACCATCCGCTGTCGCTCGCCGCCCGAGAGCGTGGCGACGTCGCGCGCGGCGAACTCGTTGAGGGAGAGTCGATCGAGCACGTCCTCGACGCAGCGCCGATCCCGGGCGCTGGGTGCGCGAAGGAGCCCGTGGTACGCGGTGCGCCCAAGCGCCACGTAGTCGTGCACGCTCATGCCAAAAGGAATGATGGGGTGTTGGGGCACCAGCGCGACGCGGAGCGCTCGCTGGCGTTCGTTCAT
>Ga0181531_10002969_pt1 | contig 10478 bp, 13 predicted proteins | sample PEATcosm2014_Bin_38_FD_119743 | JGI IMG/M metagenome (GOLD analysis project Ga0181531, IMG submission 119743) | Peatland microbial communities from MTU Mesocosm Facility, Houghton, MI, USA - PEATcosm2014_Bin11_10_metaG | ecosystem: Environmental > Terrestrial > Soil > Wetlands > Peat | place... | reverse complement strand
CCCGAGGCGTCTTGCGAAGCCTATTGCGTAGCACAGGCCGCGCCAGACTCTTCGACGCGGCCGTCGTGCGAAGCCAAACATCAGTACATATGCTGGCCGCCGTTGATGGACAGCGTCGAGCCGGTGATGAAGCCCGCTTCTTCGCCGACCAGGAACAACACGCCGCGCGCGATCTCCTCGGCCATGCCGAGGCGGCCGGTGGGGATGCGTGCCACGATCTTCTTCAGCACGTCCTCGGGCACGGCGCGTACCATGTCGGTATCGATATAACCGGGTGCGATGGCGTTGACGGTCACGCCCTTGCCCGCGCCCTCTTGCGCCAGCGCCTTGGTGAAACCGTGGATGCCCGATTTGGCGGCGGCGTAATTGACCTGGCCGTATTGCCCGGCCTGGCCGTTGATCGAGCCGATATTGACGATGCGCCCGAAATTGCGCGCGCGCATGCCGTCGATCACCAGCCGGCACATGTTGAAGCACGAGGTCAGATTAGTGGCGATCACCGCGCCCCATTGCTCGGGTGTCATGCGGTGCAGCACCGCGTCGCGGGTAATGCCGGCGTTGTTGACCAGAATCTCGACCGGCCCGCCGAGCTTGGCCTCGATGTCCTTCACCCCCGCCTCGCAGGCTTTGAAATCTGCGACGTCGAAGCGGAAAGAGGAAATTCCTGTCTGCCGGGTGAATTCGATCGCCGCCTCGGCGTTGCCGGCGTAATTCGCCGCCACCTTGTGGCCCGCATCCTTGAGCGCCACCGCGATCGCCCGGCCGATGCCGCGGGTGCCTCCGGTTACGACGGCAACTTTGGCCATTTATTTAACTCCTCCCCCGCCCTCTTCATTTCGTACGCTCTCTACTTCGCAAGACGCCTCGGACCCGAAGGATCGGCCCTCGGCTTTGCTACGTACCCTTCACTTCGCACGACGGCCGCGCCCCTGCGCGGCCTGTGCTACGCGCCCCCGCCTATTTTCTTAAGAACGCTCCACGCACATCGCAATTCCCATGCCGCCGCCGATGCACAAGGTCGCCAGGCCCTTTTTGGCGTTGCGCTTGCCCATCTCGTGCAACAGCGTGACCAGGATGCGCGCGCCCGAGGCGCCGATGGGATGGCCGAGCGCGATCGCCCCGCCATTGACGTTGACCTTCTCGGGATCGAAGCCCAGCTCCTTGGCCACGGCGCAGGCTTGGGCGGCGAAGGCCTCGTTGGCCTCGATCAGGTCGAGATCGCCCACTTTCCAGCCCGCGCGTTCGAGCGCGAGCTTGGTCGCCGGGATCGGCCCCACCCCCATGATCGCCGGGTCGACGCCGCAGGTGGCCCAGGAGGCGATGCGCGCCAGCGGCGCGAGGCCGCGCTTTGCCGCCTCATCCGCGCTCATCACTACCACCGCCGCCGCGCCGTCATTGATGCCCGAGGCGTTGCCCGCGGTCACCGTGCCGTCCTTGGCGAAGGCGGGTTTGAGCTTGGCCAGGATTTCGGCGGTGGTGCCGGCGCGCGGATATTCGTCGCTGTCGACCAGCACGTCGCCCTTACGGGTCGAGATCTTCACCGGCACGATCTCGTCCTTGAACTTTCCCGCCTTTTGCGCGGCCTCGGCGCGTTGTTGCGAGGTCGCGGCGAAGCGGTCCTGCTGGTCGCGAGTGATCTGCCAGCGCTGCGCCACGTTCTCGGCGGTGGTGCCCATGTGATAGCCGTTGAACGCGTCCCACAGCCCGTCCTTGATCATCAGATCGACCATCTCGGCATTGCCCATCTTGACGCCGCTGCGCAGATGCATGGCGTGCGGCGACTGGCTCATACTTTCCTGGCCGCCCGCGACGACGATCGCCGAATCCCCGGCGCGGATCGCCTGATAGCCCATGGCGACCGCGCGCAGGCCCGAACCGCACACCTGGTTGATGCCGTAGGCGGTGACTTCCTTGGGGATGCCGGCGCCCATCGAGGCCTGGCGGGCCGGGTTCATGCCCTCGCCCGCCGGCAGCACCTGACCCATCACCACCTCGGACACTTCGCCCGGGGCGAGCTTGGCGCGCTTCAGCGCCTCGGTTATCGCCGTCTGGCCCAGATAGTGGGCGGGGACCGAAGCGAAGGCGCCGTTGAAGGCGCCGATGGCGGTGCGCGCGGCCGATGCTATGACGATGTCGGAATTGTTACTCATGCGATGGGCCTTCCCCGGTTTTCTTATTAGATAGTCTTTATCCGGGCTCGAGCCAAGGGCGACGGCGTCTTGCGCAGCGCAGCAAACAATCACCAGCTCTTCACGCGCGCTCCCGGATGTCCACCGGCTTTTTGCGAAACGAACCGAATGCAGCCGGCGATCAAAACCGCGATGACCGCGGAAGAAGCGATGCGGCCCGGATTGAGGCCGCCCTTGGCGAAGGGCCCGGTCGGGATGCCGCCGCCCGGCTCAGTGGCCGGAACAATCCGCCTGGTGGTTGGTGTCGAAATCGGCGGCCTGGCGGCAGGCCGTGACTTTCCCCGTCCAGCGGTCGAGCCGGAGCGGCGAATAGCCGCCGCCGGTGATGATCTCCCAGCGGAAAACGAACAGAATGGCCGCGGCGATAAGCGCGGCCCCGATGATGATCGCCCGAGAGCTTCCCATGCCCGGAGCATGGCATGGAGCCGGGGCAAGGCCAAGAGGATCGGAAATCCGGGCTGGTCCGGCCGCGTTCAGCTTTTGCCGATGCCCGACCAGCCGGGGAGATGGGCGGCCTCCAGGGTGCGCGCGATGCGATTGGCGCGCTTGAGCGCGGCTTTCGGATCTTCGCGCAGCAGCTCGGCCGGAATCCGCCGCCGGAAGAAATCGGCCCAGAGGAATTCGGCGAACGGCTCCGCGTCCTTGGGATATTCGCCGACCCGCCGGACCGCCGCCGCCAGGCTGCGATAGGGATCGTCGGGCATCCGTTTCAGCGTCTTGGGCATGGACGAGAAATCGCGGCGGCGGCCCTTGGCGTCGTAGGGATGCGCCCATTGGTGAAAATCCATCAGGATCCAGAATTCGTCTTTGGCGAGCTGCGACAGATCGGCCAGCAAGGCCAGAGTCACCGACGCGACGTTTTCCTCCTGCAGGGCGCGGCCGAGGTGATGGTGGTCGACGATGAAGTAGCGGCCCTTCGGACCGCGAACGGCGGGAAAGCGGTGGTCGCGCAGAAAGCGTTTGGCGGCCTTGGTGGTGCGTTCGCGCCACTCCTTGCGCTTGAGGGCGACCTCGGCATAGCCCAGCGTCATTTGCGTCGGCCGCAATTTCGCGAGCTTGGCTTCGACCGGGACCGGCAGGTTCATGGTTTTCCGTTTCACGGTCACGGCCTCAATGAGGGAATGCCCGGCGCGATGCGTGGCATCTCGGCACACCGGCGGCGTGCGGGGGATAGCATCTCAATTCCCGCATCGCGCACTGATGGGCGCCGGAGTCCCGTCTTTAATTGTTATCCCGTTATCAATCAGGACAAGCGGCTGATCGACGCCGCGTACATGGGCCACGAGTTGCATGGGACGAATTCTAGCTCCGATTTTTTGTATCACCAAATCGGTGTCCGTTTTTCCGTCTTCCGAAACCTCTTTGAGAACGATCGTGCCGTCCGCTGCGATTTTTGCATCTTTGATGATGTACGGAAATGCGCCCAGTGAATTACGCACGGTGACCGTAGGCTCGCCTGAACTCGGAACGACATAAGTTACGGTGCCTCCCCCTTGCTCGATACTCTTCGAACAATCATGAGAGAACGTTCCGACAAGGCCGAATGCTTTCAAATCGGACTTGGTATCGCCGGCACAGGCCGGTCTACCCGATAACAATAAAGCCAAAACAACGGTCGATACCGCGATACGGCGCATGACATTCACTCCCTTATTCATCGATCGCTCGAAATCGAACGAGGCCGCGCCGCGTAACACCCGACATGCGGAGCGCGATATTAGCGCCTTCGGCGGACAGCCGCTGCTAATCCGTCAGGGGAAAGCATTGCGCCTTTTCGGTGGCAAAGCGTCTGTGAGACGAGACATATGTGGGGAAATGCGGGCCTCATCTCGCCACTTTTGGGCTCCAATATTCAACCCATCTCAATCGGCTTCAGGAGGAATAATCCCATGAGCTTTAAACCGGCGATCCTCGCGACTCTCAAATCGATCGTTCTGGCGGGTTTTTGCGCCGCGTTGCTGGCGGCCTGCGTGCCCCCGCCGCCACCCTTTGTCGACGCTCCTTCGCAGGCCAATCCAAACGGCAAGGGCCCGGAAGCCAACTAGTAACCGCAACCGATACGCGGTAAGAACGAGGCGATGAAGCGCGTACTCTGTGCTGCCATCTTGGTGGCCGGCCTGCTGCAAGGCGGGCCGGCCCATGCCGCCGGGTTCTACGACGGCGCCTGGACCGGAGTGGTGAATGCCACCGGAGGCAGCTGCACCGCGGGCACGGTGGTGATGCAAATCGCCGACAACACGGTTGCCGGCGACATCGTCCTTGTCCAAGGCACCTTGGACGTCCAAGGCCATGTGGCGGCGGATGGCGGCGTCACCGCGAGCTATTTCAACCCGACCACCGGCGGCGTCAGCAGCATCTCGGGAAAAATCTCGGACGGCGTGTTCATAGGCGTGCTGGACACCTTCGAACCATTCTTCCCGGGCGTGGGCGGTCCCTGCATCCATATCGTGAGCGCCCACCGTTCGTAGCACCCGAGGCGCCTTGCGAAGCAACTATTCGGGCGCGACGCCGAGGCTCTTCAGGTGGTCCGTCGGACCCCTGAAGTTCGGGTCGTTCTTGAGGGCTGCGCGATAGTCGGCGACGGCCAGGTCGCGCTGGCCTTTCAATTCATAGGCGAGCCCGCGATTGTAATAGGTCGGGGCGAGACCGGACGCGGTTTCGGGCATGATCGCGATCGCCTTGGTGTAATCGGCGATGGCATTGTCGTAGAGACCCTTGTTCTTATAAGCGATGCCACGGTCGGCATAGGAGACGAAGTCGCCGGGCGCGAGCAGGATCGCCCGGTTGAAATCGGTTATGGCCTGGTCGAAGAGGCCCTTGCGCAGATAGGCCATGCCGCGATTGTTGTAGGTGACGGCCAGATTCGCCTTGGTCTCCTGGCCCGATTGAATCACGGCGGTGCAGCCGACGATCTTGATGTCCGGATCGGCGCTCATGCACAAGTTTTCGTTCGTGGTTTGCGCCCAGGCCGGCGGCGCGCAAAGCACCAGGGCCAATCCGATCAAAATTCTGCGCATCATTCCCCGGGCGCCGTCGCCGCGCAGTGAACCGTATTTCAGTTGGCCTTCAAGGCGTCGGCATAGTGCGAGCATCCGCCGATGTTTCCGGTCCAATGATAGTTTTTGACGACGCCGTTGGCGCCGGCGCCGAGGTCGATCGTACAATTGTAATTGACCGGCAGGTAAGTCGTGCTGGTCGTCAAGCCCGAGGCGGGCGCGCCGCCGACCGTCACGAAGGCCGGGTTTCCCGTGGTCATGGGCAAGGTGTCGGTCTGATTGACCGACCAGGTGTAAACGGTGTCGCCCGCCACCGTGCGTTGGCTGTTCGGATAGCCGAGGCGCGCGATGGCCACGTGAATATCCTGCCCGACGAGGCCTTGCAGCCCCGCATCCATGTTTTGCGAAACGCAGCCGCCCAGGCTCAAACCGGCTATGCACCAAGCCATGACGCGCTTCATATCGTCTTCTCCAGTTTGCAATGGTTCGAAATTTGCCGCGGCCGGTCAAGCCCGGCCGATCCGGAGCATCATCATCCGCTTTGCGGGTTTCCTTCAAGAACTTTGCGTCCGGCCGAATGCGGTTCGCTCTATCCAACTTGTCCGGGGAAGCGGTCTCGCACCGCCGGTTTATTGTTTTCCCGCGCGCGTGATCAAGTTCGCAAGATTGGCGTTGCCGTATTCGGTTCCGAGACTGGCGAGATGCCAGCCGTCATCCTCGCTGATCGATATCGCGTTGAACTTGAATTCCGCGATGGGTATCGGTTTTTTGTGAAACAGCGGATCGTAGATAAAGCCGCCCGACAGCACGACGACATGGGCGCGGCCGTCGGGCAGCCAGCCGACCAGATAATGCCGGTCCTTGCCGTCGAGCCAGCGATAGATAATGCGCGCCGCGACGTTGCAGGGAAGGTTGTGGGCTATCTTGTCGGTATCGCCCATGAGGTAAGGGGCGGTCTTGGGGCCGCTCGGTATCCAGTCGCCGATCATCAGCGGGGCGGTGGGCGACTGCCCGGCCGATTCATCGGCGCTCGCGCAAGCGGCAAGCGTCAGCGCGATAAGCACCAAGGGCAACCAGGCGACCACGCCGTAAAAATAATCGCCATCGTAGAATTTTCTTCGGTTGCCCCCTGGCTGGGCCATATGTCCCCCTTCCTCACCCCTTGCCTGGATTGGGATGAGCACGCGATAAATTAAGTTAATCGATCTTAACGGCTCCGTCTCGCGGTTGCAGCAAATCTCGAATCTTTTTTCGACATGTTCGCGATCTTTCACGGCTGTAACGTTTTCCGACAGTCGCGGTGATTATTTTACAGTTCCGCCCATATTCTCAACGCGCGATGTGACGCATGCGTGAACGTGGCTGGCGCTCGCGTGAATGTGATTGTTGGTTTTATTGCCGCATGCGTTTTCCGGCCACGAGCAACCGGCGAAACTTCGTTCGCGGGTTCGGTTCCGGCGCCCAGGAAATATTCTCTGTCGGACTTGCCTATTACGCGACCACGCTTGACGCTTCTTTCATCACGAGTTCTGCGTCTGGCCGAACATCACCCGCATCATCCAGTGCACCGGCGGCAACGTGTATTCGAGCCACCAGCCGAGGGATTCCTTGCGCTCGATATTCGCCATGAGATTGCCGTTTGCGTTATCGCCGGAGGTGAGATCGACCAGATGCCAGCCGTCCTGCTCGCTGACCGATATCGCCTGGAATGTATATTGGGTGACCGGCACCGGGGTTTTGTGGAACAGCGGATCGAAGATCAGCCAATCCGACAACACCACGACATGGGCGCGGCCGTCGGGCAGCCAGCCGATCAGATAATGCCGGTCCTTGCCGTCGAGCAGGCGATAGACTTCGCGTGCGGCGACGTTGCACGGCAGGCCGGCGGAAATTTCGTCGGTCTCGCCCATGAGGTAAGGCGCGGTCGCGGGACCGGTGCGGAGGAGTTTATTGGTGGCGATCAGCGTATCGGCGGGCGGCTCGCCGGAAAACGAACAGGCGGCGAGCGCCAGCATGACGAACGTCAAGGGCAGCCTTGCGGCGGCGCGGTGGAGATGAGAGAGGAAAGAGAAAAAGAACCCGTAACCGTAAGCCTTCTGGCCGGTCATATGCCCTCTCGAGCCGCTTTCTGCCGCTCCAACGCGCCGTCACCCGCCGACCGCTAGGGAAGCCTGCGGCGGATTCGCGAATCGATAATAGCGGCAAGAGACTCCGTTTCGCAATGCAGCAATTCGCGTTAACGATTTGCCGCAAGGTTCTATTTATCCACAGGTTTTGTCAGAACGCTTTCACGCTGGCGATGGCGCGACTCGCGTTCCGAGTTGACCGTATCGACTAAGGCCGGAGTTGCGCGAGCACAATAAAAACCCGGCGCGAGGGCCGGGCTGAATTTCGACGATGACGTCTTATGGCGGCCGAAATAAATGTCACGCCGGTTTGATGATCATACGCGGCCCTTGATCCACGCGGTGCATCATCGGTTTGAAGGGCCGGTCGCGAAAAAATTCATCCGTGGCCTGCCGTGCGCCGCGGCACCAGCCATAGTCATCAATGATCAGGACGCCGTGAGGGACGATCAGATCATAAAGATGCTTCAGCTCGTGCAGCGTGGATTTGTACCAGTCCGTGTCCAACCGCAACACGGCAATGCGCGACGGTGATTGCGCCGGAATGGTCTGCAACACGTCACCCTCGATGAAACGCATCTGTTGTTCAGGATAGCCGCTGAGCCGCAAGTTGGCTTTGACGTTTTCCACCGAGCCGCCATAGCCCATCACCATGCCTTGACTGGTAAGCCGAGCCCAGACGGGCTTCATCGCTTTCTCGTCGAAATCAACGTCGATGTCATCAGGTTCCGTCATGCCGACATAGGTGTCGTAAAGATAAAGCTGGCGGTCTGTGTCGCCGAAATGCCGCAACGCATAGGCGATCAACATCATCGATCCGCCGCGCCACACGCCGCATTCGACCATATCGCCCGGGATCTTGTTTTGAGCGATGTAGCGGACGGCCTGGAACAATGCGTAGGTGGTTTCCAAACCGTCATTGGCCGTCATGGTGTAGGGGGCGATTTTACTGAGGATGTCGATATAGGCTCGATCATCGGGATTGTCTTTGGGCAATATGTCCTTATAGGCCTTGAACTGTTGCCCCTGCGCGTCAGCCATCGCACCTCTCCAACTCGCTTCTCCTTTCTAACGGATTTTGCCGCGAATTCCGTTCATGAATTTGATCGCGCCCGCTAAGGCGCCACATGACCCTTTAACCACCCCGCCAGTTTCGGCCACACTTCCTTCGGCGCCTCGTGCGCCACCACCATGCCGATATGACCCAGAGGCGGCGTGAAGCGTTCCGCATTGGGCAATTCATCGGCCAACGCCGCCGCGCTCAAGGGCGGAACGATGCGGTCCTGCGCCGGCACCATCACCAGGCTCGGCTGCGCGATGTTGCGCGGCAGCACCGCGCGCCGGGCGACGCGCCATTCGCCCCGCCCCGGCGTGTCGAGGCCGTACCAATCGCCCAGGCATTCCACCGCCGCCGGCAACGCCAGGGGCACGCCGTCGTTGAGCCAATCCTCGAGCGCGACGAATCCGCGCGCGGACTCGCTGTGTTGCGGCATAGTTGCAAAGCGCGAAAATTTCTTCACCGCCAAAAGCGGATCGAGCGAGGCGAACAGCGATTGCAACACGTCCACCGGCACCTCGCCCAGCCCGGCGAAGGAGGCGGCGAAGGGCCCTGCCAGCGCGCCCAATAGCCGCGCCTGTTCCGGCCGCTCGGCGTGGAATTTCCACGGCGTGGCGAGCAGCGCCAGGGAATTCACCAGATCGGGCCGGCGATCGGCCAGCGCCAGCGCCAACAGCCCGCCCATGCAATATCCCAAGACTGAAATGGTTTTGCCGCCCGAGGCCTGTGATGCCGCTTCGGCGGCTTTTTCAAGGCGCAAGGTGATGTAGTCGCTCAAGCCGTAGCGCCGCTCGACCTCGCCCGGCGCGTCCCAATCGACCAGAAAGGGCCTTAAGCCCTGCCCGGCGAGAAAACGCAACAGGCTGTTGCCGGTGCTGAGATCGAGGATGTAGCTGCGATTGATGAGCGATGGCACCACCAGAACCGGATCCCCGCCCGAAGGCGCGTAATCGAACAACCTTGTCGTGCCCTCCTGCCACAGGAGCGGCATGTCCTCGACGTGGCGGCGATAGGGGTGGCGGCGATAGGCCTCGATGCCCGTCAGGAACAGATCGGCGCGGCGGCGCAGTTCGCGCTCGAGCGCATGTCCGAATTCCTCAGCCCTTGCGCTTCCCAGGCTTTGCAGAAGATCCCGGCCGCCCTGCGCCAGTTCCGGCTTCCAGGGCAGCGAGCCGCTTTTCAAGAGCGGCAACGCGGCTTGTGAGCTGAGCCAGCTCAGGCTCGCGTTGGCGAGATGGAGAGCCAGCGGGCGCGGGCCCAGACGCGGCAGCGGGTTTAGGGGCGCCAGGTTCATGGGCCCGGTCTCCATAGCCAAAGCCTCCTTTTTGCGGCGTCAGCCCGGCGAACAGCCCCGCCATTCCCTGGGCGAAACCGGGCTCGGACGCCATGGCGATCAACTGCTCCTGCCACAGCGCCACATAGCGCCGGGCAAGCTCTGCGAGATCGGGCGGTTCCGCCATGCGGGTCAGTATAGGCCGGCTTCCTATGGACTTCGCAAGACGCCATCGCCCTTGATCCAGGCAATGGCTTTGCTACGCCCCTGGACAGCTTCCAGCTCGGGTAAATGCGGGACTTTCCTGGCTTCGCACAATGGCCGCTCGGTTCGGCGGCCTGTGCTACGCAGGCTAATATTGCGCTGCACAAGCTAATGGAATTCCTGGTATGCTGCCCCCATGGCAAGCGATACGGCAGGATCGAAGACGGCGGAGGAGCCAAGCGGTACCGAGGCGGCGCCCACCGTCATCAAGAAATACGCCAACCGGCGGCTCTACAACACCGCCACCAGCAGCTATGTGACGCTCGACGATTTGAGCAACATGGTGAAACAGGGCGGCGAGTTCGTGGTTTACGACGCCAAGACCGGCGACGACATCACCCGCTCGGTGCTGACCCAGATCATCGTCGAGGAAGAGCAGAAGGGCGAGCACCTGCTGCCGACCAATTTCCTGCGCCAGCTCATCGGATTATACGGCGGCAACATGCAATGGCTGGTGCCGAGCTATCTAGAGCACGCCATGTCCTCCTTCGCGCACAACCAGGAACAGATGCGCAAATCTCTGCAGGATGCGTTCGGCGGCATGTTCCCCTTCGGTCCGCTGGAGCAGATGGG
>Ga0181531_10002968_pt1 | contig 10479 bp, 9 predicted proteins | sample PEATcosm2014_Bin_38_FD_119743 | JGI IMG/M metagenome (GOLD analysis project Ga0181531, IMG submission 119743) | Peatland microbial communities from MTU Mesocosm Facility, Houghton, MI, USA - PEATcosm2014_Bin11_10_metaG | ecosystem: Environmental > Terrestrial > Soil > Wetlands > Peat | place... | reverse complement strand
CCATGCCGATAAGGCTCACCACCGTCGCTATCTTCTCCGCCGGCGCGACGTTGTCGTGGTAGAGCGCTTTGAGCAGCCGGATCTCGGGAAACAGCTTGGGATCGAGGTTCTCACTGATCGATTTCACAATGGGCGGAAGGCTATCCGGTGCGCCGTAGGTCCTCGCAAGCACCACCATCGCCGGCATGTCACCCTGCTGAGCCGGCCAATACTGTTCGGTTGCGTCGTCGTCGTTGAGAGCGTTGACGCGGGCATTCCCCACCACACCCACCACAATGTCCTTGCGGTCTCCGTCCCCCATTTGCTGACCGATAGGGTTGCGTCCCGGCCACTGCCGACGGGCAAACGACTCGCTCACGATGACCGCATTCTTCTCGTCTGGGAAAAAACTCCGGCCCAGGGTCACCGGAATTCCCATGGTCTCAAAGAATCCCGGCTCGATCCAATTAGGATAGACCAGCACAGTATTTCCGTCGATCTCTCTTCTTTCGCGATCGACGACATGCCCCATGGGCGGCAGCTTGACCAGCGACACCGACCTCACTCCCGGCACCGCGCGAAGCTTGACCTGCATCTGATCGAGATACGCTTTGGCGGCCGCAGGCGTGTACCCGTGCTGGCCGAGGTGTGCGTCGATCGACAGCAAACGCTGATAACCGAAGCCTGGATCGGTATAGAGAGCGTGTTCGGTGGCCCGAACAAGCAGTCCCGCCACTATCAGCAACACGCAACTTGCCGCTACTTGTGCGCCTACCAGAATTTGGCGCGCCGTCGTCTTGTGCTGGCGTTGGCGTGCGATCTGCAGCGCCGGCGCCAGGCCAAAGAATACCGCCGCCAGCAGTGTTAGGCCCACGGTGAACAACAGAACCCGCCAGTCCGGGGTGGCGCTCAGCCATTTCGGCGCGTTCATTTGGCTCATGGCGGCGCGCAGCACCGCATAGCCAAGTGCCAGCCCCGCAATCGCTCCCAGCGTGGCGAGCAACAGGCTCTCTGTGCACAGTTGCCTGAAGATGCGCCAGCGGTTGGCGCCGATGGCCATGCGGATGCCAATCTCGCGTTCCCGCGTGACAGCCCGCGCCAGCATCAACCCTCCCAAATTCGCGCAGGTGACCGCCAGAATCAGCAGCGTGAGCACGGCAACCATGGCCGCTATCTGGTACATTTCCGGTTGCATCACCTGCAGATGCCCGCCGGCATGGATATCGATGAACTCGTTGTCCCAAATGTCCCTCGGATGCTGGCGGCGCAGTTCATCACTAAGCGCACGCAGTTCCTGCGCGGCCGCCTTCGCGGAAACGCCGGGCGCGAGCCGGCCCCACATCCTCGTGCTGGAATCGCCCGAGTCCGTGAGGATGTGGCTGCCTTCTACAAAGTAGGGCTGCTCGGGCATAGGGAGCCAGATGTCGGGAAACTGGCCGCCGAGACTGGCGAACGCGTAAGGAGTAATGCCGATGATGGTCGCCGGCTTCCTGTTCAGATGAATGGTGCGTCCCACGACGGAAGGATCGCCGCCGAAACGCCGCTGCCAGAACCCATAGCTCAGCACAACGGACGGGGCCGCATCCGGCGCACCCTCGCGCGAGGGATCGAACAATCGGCCATAGCCCGCGGGCGTTCCCAACTCGGTGAAGTAATTCGGTGTAACAAAAGATGCGCTAGCCGGCTGAATATCGCCATCCACCTGCATCGGAGGTACGCCCAGCACGGCCATCACCGCGGCGAGAGTCTTCGCGTGCTTTTGATAGAAGAGCACAGATGGATACGGCATCTCGCTGGTGTAGGCATTGGGTGCGCGGCGTTCCAGCCGCACCAGCGAGCCCGGATCGTGCACCGGCAGCGGCTGCAGCGCCACCATGTTGAACAGGCTGAAAGCCGCCACATTCACGCCGACCCCAATGGAAAGCACTAAGGCGGCCATCAGTGAGAAGCCGGGTGAGCGTACCAAAATCCGGGTCGCAAAGCGAAGATCCTGGCTCAGCCAGTCCAGCCATGTCCATCCCCATGCCTCGCGCGCCTGTTCACGCATACGCAGCGTGTTGCCGAAGTTGCTGCGCCCCGCGCGCGCAGCCATCTCACGATGGAATTCCATCTCACTTTCCAGTTCCTCATCGAAGCGGCGCCGACTAATCAGATAACGGATGCGGCGGCAGAACTCGCCCATGATGGACCTCCAGATTGGTTGCTTCTCTCACGCGGTGCGCAGAATGTCCTGGATCGCCTGCGTCACGCGCTCGTAGCCCGACAGTTCAGCCTTCAGATGCTTTCGGCCTTCCGGCGTGAGCCGGTAGAAGCGAACCTTGCGCTTTGTCTCCGACACACCCCACTCGGCCTTTACCCAGCCCTTCACGAGCATCTTTTGCAACGTCGGATAGAGCAGTCCCTCTTCCACCCCTAGCACTTCACTCGAAAGCACATGAATTCGCTGGGCAATCGCATACCCGTGGAGCGATCCGGATTGAAGAACTCGCAGAATCAGCATCGGGAGCGCGCCGGTAGGCATTCCGGATTTAGGCATTTCATTCATAGGCATAAGGATAATATGCCTATGATCGGTTGTCAAGAGCAGGTTTCCATCGGTAGGAACGATGCAAACCTGTAGTGGTTTCCGCGGTGTGTTCTGGAGGTTCTGGTCGATCGAGAGAAGGGATCTTCTGCCTTGAAATGGGATTTGGCTGCATCCACGCTGGATTCAAAGTCCACAAGCATGCCTCGCAAATGTGGGTTGAGGCCAAGGACCGCAAGAATGAGCGATCCACCACCGCCTCCGAGGTCGGCAACCACCTTTGCGCGGGAGAAATCCCACGCTGCAGCGACGGGCGCGTAATCTTCTGCCGAAGCCGTTCCCATCACCCCGCAAAAAATGGAACCAGCTGCAGGCCATTTCGCGAACGTCAAGAACAAATGGCTTCCGAGTGACTGATCGAATAGGAGTAGTGCGGGCCTGAGAACTAGCCGCACCGGTTTCCCTTCTTAAAAGGTCAGCTTTGCTGCAAGCTGGAATGCCCGTGGTCCGCCGGAACCGAAGACTCCGCCCGCGGTGGAGACAGGCGTTCCAAACCTCGATGAATAGTTGGGATTGTTGGGATCAGGCGAGAGCGTATTGGCAAACCCAGAGTAGTTGAGATTGCTGACGCCGAGAGTATTCGTCACGTTGAAGATGCTGAATGCTTCGCCGATCAGATTGATGCTGTAGTGATCCGCAAATGTAAAAGAACGGTCGAGACGGAAGTCGAGCGAGTTGAAGCTATCGTTGAAGCGGGCGTTGTTGTTGACTTGAGGCAGGATGACATGGTTGTTCGCACTGGCCTCGAAGACGCCTCCGGCGGCGTTGGTGCGGGCGATGAACGCATTGAGTTGCCGCGCGTTGTGAAACTCGCGTCCACCAGCATTGCGCTGCATGGTGGGCACGCGCTCGCTTCCGTCTGGAAGAAGGATATCCATGGGAACGCCCGATGCGATAGTCCAAATAGGAGCGGAATGGAATTTCCAAGGTAAATTGCCGAGGCCTGAAAGCACGAGGCGATGACGCTGGTCGTTCGGCGGGAGGCCGTATTCACGCTGCAGGTTGCTTGGATCTATCGGTGAGTACTCGAACGGAATCTGGTCGTCGTTGGCATAGTTGAATGCCTTTGCCAGCGTGTAGGCGGCATCGAATTCTCCATACTTTTGGAAGCGCTGACGAACGCTGACCCAGAGCGCGTCGTATTTTGTGTTCACGGCGGATTCGAGGTCGGTAACTTCATCCGGGCCTTGCGTGTCGGGGTTGAAGACCGAACCGACGGGCCGGCCAATGATGAATCGAGTGCCAAGATTGTGCACGCCGTCCACCTTGACCAGAAACCCTTGGCCGACTTGCTTCTCAATTCCGACGTTGAACTGCTGCACCATCGGATTGCGCAGGCGGTTGTTGATGATGGCGCCGTCGTCCAGGTCGGGATAGGTAATCTGCGGCGTGTTTGAAGTAGGAGCGGTGGTATTGATGAAGTTGTTGTCTGCAAAGCTGAGTCGGTTAATCACTGTTGGCGTGAATATATGTACCCAATCGGACATGAGTCCTTGAAGATGATTGACCGCCGTCTGACGGTTTGCCGCGGTGCCAAGCGCACGATCAAGGCTACTTTGGCTAAGATCGTCTTCCAGCTCCAGCGACTCGCGAAAACCGATTCGATTCCGTTCAGTCAATTGCCAATCGAGTCTTTCTGTAGTTAGGAAATCATGCGGCGGAGCCGTTGCAAATTCGCGGTTGATGGTCTGATGTGTGGTATCCCGCACGCCGACAAGGTCTGCGCCGAGTTGCTGGCGATCTTCCATGGCTACGAACCACCAAGCCATGTCATGCCGGATCGGGCCTTTCGGCTTTGCCCAGCTTCCAGAGTTACCGCCTGACGCCAAATGGCAAAGCCCGAGGATGCCGTTGCAGAAACCGAGTAGTCCACAGCCTCAAGTGTGGTGAACAAGAATGCCCCGTCATTGTGGGTCGTAAAAGTTCGAACCGTTCCCTGGGAGGCGTTGGTGAGAGTGACTGCCGAATTGGGGACTAGGTTCCCGGATGGATCGGTAACGGTGCCACCAATGCTGCCGGTGGCAGATTGCTGTGCTTCGAGAACAGGGAAGGACAACAGGGCGACAGCGAGTGATCCGCAGATCACTCTGCCGAGAGTTGATCGTTTCACTCTTGACCTCCTTCAAGCCGAACTCAGATGGGGAAGAGGCACGATCTCTTTTTTCGGGAATGGGATTTCAGGGGACGCGCCTCATGGGGGACCATACTGAATCGGACCGAACTTGAGCATCGCCTTTATGGATGATTGAAGAATCCACCGAAAGAGGGAGAGCCGCGCGCCTGCCGAACGAGTCCGCGCCAAGCCTCTGCATTCACTGAGAAGCTTGTCAAATTCCCTGGATCGATCGGAATTCGGAGGGTACACGTGCTCCGTCCGAGTGGGTATTCAGTTTGCTGGAATCGATGCCTTGATTGCCTCTGCCAGATCCTGTGGGTGAAATCCGAACGGTCCGGGCTTGCTCTTGTATAGAATTCGCCCTCCGTGCCCAATCAGGTAAAGACGGTCGGGCCAGCCGGTATAAGCTGACTCAGCTTGGTTCTCGAAACTGTCAATCATCGCCGGAAACTTGATGCCCAGCTTGCGCACGCGCGTGCCGGCAACTGAGACTCGCTCTCCCTCATCTCTTGGCCTGCGGAAGAGAACGCCATCCCGCACGTTGGACTGCATCTGCCACACGTCCGTTGGATGCGCCTCAAGAATGTAAATGGCGTAGAAATCGATCCTGCCGTGGTACTGCTCGGCGAGTTTGTTCAGGGCGGGAACCTCCCGCCGAAAAGGCGGTCACGTATAGCTTCCGAAGACCAGGACGACCGGCCTGTCTGCCCACAGCGATGCCAGATCGGTTGCAGCATGGTCTTCCAGTTTCTTGACCGTCAGGTTCCCAGCAGTATCGCCAACGCTCAAATGCCCAGCACGCACCCGCATCCAGAGGGTTTCAAAGGGAAGCACGAAGTAGGCAGGCATGGGCATCTTCGCCATTACGTGGCCGAAGACCTCCGGGGGTTGGTGCATGGCCCAGTTCACATATCCAACCAGGCAAAGCCAGCCGGCAAAACAGAGGGCCGCGACACTTAGCGCCCAGTTGCGTGCCCGCTTGCTGATGGTGATCTTCATGACTCTCCTACTTCGTCAGCCTGTTCATTTCAAGGTAACCCTGCGGAGCAATTCCGAAGGCATCCGCGACTCGATTGAAGAAGGCAAACATTGCGGTGACGTAGACGGCCTCAGCGATCTGCGGCTCTGTCCAGCCATGATCCCGCAGCTTTTCGACGTCCTCAACTGTGGTGCGATACGCCGCCTCAGTCACCTTGGTCACATAATCGAGCAAAGCGCGTTTCGCAGGACTCAAGCCTGCTTCTTCAAGTTTGCCATTCGCGATGGCCTTTATCGTTTCGTCTTCTGCTCCCTGAACACGCAGGAAGTGTGCATGCGAGTCCAGTCAATAGGGGCAGCGATTGAGCCAGGATACCCAACTCGCGATCGCTTCCTTGGTTCTGCGGTTGAGATGGCCTTCTGAAAAATGGACCGTATCGCTGAATTGCATCACTTGCCGCAAAAAGTCGGGCCGGTGGCTGAAGTACTTCAAAATGCCGAGCATCTGCTGGCGGCCTGATTTAGCGCGCCACTCGTCGTAGACCTGGGCCACTTCCCCAGTCGCGTCGCGGTCTTCAATGAGCTTGATCTTGGTTTCGTCGTCAGGCATCGGCACCTGCCTCCTGCTCCGAAGTTGTTGGCAACATAGCACAAGTTCAAGCCGAACCGCATCCACTGGTGGAATTAGAGAACCAGGCGGTGGTCGCCCTGGTTCCGAGTGATCCGTTGGCGGTCAAGGTATTCCAGGAGCGGAATGGCATACTTTCGGAAGCGCCCGGTAAGCTGTTTGAATCCAGCGACATCGATCAGACTCCCGCGAAGCTGAGTGATCTTCGCGGCGAGTTGGTTGAGCGCCTCGGAATGCATAAACAAGTTATCGTTTCCCATGCGCACGATGGTCTTGCTGCGTTGAAGCAGAGTGAGGAGCCAACGCATCTCTGTTTCGCCGAGGTCAAGCTTCAGGGCGAGTTCCGAAACCAAAGGAGCAGCAAGCCCGGCGGCCCGATATCTATTTGCGACAGCGGCGAGCCGTCCGGTCTCCGCATTCGAGGACTCGCCTTCTGCGCAATATATGGAGAGCATTTCGCCGGAAAGCTGGACCTTTAGCTCCCGCTCCAGCGAACCCAACGCGAATTCGAAGACCTCGGGGCTGAGAGCTGTCTGGCTGCGCAGTTCAGACGACTTCACTGGGCAACCGGTTTTCAGTGAAGACGTGATGGCTCCGGCTGCAGCGAGGAGGCCCTCACAGCTGAGAAGCAAATCGCCCGAGATGGACAGAAGGTCTCCGGATTGAAGTGTGGAGCTTGCGTAATGACGAATCGCATCCACAGTCAAGCCAGTCTCGGCAGAAAGCGCTTCAAGAGTAATGCCGTTCATGCTTCGACGGCCCACCCGCAACACGATTTGCTGCGCAGGAGAAGCCGTCTTCAACTGCTCCAGCCCTGCTAATGTGTTGGGCTTCCGCTGGCGAGGTTCCGGATGGGCGTCGAGCACACGGCCGCCTCCAACGGTGCCGGCAGGCGAGGGTTGACGAAGCACGAATCGGTCGCCAGGAACAAGCACGATTGGCTTGGCAAGCTTGATGCGCATCAGGCGAACAGTTCCCGGCTGGACTGCTTCATATCCGTAGAGAGAGATGCTCGCCATGGTCTCTGAGGTGAAGGCGTGAAAGTGGATGTTTGCTCGATGCTTCAACGGGGGCGCACTTTGAAGCAGCCTCACCTCCACGTCGATCGCATCCACGGGCGCAAGCGTTTTGGGAAGAACGAGCGTTTGACCCCTGTGAATTTCACTTGCATCGACGCCGGAGAGATTCACTGCAACTCGAGAACCAGGCTGCGCTGATTGCTTGGGCTGGCCGTGCGTTTGCAGGCCGCGCACGCGGACTGTGCGGCTCCCCGTGTCGGCGATGTATGGTGCAAACGCGAAACCCACACTGAGCCTGACCACCCGTGTCGCGCCGAAAGACTACGCCGTCGATCTATCTTCGCCGGCAACAGCTCCTGCCATGTCACGGACTGAATTTGACTACTTCCTTCGGCCTAGATCTAAGAACGAAAAGAAGAATAAGGAGCGATTCTTTACATTTGCTTTTCCGCATACTTACGATTCTTCCGGATGCCCCCAAATGCAGCCGTTCTATTCCACAAGTTCGGCCTGATAAGGGCCGAGTTTCATTTCGCCGTCGTAGGACTGGCGCGAGAGAACTCCATGTGCCTTCATGCCAACTGCGACGTCCTTCTCCTCGTCCGTCGTATTCACATAGAGCGTGCGTCCTTCGACCACCCGCGCGTAGACCCCCTCCGGCGTTTTTGGGCCGGGTTGTATTCCCAGCGGCTCATAGAGGCCGCGGACAATTGGGCCGATAAGCGAGGATTGAGCGGTTGCCGCCAGGTAGATAGCCTGCCCCTTGCCATATTTGTTCATCGTCACAGCGGGAGGATGACCGGGCATATTCGAGAATGTCGCAAGCGTTTGTGCTGTCCGTGGTTCCAGTACCTCGTAGTACGGGATGCTGGACTTCGCTTGCTCGCCGTGCAATTCGAATTCCGGCATGTTGGCCGGAGCATAGAACTGCGCCGTTCGCAGTCCGAATACGTCGCTTAACCCTCCTGGCAATGGGGTGTCGAACCACTGCCCATGCTCATCGACTTTGGCGGAGAATGCCGTCATCAAGACAGTGCCACCTCCGCTCACATAGTCCCGCAGGGCCTTCGCGCTGACGGGATCCATGACATAATCGGCTGGCACCACAACCAGCTTGTAGGGCTCGAGGCTGTCGTGCCCGATGTTGATGAACGCGGTATCGATGTTAGCGCGGAAGAACGGCTCGAAAGCTCCCTGTACCTGCTCCGTATAGGTAGGCTTGAAGTATTGACGCGTCGTACTGGAGGGACCGTTCGGGTTTGAATCTACGAAGGAATCGAAGGAATACGCAATGGCAACTTGAGGGTGTGTGGAGCGCGGGAACCCGAGTTGCGCAAGATGCCGGAACTCTGCCGCGATGCGAGCGAATTCATCGACCTTCCACGAGGGAGTGCCATCGTGGTCTACCAGCCCGAACAGCGCCTGCTCCTCTCCTCCAGCATGACTGTTGAACGTCCATGCCAGGAACCCTTGCGCGCCCATCATCAGGCCGAGATAGGCGTACATCCTGCTCCGGCCCGGCGTTCCGTAGAAGCCTCCGCCGCCTGCGGTGAATTCGTTGAACCAGATGGGTGTGTCCAGATCCCCTTTCGTCATCAGTGCGCCAAACGCGCCACTAACCGGGTCACCGGGGTAGAATCCCTCAGCGCCGTAGGACACATACGACTTGTACGTGGAGAGATAGTCGAAGCCTCGCCTCGACGCCGTATCCCAGAGATTCGAGACCGACGGAAGATTCGGCGCATTGCGCTGGCGAATCTCATCGAGTTCTTTGAGCCGGCTTACCGTTACATCGGACCAATAGCGATGGAGATCCAGATATCGCTCAGGAGGCCCAGGGCCGTCTGCCAGTGGCAGGTCCACATCGTCGAAGCTGCTCAACCGGCGGGACCATCGCTGTGTCGCCCAGGCCTTGTTGAGTTCGTCGATGTTTCCGTACTTCTTCTTAAGCCATGTGATGAACCGCTGCCGGTCGGCTTCTGAATACGACATGAATCCGTTCCCGATTTCATTGTCATAGCCGATAGCAATAACTGCTGGATGATGGGCATAGCGTCTCGTCAACGCGTCCGCAAGAATCCTCGCCTCGCGCACATAATCGGGATCGCTGATATTGTCCATGTAACGCTCTGCGGGTGGAAGGCGCGTGCCGTTTTGGGCGACGATATCGATGCCCGGGTACGCGCGATGCAGCCAGATGGGCGCCGGTAAACCCGGAATATCCAGGATCACTCGAAGCCCGTTCGCCCGCATCTTGTCCATCACCTTGTCGAACCATTCAAATTCGAACTTCCCTTGCGATGGTTCAAACGAGTCCCACGAGAGGTCCCCCATGCGCACGACGTTGAATCCCGCGTGCTGCATGATGGCAATGTCGCGATCGATCTGCTCGGGTGTGCGATCGATGGGCTGATAACAGGTCCCCACAAAAAGCTGTCCAGGACCCGGCCAGTTTGGGTGCGCAGGAGCATTCTGCGCCACAGACCCGGCACTCGATAATCCCAGGAGGATTAGAGTTAGTGCGAACTTCGTCAGCCGCACGACCCCTCTCTTTCGATAGCACGCTAAGTGAATGGCCTTGCGTGTGGACTCTTTTGCAAGCAACAGAACGGACTCTTGATTTTTCAATTGCCCCCTGACCGCGCTTCAGCTTCACTCCCACAACGTCGTTGCTGTTCATTGAGATCGAAAACTCAAAGCTGCCACCGGAACAGCTTCGCACGGCATTGCCGGTCTCCTGAAGATCCCGTGTTAACTCAATCAGGTGCGCAATCTTTGCTGTCGTCCGCTCCTTGAGCGAGACGACCGGAGCCACTCTCGGCATAGGCCTGACCGTAACCGAATGTCGCAATAATAGATGGTATGATCCGGTCAATGCTCTAGAGCCGTCTTAGCCAATGGTCCACCTCCCGCCACCAATCTGTGGGAATTCAAACTGTACCGCCTCTCCAAATCGCGAAGTTTGCAGATAATTATCGAGATCCTGCTAACCTGAAACCTGAACCTGCTCCAACCGGCAAGATTCTTCGGGAAGACATTGTCTTGAGGGTCCCCGATCACTGATTTAGATTCTCTTTTTCTTTGCCAACTAGCCCGGCACCCCCCCCCCCTCCCCTAAAAAATCCTCGAAAATTAAAGTCAACCTGAAAAAATAAAATAATTTGCGCCAAATTTT
>Ga0181531_10002967_pt1 | contig 10479 bp, 11 predicted proteins | sample PEATcosm2014_Bin_38_FD_119743 | JGI IMG/M metagenome (GOLD analysis project Ga0181531, IMG submission 119743) | Peatland microbial communities from MTU Mesocosm Facility, Houghton, MI, USA - PEATcosm2014_Bin11_10_metaG | ecosystem: Environmental > Terrestrial > Soil > Wetlands > Peat | place... | reverse complement strand
TTGCAGGGTTCGTCGCTAGTCGCCGCCATCACCACCGCGGGTATCGTGCAGCCGATTTTGCTGTCGCTCGGTCTCGGCGACGGCAACGGCAAGGCGCTCGCGACGCTTGCCGTCGGCATCGGCGCCATGACCATCTCCCACGTCAACGACGAATTTTTTTGGTTGGTGGCGGATGGCGCCGGACTGCCGCCGTACCGTGGGCTGGCCGAGTTCAGTCTGGGGACGCTGTTGCAAGGCCTCGCCGCCGTCACGGCGCTACTCCTGTTTTCCGCGCTGACCCAAATCATTTAGAGCGGCTTTCGATGAGATGCATTGGCTTCGTCATTGCGAGGAGCGGAGCGACGAAGCAATCCAGAGCAGCGCCGCGGCGCTGGATTGCTTCGCTGCGCTCGCAATGACGGGTCAATTGGCGCATTAGCCGTGGCGCGCGCCGGGCGCGGCGAGGATCAACGCCCAAAAGACTTTGTATTTCGACTTCGGCGTATAGACCGCGGCAATGCCGATGCGCGTCACACTGCCGTTGAGCATATTATCGCGGTGCGGCGGCGAATCGCGCCAACCGGAAAACGCCTCGGCCAGCGTGTGGTAACCGGCCGAAATGTTTTCCACCGCCACGCTGGCGGCGTAGCCCGACTTGCGGATGCGATCGGCAAACGGGTGACCGACGTCGTGATCGACTTTGCCGCTCGCCGCCATGGCGTTGGCCTGCTCGTTGGCCAGCCGCATCAGTTCGGGATCGACCGTGACCGCTCCGAGGCCATTGTTGCCGCGAAAACCGGAAATCATCGATGCCGCCGCCTCGGCGTCGAGCGTGGCGTTGGCCTGAGCGAGGTCATGATAAAAGCTCGGCTCGCCCGCTGCCGGCGGAGTCTCAGTGCAGGCGGCGAGCCCCGACGCAACCATCAATAGGCCGCCGGCAAAGAGCGCGGCAGTTCTCCGGATCATGGATGAGGCTCCCCCACTGCGCTTTAGAGTTCCGCGAAAAAAGTGACCGAACGGTGAAGAGGTTGACCGGCGGTCACCTTCGGACGGTATCGCCATGCAGCGTTGCCGGCCATGATGTTTTGCGACACCGCGACGGCATAAAAGCTGCATAGCCCCTTGGCAAAACGGCCGCCGCAATTTCGAGGTAACCAAGCGTGACCATGTCTAAATTCGTCCGCTCCGCGGTCTTGGCGGTGGCTTGGGTCGGGTCGTTCGCCGTGGCGCCGCTGGTTCAGGCGCAGGAATGGCCGTTTAAGCCGATCAAGGCGTTCATTCCGTTCGCCGCCGGCAGCGCCACCGACGTCATTCCGCGTGCAGTGTTCGATCAAATCGGCCCGGTCATCGGCCACCCGATCATCGTCGAGAACCGCGGCGGCGCCGGAGGTGCGCTGGGTGTCGGCGAAGTCGTGCGCGCGCCGCCCGACGGCTACACCATCCTGGCGGATTCCTCGGCGCTCAGCGTCGCGCCGTGGATCGTCCCGGACTTGCCCTATGACACGGCCAAGGACCTGTCCGCCGTCGTGCCGCTGGGCCAGAACGCCAACGTGCTGGTCGTCAATCCGTCGCGGGGCTGGAAGACGGTGCAGGATCTCGTTGCGGCGGCGAAGGCCAATCCCGGCTCGATCAATTACGGTTCGGCCGGCGTCGGCTCGGCCACCCATGTCAGCGCCGAGCGCTTTCGCATCAGCGCCGGCTTCGAGGCGACGCATATTCCCTATAAGGGCGGCGCCGAAGCGCTGACCGATCTGCTCGGCGGACGAATCGACTTTTACTATTGCCCGATTTCGACGGCGCTGCCGTTGATCCGCGACGGCCGCTTGATCGCGCTTGCGGTCAGCACCCCGACACGGGCGCCCGATCTGCCGGATATCCCAACCTCGCTTGAGGCCGGTTATCCCCAATCGGACTACACCGTCTGGTACGGCGTTTTCATGCCGGCAAAAACGCCGCGCGAAATCGTGCAGAAATTCTATTCGGTCGCGACCGGAGTCTTGCAGACGCCGGTCATGAAGCAAAAACTTGCGCAACTGGCGGTCGATCCGCTGCCGATGACGCCGGAACAATTCGACAAATACGTCGCCGCCGACCTCGCCGCCAACGGCAAGCTATTTAAGGCCGCGGCTTCCAAATAAATAAGCGGATTCCGATCTGCTGCCGATGGCGATCAAAATGGCGGATTGACCCGGTCGGCGTTGGAGTCGTTGGCAACACTCGATCATGTTGTTATGTTGTCCAACATGCAGGCCCAGCTGCTGATCGACGAGCGTCACGTGCTCGATGCTCGATCATTTGTCGAGATTGTACTGTGGCTGCTGCCGCGACCAGCGCGGGATTAAAGCCATAGATTTAAGTATCGGCTGGCACTTGTCGTCGATGGGATCTGCGTATTGCGTTACGATAATGAAGCAGGCAAGGGCGACCATCGACACGTGCGGGATAAGCAAGAGCGCTACAATTTCACTAACTCGGACGCGCTCGTGCGGACTTTTGGCGGGACGTCGAGGAATGGAGACTGAGATGAAGAAGGTAACGTTGGAAGTGGCGAAGCTCGAGGACGTTAAGGGTCGTGCTCGGGATGCCTTTAAGGGTAAGAAACTCGGCTCTCGCATCAGCTTCGCCACGCCGGAGCTTCTGTTCCGCCTATTGACGGCAAAGCGCTGGGAATTGATCCGCGCTCTGACCGGCGCCGGGGGAGTGACGATCCGGGAGGCGGCGCGCCGTGTGAACCGCGACGTGAAGGCGGTGCATGGCGATGTGCATGCATTGTTAAATGCCGGGGTCTTGCAAAAGACCGCCAATGGTCTCGTCATCTTTCCGTTCGATGCCATTCGCGTCGATGTGATGCTGCGCGCGGCCTGAGTCGCGTCACTTTCGCAGGTCCGCGTCGACAGCGACCTCCGTCGCCTTTTTCACCTCGGCGTCGATATATCGTGCGAATTCTTCCGGCGTGCCGCCGACCGTGTCGATGCCGATCTTGCGCAGCGGTTCGATCAGGTCGGGCGTCTTGAGCGCGGTATTGGCGATACCGGCGAGGCGGTCGACGATCGGCTTTGGCGTGCCGGCCGGCGCCAACAGGCCGAACCAAAGACCGAGATCGTAGCCGGGCAGGCCGGCTTCGGCCATGGTCGGAACGTCGGGCGCGATGCCGGCGCGCTGCGTCGTGGTTACGGCGATGGCCTTGAGTTTGCCGGCAGCGACCTGCTGCACCGCCGCCGATACCGGGGTGATCCACAATTCGACGCGGCCGGATGTCACGTCGGTCATGGCCTGCGCGCTGCCGGGGTAAGGTACGTTCACCAGCTTGATTCCGGCCATGATATTGATCAGTTCGCCGGAAAAATGCGTCACGGTGCCGACGCCCGACGACGCGAAGAAAATCTGGTTCGGCTTGGTCTTTGCAAGCGCGATCAGATCTTTCAGATTGTCGACGCCGAGCGCGGGATTGGCGACCAAAATATTCGGCACCGAAGCCACGCGAACGATCGGCGTGAAATCCTTGACGACATCGTAAGTGGGGTTGACCGTCATGGCGGCATAATTGGTTTGCGCCGTGGTCGCCATGAAAATCGTGTAGCCGTCATTGGGCGCATGGGCGACAAATTCGGCCGCGACATTGCTGCCGGCGCCCGGCTTGTTCTCGATCACGAAGGGCTGTCCGAGCGCCTCGCTGAATTTCTGCGCGAGGAGGCGAGCCGGCGTATCGGCCGCCGAGCCCGCGCCGAAACCGACAACGATGCGTACCGGATGGGTGGGATAGTTTTGAGCCCAGCTCAGGCTCGTGCCTACGGTAATCAGCGGCAACAGAAAACCTGTCGCCAGCCACGGCGCACATCTCATCACGTTTTCCTCCCTGCGAAGCTTCTTTCCTGCGAAGCTTCTTTATTTTGTCCCGGACTTTGCAGCGGTGAGCGATACTATCGTCCCGCCGCGTAACCCTGCATGCCGCGCGGATTGGCGGCGGCGCGGCGGCGGCGGCCGACGCGTGAAGCCGCGGTCAGCCTTCCTTCCGACCAATCCGGGCCGGTTTCGACAATGTGACCGCGCCGCTTTAGTTCGGCCGTCGTCTCTTGAGGCACGCGTCCTTCCAGCACCAGCACGCCGGGTCGCGCGGTGCGCGGCCAGAACGAGCTCGGAAAATGTTCGGAATGCCAGGCCGGCGCGTCGATGGATTCCTGCAGGTTCATGCCGCAGTTGACGTGACGTAGAAACATCTGCGCGATCCATTGGTCTTGCCCGTCGCCGCCGGGCGAGCCCCAGGCGAGATAAGGCTCGCCGTCGCGCAAAGCGAGCGTCGGCGACAACGTCGTCCGCGGCCGTTTGCCCGGTGCCAGCGCCGCAGGATGTCCCTCTTCGAGCCAGAACATTTGCGCGCGGGTGCCGAGACAGAAGCCGAGTTCTGGAATAACCGGCGAGGATTGCAGCCAGCCGCCCGATGGCGTCGACGACACCATGTTGCCCGATTGATCGACGATGTCGAAATGCACGGTGTCGCCGCGCATGGCGCCGAGCCGGCCCACGGTCGGCTCGCCGGCGCCGGCTGCCATCGCCACGGGCTGCCGGCGCAGTTCGACCACGCCGCCAAAACCCGATATCGAGCCGGGGCGCTGTTCGAGCGAGGCTTTGTCGCCGATCAGCTTGCGCCGCGCCGAATTGTAGGCGTCGGACAACAGCGTCGCCATCGGCACTTCGACAAAATCGGGATCGCCATAAAACGCTTCGCGGTCGGCATAAGCGAGTTTCGAGCATTCCACCAAGAGGTGAATGAAATCCGGACCGGCCGGATCGAGCCCATCGAGATCGAAACCTTTGAGCAGTGCGAGCTGCTGCAGCATGACTGGCCCCTGGCCCCACGGTCCGGTCTTGCACACGGTATAGTTCTTGTAATCGTAGGTCAGCGGCGCTTCGATGTGCGGCGTCCAGCGCGCCATATCTTCGGCGGTCAAGACGCCGCGGTGCCGTTCGCCGCTGGTGTCCATGATCTCCTGGCTGCGGCAAAAACGATCGATGGCTTCGGCGACAAAACCTTGCGACCAGGATTTGCGCGCCCGCTCGATTTGCGCGGTGCGATCGGGACCCGCGCTTTCGCCGTCGGCGACGATGCGGCGGTAGGTTTGCGCCAGCTTCGGGTTGGCGAACAGCGTTCCGGTCGGCGGTACCTTACCGTTCGGCAGATAGACCGCGGCCGAGCTCGGCCAATGCTGGCGAAACAGCTCGGCCACCGTCGCGATCGTGGCGTGCGCGCGTTCGAGCAGCGGATGGCCGTTCTGCGCATAGCCGATCGCCGGCGCCAGCACTTCGCCAAGCGGCATGGTGCCGTAATCGCGCAGCAGCATCATCCAGGTTTCGAAGGTGCCGGGCACGCAGGCCGCCAACAGCCCGGTGCCTGGCACCAGATCGAGACCCTCGCCGCGGTAATGCGCGATCGTCGCGGCCGCCGGCGCCACGCCTTGGCCGCAGATCACCTCCGGTTTGCCGCGTTTAACGTCGTAGAGAATGACCGGCACGTCGCCGCCCGGACCGTTGAGATGCGGCTCGATCACTTGCAGCGTGAAGGCGGTCGCCACCGCGGCATCGAAGGCGTTGCCGCCTTTTTCCAGCATCGCCATGCCGACAGCGGTCGCGATCCAATGCGTCGTCGCCACCACCCCGAATGTGCCTTCGATTTCGGGCCGGGTGGTGAATGTGTTCGGATTGATATTGGTCATAAGGCATCTTGTGTTGCGCCGCCGGGCGGCCAATAGAGACTGTAGCGGGCCGTGCGCGCGGCTGCCAGAGCGGGAAGAGGATCGTGGCGCGACAATCTCTCAAAATCGGAATTGCCGGGCTCGGCGCGGTGGGCCTCGAAGTGGCGCGGCGGATCGAAGCCGGCATCCCGGGACTGTTGCTGGCGGCGGTCGCGGCGCGCGACGCCGATAAAGCGCGGCGTAACCTGCCGCGGATCGGCGACGGCATCCAATTCCTCGAAGCCGGTGCATTGGCGCAATCTTGTGACGTCGTCGTCGAATGCCTGCCGCCGCAGCTGTTTCGCATGGTGGCGACCTCGGTGATCGAGGCGGGCAAGATCTTCATGCCGCTTTCCGTCGGGCAACTGTTGGAAAACTGGGATTTGGTGGCCCAAGCCAAACAAACCGGCGCGCGCATTTTGGTGCCGACCGGCGCCCTAATCGGGCTCGACGCGGTGCGCGCCGCCGCCGAAGGAACCATCCGCTCGGTCACCATGATCACCCGCAAGCCGCCGCACGGGCTCGAGGGCGCGCCTTATTTGGTCGAGCGCGGCATTTCGCTGAAAGATCTCAAGGAGCCGCGCAAAATCTTCGACGGCACAGCGCGCGAAGGCGCGCGCGGCTTTCCTGCCAATGTCAATGTTGCCGCGGCACTGAGCCTCGCCGGCATCGGACCGGACAAGACCCGGCTCGAAATCTGGGCTGACCCGGCGCTCACCCGCAACACGCACCGCATCGAAGTTGACGCCGACTCGGCCCGCTTCACAATGTCGATCGAGAATGTGCCGTCGGAAAATCCCCGCACCGGCCGCATCACCGCGCTGAGTACCGTCGCGGCGCTACGCGGACTGGTGTCGGAATTGAAAGTCGGGACGTGATGTGACCCGAATGGCGCGCCGCTCGCTAGCCTCGCGCCTTACTGGATCTGCGGAATTTTGGCGTTGGCGACGAGGTCCTTAAAGAACGGCACATCCTTGGCGATGCGCTGCGCCGCCGCGTCGGGAGTGCCGGCTGTCGGTTCATAGCCGACCTGACGCACGCGCTGCTTTAACTCCTCCTGAGCCATCACCGCGAGCACGGCCTTGGACAGCCGTGCGACGATCTGCGGCGGTGTGCCCGCCGGGGCGAGCAGAAAATGTTCCGTCACCAGCGTGATGTCCGGAAATCCAAGTTCGCTGAAGGTCGGCACACTTGGCAAGCTCGGCCATCGCTTGGCCGTGGTGATGGCGACCCCCTTCATCGTGCCGGCGTGCACCTGCTCCTGGGCGCCCGGCAATGCGGTTGACAACACATCGACCGTTCCGCTCAAGAGCGCCTGCGTCGCCGGTCCGCCGCCGTTGAAGGCGATGTTGGTGATCTCGATCCCGGCCTTGAGCTTGAACAGCTCCATGGTCAATTGCGGCGTGGTGCCGTTGCCGGGGCTCGAATAATTCAGCTTCTGCGGATCGGATTTGGCGCGCGAAATAATGTCGCCGAGCGAATCGAAGCCATTATTCGCCTTCGTCGCAAAAATATTCGGCGCGACCGGCAGCGTGGCGATCGGGGCAAAGTCCTTTGCCGGGTCGTACGGAATGGTCCTGTAGAGTGCCGGGTTGACGACCAAGGCGCTGCTGGTGAGCAACAGCGTCGCGCCGTCGGGATCGGCGCGCGCGACCTCGGCGGTGCCGATATTGGTGCCGGCGCCCGGGCGGTTCTCGACAATGACGGTCTGCTCGAGCGCCTGTTGCAGCGGCCCTTGCAGAACCCGTGCAAGCACGTCCGACGATCCCGCCGGCGCGAACGGCACGATGATCCGGATCGGCTTGCCGGAGTTAGGCTGCGCGGAGGCGGGGAGTGACGTTTGCGCGGCCAACGCGAATGCAGAAGCGGCAAGGGCCGCCGTGAACAGCCGTCGCTTCATTGTTTTCTCCCCCGTACGATGCGACGGCTCAATACCGTTCTGGTTTTCGCCTTATATCTTGTGCAGCTCAGACAAACGGCCGCATGTTCGCGCATCGCCGTTCCCCGCGCAACGGAGCGCCGGCAGTTGTCGCTGCGTAGAAGCTAGGGGCGCCCTAGGAGCTCGACCCCGCCGCTCCCGGAGCAAACTTCAGCGCCACGCCGTTCATGCAATAGCGCAGCCCCGTGGGCTTCGGGCCGTCGTTGAAGACGTGGCCGAGATGGCCGCCGCAGCGGTGGCAGGAAACGGCGGTGCGGGTCATGCCGAATGAGTGGTCGTCGGTTTCGTCGACCGCTTTTTCGAGCGGCGCCCAAAAGCTCGGCCAGCCGGTGCCGCTGTCGAATTTCGTCTTCGACGAGAATGCCTGCAGGTCGCAGCCGGCGCAGCTGAAGGTGCCGTTGCGATGCTCATTGAGCAGCGCGCTGGTGAACGGCCGCTCGGTGCCTTCTTCGCGCAGCACGTCGTATTGGGCGGGCGTCAGGAGCTTGTGCCACTCCTCATCGCTGTGGGTGACTTCGTAAGGGTGGGTTTCGGCCTGCACGGCGCGCGGCCGCATCAGCCGGCCCAGGCCGAGCACCGCGACGGCGAGCGCGCCGGTGTAAAACACATGGCGGCGTGTGAGCATCTGTCGTCCCTCCTGGCCTCCGGCCCGCGAAGCGTAGGCGGGCCGTGGGCGAATAGCGTTCGATGCCAGTGTACCTCAGTTTTTAGAAGAATGCCGGTCTCAAGCGCTATTTGATCGCGGCGGGAGGGAAACTCACACAGAGTTGATGTGGCCTCTCCCGGGCTAGATTTTTCGGCTGTCATAGGCCCAATGCAGCAGCGCTTGGCGTTGGCGGGGCCGGCACATCACATCGCCCGGTTCGCAGTTGCGCTCAATTTGGCGTACGTGACGGCGGATCGCCTTCCAGCGCTTGATCTGCCGTGCATCTTCGTCGGCGATGCGCCGTCCCATGTAATAGCGGCAATACCATTGAAACCAGCCGCGCGGGTCGTCGCGGTATATCCAGCCTTTGGCCCGCCACACCGACAGCGGCTGGCTGGCCTCGACGCCGAAATAGTTTAGCGCGCAGTCGCGGTGTTTATCCGCGAGTTTGGCGTGAACGAACCAACTCGGCGGAAACTCCTTGGCACAGTCGGTCATGTATTTACCGCAGAATATGCCGAGCCGCAGCATTTGAGCCGGCGTCAATTCGGGACGGAATTCCGGATCGAAGTTGCGTCCGGCGGGCGCGGTTAATGCGTAGCGATAGCCGCGCTGCATCTTGTCGTTGACGGCAACGATTTTCTTTTTCACGGCGCCGCGCCTGTTTGTGCCTATCGGCAGATCAGGCGGCCTGCGGCGGCCGCCAGCGCAGGCCGGGGAACCGTGCAAAGTCGCGGTCCAACGTGATCCACTCGCAGCCCCATTCGATGGCGAGCGCGGCGTACCAGGCGTCGGTGACCGTATTGCCGCGGGTGTTCGTTTCGACGCACAGCCGCTTGAAAATGTCCCAGTGCCGCTCGCGCGGTTCGATGATCTGGCAATGCGGCTGCGAGAGCAAATTTTCGCAAAAACCAAATACTTCCGGATGAGTACTGGCATCGGGAAAGACGCGCCGATTGGTGGTGATCCGAACAAGTGCACTCAAGGCCAGTGTGGAAATGCCGAATCGAGCGTCGCCAAAAATAATGGTTTTGAGCCAGCCATGACACAACGCATGTTCCGGAACGTCTCTGCGAAAGGCATAGATCAGTACGTTCACGTCCGGCAGGATCATTTAAAACCGCGTTTCAGTCGCTCGATATATTCAAGATCTTCCATTTCCTGGAGTGCCGCCGAGTTCGAAATATCGATGCCTGGGAACGGGCCTCCGGTCGCATCACTGCAACGCGGCATGACCCGCTTGGCGCTTGCGGGTCTTTGCGTATCGAACACCACCAGCCGCAGCCCCTCTTCGATCAGGGATGTCAGCGTGCGGTCTTCCGCGAGCGCCTTGCGTTTGGCGCGCGACAGCAAGTCTTGGGGCAATCGTACCGTGGTGCGTTCGACCATATGTCAAAACATATCGACGGTATGTCAATATGTCAAGCGACGACTCGGGCGAATTGCGAGAGATGCCGACAAGTCACCCACTTTGCCGCTCGCGAATCGTGATCGCACTACTCGCCGCGCATAAAAGAAAACCGGGCCCTTGCGGGCCCGGTTTAGTTCGCCAGCGTGGGGGCGCCGACGATACACCATCCAGAGGGGAACAACTGCCGACATTGCGGTGGCCAAAATGGGAGGATGGCGGCGACCGGTTGCCGAGCATTGACCGAATTATGCGATCCGGTTTCTTCACACACAACGCGATGCCGGGCATGCCAGCCATGCGGCGCTCGCAAGTAGCGCGAATGCGGATAAACCCGCTGGAGGCGAGACGCCGTGCGGATTAAAAATTCCAGCGCTGCGCGTTGGCGACGAGAAAGTCGCGAAACGCCTGCACCCGCGCCACGCTCTTGAGTTCTTCCGGATAGACGAAATAGGCGTCGAGCGCGATGGCGTCGGCCTCGCCGAAGAGTTGCACGAGGCCGCCGTTCTCCTCGACCAGATAGTCCGGCAGCATCGCAATTCCCAGGCCGCGCTGGCAGGCGCGCAAAATGCCGAGAATATTGTTGATGGCCAGATGTGGCGTTCGCGGGCCCTTGCCGTCGCGCGCCACCTCGATCAGCCAGCGCGAGCGCTGCAGGTAGGGCGGCACATTGCCGCCGAGGACCAGCACGCGATGAACATCGAGATCGTCGAATGCCCGCGGCGTCCCGAACTTCTTGAGATATTCCGGCGATGCATAGACGTGGAAGTGCACGGAA
>Ga0181531_10002966_pt1 | contig 10479 bp, 9 predicted proteins | sample PEATcosm2014_Bin_38_FD_119743 | JGI IMG/M metagenome (GOLD analysis project Ga0181531, IMG submission 119743) | Peatland microbial communities from MTU Mesocosm Facility, Houghton, MI, USA - PEATcosm2014_Bin11_10_metaG | ecosystem: Environmental > Terrestrial > Soil > Wetlands > Peat | place... | reverse complement strand
TCGGGGTGTAGCTCAGCCTGGTAGAGCACTACGTTCGGGACGTAGGAGTCGCAGGTTCAAATCCTGTCACCCCGACCATTTCATTTTTTTGGGACTTTGAGTCGCGCTCCGAAGGCGCCCAGGAATCTCTAATGGCTCGCACAACTGCTCTTTCTGATATCCGCAATATCGGCATCATCGCCCACGTTGATGCCGGGAAAACCACGACTACCGAGAGAATCCTGTACTACACGGGACGCAAGCACACGATCATCGACATTCATGACACCAAGGACCTGAAGACGTCGACGACCACCGACTATCTGGAACAGGAACAGAAGCGCGGTATCACGATTCAGAGTGCCGCGGTCTCTGCCTTCTGGCGCGAAAAGAAAATCAATCTGATCGACACCCCCGGGCACGTGGACTTCACGATCGAGGTCAACCGGTCGCTGCGCGTACTCGATGGCGCCGTGGTGGTGTTCGACGGAGTGGCCGGCGTAGAGCCCCAGTCGGAGACCAACTGGCGCCTCGCCAACAATTACGATGTGCCGCGGCTGTGCTATGTGAACAAGATGGACCGTAAGGGTGCCAATTTCCTGCGCTGCGTCGACATGATCAAGAAGCGGCTCGGCGCTCGCCCGCTGCCGGTGCAGCTTCCGATCGGCTCGGAAGAAGACTTCAAGGGCATGATCGACCTGGTTGAGATGAAGGCCCTGGTCTGGGAGTCGGACGACAAGGACGCCGAGTGGCAGAGCCTGGATGTGACCCCGGACATCGCCGATACGCTCAAGATCACGGTACCGAGTGACCGCAAGATCCTCTCCGAGATCGGGAGGTATCGCACCGAACTCGTCGATACCTGTCTCGAGCAGGATGATGAGGCCATGGAGGCGTATCTGACCCATGGGACCGTCCCCTCCGCCGATGTACTGCGCAAGGCGCTGCGCAAGGGCACGCTGAACTCCGCGTTCACGCCGGTGCTGTGCGGCTCCTCATACAAGAACAAGGGCGTGCAGCAGGTGCTGGATGCGGTCGTCGACTATCTGCCTGCACCCACCGACGTGCCTGCCATCAAGACCGTCAACGCCGACGGCGAGCCGACCGGTGAGCGCAAGACCAGCGACGATGAGCCGTTTTCTGCACTGGCGTTCAAGGTCATCAACGACGTTTACGGCGCCCTGACCTTCATCCGTGTCTACTCGGGCGTGTTGACCAAAGGGGCTTCGGTGCAGAACTCCACGCGCGGCAAGCGCGAGAAGATCGGCCGCATGGTGGAGATGTTCGCCAAGGAAGCGAACCCGATCGAAGAGGCGCGCGCCGGCGACATCGTGGCGCTGGTGTCCCTGGCCGATACTGAAACCGGCGATACCTTGTGTGACAGCGCGAACCCGGTGATTCTCGAGCGCATGCGCTTTCCGGACCCGGTCATCAGCGTATCGGTGAAGGCGAAAGTAAAGGCTGATCAGGAGAAGTTCGGCGCAGCCCTGGGCAAGATGGTTCGTGCCGATCCTTCCCTGCATCTGGAAACCGATCGTGAGACCGGCCAGACCATCCTGCGCGGCATGGGCGAGCTGCATCTGGAAGTCACGCTCGATCGGATGCGCACGGAATTCGGCGTCGAGGGTGTCATGGGCGAGCCGCAGGTGGCGTTTCGCGAGACCTTCACCCGGACCGTTGAAGAAAAATACACCCATAAGAAGCAGACCGGCGGTTCGGGCCAGTTCGCCGAAGTCTGGATCACGTTCGAACCGCTGGAGCGCGGCGCGGGCTTTGAGTTCGTCGATGACACTTCCGGCGGCTCAGTGCCCAAGGAATTTGTACCGGCGGTGGAGAAAGGCCTGCGCATGCAGATGGAAGACGGCGTGCTTGCCCACTATCCAACGGTGGATTTTCGGGCGACGCTCACGGATGGCAGCTACCATGATGTCGATTCCAATGCGCTGACCTTCGAAATTGCGGCCAAGGCGGCCTTTCGCGAAGGTATCCGCAAGGCCGGACCGATCCTGCTCGAGCCGGTGATGAAGGTCGAGACGGTGACGCCTGAGGACCATCTCGGGGACGTGATCGGGGATCTCAATCGCCGGCGCGGGACGATCCAGGACCAGATCGAGCGCGGCAGCAACATTGCCGTGGTTGCGGTAGTGCCCTTATCGGAAATGTTCGGTTACATCGGGCAGTTGCGCAGCATGACCAGTGGCCGGGCTTCGTACACGATGGAGTTTTCGCACTATGACCCGGTACCACGCCAGGTTGCCGAAGATGTGATTGCGGAGGTGAACAAGGCGCGGAGCACTGCGGCATAACTAATTATCCGCTGGACGCGCCCGAGCCAGCTTCAAACGATGTGAGAGCAGATTCATCGGACATACGATGCCCAACGCGCCGGGTCGCTCCGGCTCGTTGTCTGGAGCGGCATCCGGAAAGATCACTCCCACATACATTCCGAACAGATAAAGTCGGTTGTCCGACTCATAGAACACCGGGCCGCCCGACATCCCGGGCGCGCCGGTCCCATCGATCAGGATTTCACGGCGGGCACCGTCGCGCGCGATCGCCGCTACGTGCCTCTTCAACACGATCGGCGTCGGAGTCAGCTCCCTGGCACTGAATCCGTAGGGGTACCCCACCAACAACAACGGATCCGCGGGCGCAATCAAGTCGCGCCATAAGTCGAACCGGCTCAAGACCTGCAGGCTCGAAGTGACGAGGCTGGGCGGCAGGCGGATTCGGACGATGTCGTGCCAAAATGGCTGCACCAGGTTTGCCATCGCGAGACTTGAATTCGACACCGACTGTTCGTCCTGTTCCCATCGCGGCAGAAACACATCCTCGCCCGACTTCTCATAAAGTTCGACTTCGAAGGAATCTGACTTCTCACTGCGTTGCAATGAGATCTTCAATCGACTTCGACGTTGATGGGTACCGGGCAGCACCGGATTTGCGAGCTCGATCCCCGTGACGACGTGCCAGCAGGTATATAGATAGAGGTCCGCCTCATCTTGCAACAGAAACCCGCTTGCGACCACAGGACCCCTGCGCTCACCGTTCCGCGGCGTGACTATCACCGCCTGGCCGTGCTGATCGAGAATCTCGATTCTGACGGCTTTGAACTGCATCAGGTGGCGCGCTGCAATGCTGTCCGTCGGGGAGGACGGCAAGTTCGCAAGCCCTGGTAGACGGGGGTTCGACATCGCGCCTTGTTTCCTGCCATCGTGGCTATCGGATAGTGTCTCACCGGAGCAGCGCTATGTGGCAGAGGTAACAGACCCGGCGCTGGTGGCACCTTAAAGTATGGGCCCCAAACTCGGCCGCCCGAGCAAGCTTGCCGCCGAGGTTCCCGATGAAGCCAGCCACCGTCAAGCCGTCTTGCTGCGCGCCAACTGCAAAGAATCTGACCGCCGGCGCAATAGCGCCCGGCATTCGGGGAACCACCTACACCTGCCCGATGCATCCGCAGATCCGGCGGAACGAGCCGGGCAGTTGCCCAATCTGCGGCATGGCGCTCGAGCCAGAAGGAATTCCCGAAGCCGAGGGTGCCAATCCAGAACTCAAAGATATGACCCGTCGCCTGCTCATCGGCCTGGTACTCGCGACGCCTGTATTTATTCTCGAAATGGGCGGCCACCTTGGTTTGTTCAACGCTGAGAAGTTTCTGTCGATGGCCGCCTCGCAGTGGATTCAGTTCGCCCTTGCAACACCCATCGTGCTGTGGTGCGCGCTGCCCTTCTTTCAGAGAGCCTGGGCGTCGGTGCTCAATCGATCGCCCAACATGTTCACCTTGATTGCGTTGGGAGTGGGCGCGGCTTACGGGTACAGTTTGACCGCAACCTTCGCCCCGGGGCTGTTCCCGGCAAGTCTCCGCCAGCACGGCGGCAGGATTCCGGTCTACTACGAAGCTGCGGCAGTGGTGACGGTCCTCGTATTGCTCGGCCAGGTGCTTGAATTGCGGGCGCGGGAAAAGACCGGCGGCGCTATACGAGCGCTCTTGAAACTGGCCCCCAAGACGGCACGGCGCCTGCGGATGGATGGCACCGAGGAGGAAGTGTCCCTCGATCAAGTCCACGTCGGCGACCGACTGCGGGTGCGCCCCGGTGAAGCGGTGCCTGTGGACGGCTCGGTGATGGATGGAACGAGTTCCGTCGATGAATCGATGGTAACCGGCGAATCCATGCCGGTCGAAAAGGCGGTTGGTGCACCGGTGATCGGCGGGACGATCAATGGCACCGGTTCTCTGGTGATGACCGCTCAGAAAGTCGGTGCCGCCACCATGCTTTCCCGGATCGTACAGATGGTCGCCGAAGCGCAACGCAGCCGGGCGCCCATCCAGCGACTTGCCGACTCGGTTGCTGCCTGGTTCGTTCCGGCCGTGATGGTTTCGGCGGCGCTGGCGTTTGCGGCCTGGATGCTCTGGGCGCCGACCCCGGCACTGGGCCTGGCCCTGGTTGCGGCCGTGTCCGTACTGATCATCGCCTGTCCCTGCGCCCTCGGGCTCGCCACCCCGATGTCCATCATGGTCGGCGTAGGCAAGGGCGCAAGTGCTGGGGTCCTCGTGAAGAATGCCGAAGCCCTGGAGCGCTTTGAAAAGGTGGATACCCTCGTGATCGATAAGACCGGGACCCTCACCGAGGGCAAACCCCAGGTGACGGCGATTTTGCCTGTCGCGGGCTTCGACGAATCCGCCGTCCTCTCATTCGGGGCCAGCCTCGAGAAATCGAGCGAGCATCCGCTCGCCGCGGCCATCCTGAGTGCGGCCACCGAACGCAAGGTCGCCCTGCAAGAAGTCATGAATTTCGCTTCCGTTACAGGCAAGGGTGTCACTGGAACCATTGCTGATCACGGCGTGCTCGTTGGCAATGCCGCACTTCTCAGGGACTCCGGTGTCGTCACCGGCGAACTCGAGACTCGCGCGAACCGACTGCGCATGGAGGGTGCGACGGTTCTCTTCGTGGCGGTCGATGATAAGCCCGCGGGAGTCATCGCGGTGGCAGACCCGATCAAAGCGACGACGGTGCCGGCGCTCGATGCATTACGCGGTCAGGGACTTCGAATCGTCATGTTGACCGGTGATAACCACACCACCGCGCAGGCGGTCGCCGCGAAGCTCGGGATTACCGAGGTGCAAGCCGACGTACTGCCCGATCAAAAGAACGCCATCGTTCGCCGACTCAAACGGGAGGGCCGGGTGGTTGCAATGGCCGGAGATGGCGTCAATGACGCACCCGCGCTCGCCGAGGCCGATGTGGGTATCGCGATGGGCACAGGAACCGATGTGGCGATGCAAAGTGCCGGGATCACGCTCGTTAAGGGAGATCTCGCCGGCATCGCCCGCGGCCGCGCTTTGAGCCGCGCCACCATGCGCAACATCCGTGAAAACCTGGTTCTGGCCTTCATTTACAACGTCATCGGCGTCCCTGTCGCCGCGGGTGTCCTCTATCCGGCATTTGGGCTGCTATTGAGTCCCATCATCGCGGCGGCGGCCATGAGTTTGAGTTCCGTATCGGTGATCAGCAACGCACTTCGACTGCGATTTGTTCGAATCTAGGCATGCGTGCTGCACGGGGCAATGCTTGCTTCGAAACCATTGGATCTGAAGCCCCTCAGGTGCGATTCGCAACTCGGCCGCCTGGCGCCGATGAGGTTCCGACGACGCGGTGTTGTGGATTCCCGAGATTCTCTTCATCCGCCCAGTAACCGGCGCGACCGTGGTGCTGGTACAGAACCGCCTCCTCCTCCCGGCTCGGCGGCATTGCAGAGTCATAAGGCGGCGCGTCCTTCACTGCCTGCCGCGTCAGCGCGACAGACACCGTGGTGTCAAGCCAGCTGATGTCCCGGATCCACTTCGGCGCGATGAGGACTTGGTGACCGAGCCACCAGTTGCTCGTTTCGACCACAAGATAGCGAATGGCCCAGGTCTGTTCATCGACCAGCAGTCCCTGCACATGGCCGACGCCGCCATCGGTCGCTTCGATGCGATAGTTCACCAATGACTTGCAGCTTCGAAGGTGCGGATCACCTTCTTCGTGCGGACCACGTTTGGTCTCGGCCCGGATAGCGTCGCTCTGGCGCAGGACGTCAGCGACGCTCACGCCGCCGCTGCCGATCCCGAACGTCGCACTCGGATAGACACCCGCACCCCAGAAGCCGGCACCGCCCCAGTAGAGAGGATGGCCGTAGTAGTCGAGATATTGCTGTTCGTGCTGCCTCGACACTGGCTTGTCGGTATCGATGTTCGGGCTGTTCCGAACCTTCTCTCTCGTGATTGACACGGGCAATACCCTCCCCGTCCAATCCGGTTGGCCGAGGGCCATCGGCGAGATCAGTACTTTCCGACCGGACAACCAGCTCCCGGTGTCGATCACAAGATAGCGGACGACCCACGTGTTGTCCTCGAAATAGAAATCCCGAACATGACCAATGGTCCCGTCGATTGCGCGAATCGCGTAGTTCTCCAGGTCCTTCATGCTGCGTAACATACAGATATCCTTGCGAGAACCTGGAATCGAGGGTTTCAGCCATAGCGATGACCGCATCCAGACGCTACACGAAGTCGCGCGAAAAGTTCGGTTCGTTGCCGCACCGACTTCCCCGTCTGCTCCCGGTAGCTTGCACTCCCGATTACGAACGGATGAGCCGATATGCGGCGCTCGGTCCTGCCGCATGGCGCTCGTCAGGGCCTGAAGCCGTAGGAAACCTGGTCGTGCCCCATCCTTTAAACACCGAGCGAGGTTACATTGAGCAGCACTGACCAATCAGATTGCATCGGTCCCTCAGGTGTCTCAGGTGTCTCAGCGTGAGCGAACACCTCACTCACAAGCTCAAAGTGCTGCACCAGAGTGTCCTCCAGGGCAAATTGCCGCGCAATCTGCATTGGACCGATACTTTGGAATTGATTGGGCATCTGGGCCATGTGCAGTCACAGGGTGGCGACGAATTCGCCTTCGTCGTCGGCACGCAGAGAGAATTTTTCAGGCGACCGCACACGCCTGAAGTGGGTGTGGAGGAGGTATCGCGACTGCGAAGATTTCTAAAGAGAGCAGCAGCTGAATCGCCGCCGACGGCGCTTGCGCGAACCTCTCGCATGGTCGTCGCAATCGATCACCATTCTGCCCACATCTACCAGCAACCCGCCGGCAGTCAAGATGCGTTGACGATCAAGCCGTACGATCCGCATCACTTCCACCATCACCTGATCCATCGCAAGGAGGCGCACTATCAAGGTGACCGCGTCCCCGAAGAGACCTCCTTCTATGAAGAGATTGCAAGGGCATTGGCGATGGCGGATGAAGTTGTGCTAGTCGGACATGGAACTGGCAAGAGCAGTGCTCTGGACGTGCTGGTGGAGCACCTGAAAAATCATCACCCCGAGCTTTCCACGAGAGTGATCGCCAGCGAAACAGCCGATCTATCCGCGCTAACGGCGCCCGAGCTGGAGGCCATCGCGAAACGCCTTATGAACGCGGTGACCTAAAACGCCCACCAGTTGCCTTCAACGCGCATTCGGCAGCGGATTTGCGCTATAAGCCGAGCGTCTCGTTGCCGAGGAAACCCCATGCACGCCATGGTACTTAACCAAGTCAAAGGCCCGCTCGAGTGGACGGAACTTCAGGATCGCCGGCCGGGGCCGAACGAAGTTCGCATCCAGGTGACCGCCTGCGGCGTCTGCCGGACGGATCTGCATGTTCTGGACGGAGAACTTCCCAACCCCGTCTTCCCCATCATTCCCGGACACGAGATTGTCGGCCGGATCGATGCCATCGGCGCGGACGTCAAGGACCTGCAATTGGGGGAAAGGGTGGGCATACCCTGGCTGGGGCACACGGATGGCATCTGCCCGTATTGTGTGATGGGTCGCGAGAATCTCTGCGATCACCCGCTCTTTACCGGGTTCACTCGCGATGGCGGCTATGCCACCGCAGCCATCGCGGATGCGCGCTTTTCGTTTTCACTCGGAGAAGCCGGCAGCGACATCTCGCTGGCGCCCTTGTTATGCGCCGGGCTGATCGGCTGGCGTTCGCTGGTCATGGCAGGCGAGGCCAGTAAGTTGGGACTGTATGGCTTCGGCGCTTCGGCCCATATCCTGGCGCAAGTCGCCAAATGGCAGGGACGATCTGTCTATGCCTTTACGCAGCCCGGCGATAAGCGTACCCAGGCATTCGCTTTAAGTTTGGGCGCGATCTGGGCCGGCGGCTCGGATGAGAGCGCACCTGAGCGCCTCGATGCGGCGATTATTTTTGCCCCGGTCGGCGCGCTGGTGCCGCAAGCGCTGCAGGCCGTGCGCAAGGGCGGACGTGTCGTCTGCGCGGGCATCCACATGAGCGACATTCCGGGGTTCGCATACGGCCTCCTATGGGAGGAGCGCGAACTGATCTCGGTCGCGAATCTCACGCGCAAGGACGGGATGGAATTCTTGCGTCTCGCGCCGCAGATCGGTCTCGCCGTCAAAACAACCGCCTATCCGATGCAACAGGCCAACCAGGCGCTCGCTGACTTGCGCGCGGGACGATTCGAAGGCGCCGCGGTGCTGGTGCCCTGAATCGGCTGGGTGCGGCACCGCACGGAGTACGCGCCTGCGGTTCGATAGCATTCTGCCTTTACCTCCACCCGCCGTTGCGCTATCCCGCACGGCACCTCCCTTTGGAGAGCCTTGATGCCGACGATTCGACGAGTCCTGGTTGCCGTCGGGGCGCTGCATGCCAGGTCGCTTCCCGCAGTGCTTAAGGCTGCGCAGATCGCGCGGGCCTGCGGGGCGCAGATCGAGCTCTACCATAGCCTCGATGCACCCATCTACGCGGATCTGAACGGTCTGCGAGACTTCAACATGGTCGACCTCGAGCGGGAGCTCAAGCTGCGTGCTGTGCATCGGCTGGAGGACATTGCCGATCGACTGCGGCAGCACAGTTTGAAGGTAAGCGTTCATGCCGAATGGGACTTCCCCGCCTACGAGGCAATCGTTCGCCGCGCCTTGCGCATCAAGGCCGATCTGATCGTCGCGTCGGGACAGGCGGCCCGGCACCGCTTCCCCGCGTTAATGCGCCTAACGGATTGGGAACTCGTACGCCTAAGCCCGGTCTCCGTTCTCTTGGTTAAGAATCCGCATCCGTACCGCCATCCCTCGGTGCTTGCCGCCGTCGACCCGAGCCATGCATTTGCCAAACCGCTGCAGCTGGACAAGCGAATCCTGGATACCGGGAGCCTATTGAGCCGCGCGCTGCACGGAAATCTTCACGCCGTTCATGCCTATGCCCGTGTGAGCACGCTGCCCGACGCAACTATTACTCCGGCAGTGATCAAGGGCCTTGAGCGACATGCGCAACGCGCAGCGATGGCCAGCTTCGACCGGGCGCTGCGCTCGACACGGATCGCACGCTCGCGCCGATATTTGATCGGTCGGGACCCCATTAACGGGATCCTCGAGGGGGTCCGACAAAGTCGCTGCGCCATCGTTGTCATGGGCGCCATATCCCGTACGGGTTTCAAGCGCCTTCTGATCGGCAACACCGCCGAGAGAATGCTGGACGATTTGCGCTGTGACGTGCTGGTCGTGAAGTCGCCCCAGTTTCACAGCCGGGTACCGCACGCCTCCCGCGGCGCGAGCCTGCTTCTATCGCCGTCGAACGGCTCGCTTGGCTTCTATTGAGCGGGCCATTACTTCAGCGTACCCGGAATCAGTCTTGTTGCTCACCAATCAATCCAGGTGATCCGAAGGGTCTAAAGAGGTCCTCGCATCGTCCTACTATCGCCCAGGCTACGCCATCGAATCGCTAAGGACACTGAGCTTCGTAGTAATCGTGTTCGGCAATCAGGCGACGACCTATAACAATCGCGAGCGCCGGCGGCGGTGGGTGGAATCGCGATTACTGGATCTCATCGAGGTTCCGGTATTCGCGCGTCTAGAATTTGCGCCCAGCACGCGCCCGCAGCATGAAAAAACACAGCTCCGCCTGCTCAGCTATAGTGCGAACGATGCGGAACATACTCCCGCGCAGTGAGATGAACCCAAACCCCCCAACTACCAGAGGTTTCGACCTCGGGCCCATCAAGCGCGCCTCGGTGTCAGGACTGCTCTACATTGTCATCAATGGACTGTGCAGCATGGCAGGCCATGCGTCCGATTCAGCAGATATCCTGAAGGGCCAGCAGTTGGCTCGAATAGCGTGTTCGGACTGTCACGTCGTCGCGAGCGACTCGGAGTCGCCTGTTCCAATGCTGCACGAGTCAGCGCCACGGTTTGACGATATCGCCAACCGCCCAGGCACGACCGAGAAGTCATTGCGGAAATTCATTGTGGCTACCCACTGGGATGGCGAGACAATTCCGATGACGATGCCGAAGCCGGATCTGACTAAACAACAAGTCGTGGCTCTTTCGCGGTATATCATCAGCTTGCGCAAGCATTAAGCCGATGCCCTTCCGTCACGGTCAACAAATGCGCGGAAGCGGATCGTCTTCCAGCTCATCGAGGGCGCGCTCGCCGCCGAATGCTGTCTCTAGAATGAC
>Ga0181531_10002965_pt1 | contig 10481 bp, 8 predicted proteins | sample PEATcosm2014_Bin_38_FD_119743 | JGI IMG/M metagenome (GOLD analysis project Ga0181531, IMG submission 119743) | Peatland microbial communities from MTU Mesocosm Facility, Houghton, MI, USA - PEATcosm2014_Bin11_10_metaG | ecosystem: Environmental > Terrestrial > Soil > Wetlands > Peat | place... | reverse complement strand
CGTGTTGATCGGCAGCGGCAACCCCGAGGAAGGCGAGCTGCGTCCGCAATTGCTGGATCGGTTTGGATTATCGGTGGACGTGAAGACTCCGCAGGATCTCAATCTGCGTGTCGAGGTGATCAGGAGACGGGATGAGTTCGAGCGCGACAGGCCGGGATTCATCGCCAAGTGGAAGAGGCACGATGATGACCTGCGACGTCGCATCGTCGCCGCCCGCAAACGTTTGATCGACATCGAAGTCCCCGATCCCGTGCTGGAAAGCGCCGCGGCCCTTTGCATGCGGCTCGGCACCGACGGCTTGCGTGCGGAACTGACCTTGATGCGCGCTGCGCGCGCCTTTGCGAGCTTCGAGCAGGCGCCCTCGGTCGCGCTCTCGCATCTGCGGCGCGTGGCTGCGCCGGCCCTGCGGCACCGCTTGCGGCGCGACCCTCTCGATGATTCCGGCTCCGCCGCGCGGATCGATCGAGCCGTGCAGGAGACGCTCGGCGCATGAGCGCCGCGAGCGACGCGAGTTTGATCGCAGCGCTGCTCGCGGTCGATCCCGCGGGCCTCGGAGGCGTGTGTCTTCGCTCGCAGGTGCATCCACTGCGCGATCAATGGGTGCACCTGTTGCGCGAGCTGTTGCCCGCGGGCACCCCGTTGCGCCGCATCCCCTGCAACATCGCCGACGGGCGCTTGCTGGGAGGGCTCGATCTGGCGGCTACTCTGCGCGCGAATCGTCCCATCGCCGAGCGCGGCGTGCTGGCCGAGAGCGACGGCGGCGTGGTCGTGATCAGCATGGCGGAGCGCCTGAGTGCACACACCGCGGCCTGCCTCGCCGGCGTGCTCGACGCGGGAGGCGTGGACATCGCCCGCGAGGGGGTGTCGCTGCGGCATGAGGCGCGGATTGGAATCGTGGCTCTCGATGAGGGCATCGCCGAGGACGAACGCACGCCGCGCTCCCTGCTCGACCGGCTGGCGTTTCTGCTCGATCTGGAGGGGCTCAGCCTGCGCTCGCCCCTGCCGGCGCTGCACGATGCAGAGCAGATCGGCTCCGCACGCGAGCTCCTCGGGCATATGCAGATGAGCAAAGGACTGATCGAGACGCTGTGCGGCACGGCGCTCGCGCTCGGCGCCGGATCGCCGCGCGTGTCACTGCTCGCGTGCCGTGCCGCGCGCGCCGCAGCGGCGTTGCAGGGCAGGGGCGAGGTTCTCGAGGAAGACGCCATCCTGGCGGGCAGGCTCGTGCTTGCGCCGCGCGCCACCCTGCTGCCGGCCGCGCGCGAGCCGCAGTCCGAGGACGCGGCTGCCGCGGAGCAGAGCGCCGCCCCCGCGGATGCGCCTGCGAGTGCTCCCGCGGATGCGCCCTCCGGCGCCGCGGAGTCGGTGGAGCAACCGGGGGAGATGGAAAGCCGTGTGCTCGCCGCTGCGCAGGCGGCCATTCCTCAGGGGCTGCTGGCCCGGATCGTGGCGGGCGCGGCCGCCCGGCACAAAGCCTCCGATGGGGACGGGCGGTCGGGCGCTCTGCGCACCGCCGGGAGCCGCGGTCGTCCTTGCGGTGTGCGCAGCGGTGTACCGCAAGGACACACGCGGCTCAACGTGATCGAAACGCTGCGCGCCGCGGCGCCCTGGCAACGCATGCGCGGCCGCGAACCCGGCTCGCGCGTGCGCATTCGTGCCGCGGATTTCAGAGTCACCCGCTGCAAGCAGCCCACGCGAACCTTGACGATATTTGCCGTCGATGCGTCGGGCTCCTCCGCCTTGCACCGGCTGGCCGAGGCCAAAGGAGCGGTCGAGCTGCTGCTCGCGGAGTGCTACATCCGGCGCGATCAGGTGGCCGTGATCTCGTTTCGCGGCCGTGCGGCGCAGTTGTTGCTGCCGCCCACCCGATCGCTGGTACGCGCCAAACGCGGTCTCGCCGGGCTGCCGGGCGGTGGCGGAACTCCCCTCGCCGCCGCCCTCGATGCGGCGGCGGTGTTGGCGGGGCAGGCGCAGCGCCGCGGCGAGACGCCGACTTTGGTGATCCTCACCGATGGCCGCGCCAATATCGCGCGCAATGGCGCCCCCGGCCGCGAGCCGGCGCGGCACGATGCGCTGGCGGCCGCCCGGATGGTGCGCTTGCTGAATCTCAACGCTTTGCTCGTCGACACCTCGACACGCCCGAGCCCGCTGGCCGAGGAGCTGGCGAGCGTCATGAACGCGCGGTACGTGCCGCTGCCGTTCGTCAATTCGCGCGCTTTGTCCGATATGGTCAAGGCCGTCGCGGCTCCGTGAGACAGGCTTTGCCGCAGGGTGAGCCATCGGATTGGCCGAATCGGCATCTCAGCCGCTTCGTCGAAGCCGCCGGCATTCGCTGGCACGTGCAGCAGACCCACGCCGGCGAGCCTTTGCTGCTGGTGCACGGCACCGGGGCATCGACGCACTCGTGGCGCGATATCATTCCGATACTGGGCGCGGAGTACTCCGTGCTCGCGCCCGATCTGCCGGGCCACGGCTTCACCGACGCGGTGAGCCCGGCGCGCAGCACCATCGGTGGAATGAGCGAGTCTCTCGCGCTCCTGCTCGAGACCCTCGAGGTCACGCCCAGGTACTGCGTGGGGCACTCCGCCGGCGCGGTGATTCTGTGCCGCATGGCGCTCGACCGCCGCATTCAGCCCGCCGTGATCGTGAGCCTCAACGGCGCCTTCATGCCGCTCAAAGGCGCCGCGGGGGTGCTGTTCTCGCCCCTCGCCAAGCTGCTGTCGAGAAGCTCGTTTCTGCCCCGGCTCGTGTCGCGCCGGGCTGCGAACTCCGCAAACGTCGCCCGTGTGCTCGAAGGCACCGGCTCGAAGCTCGATGCCGTGGGACTCGATCTCTACACGCGCCTGGTGCGCGATCCGAAACACGTCGCGGGCGCGCTCAACATGATGGGCAACTGGGATCTGCATGCCTTCGAGCGTGATCTGCCGCGGCTCGCGACGCCGCTCGCGCTGCTGGTCGCCGCCAACGATCGGACGGTGCCCCCGGATCAAGCTCGCCTCGTCGCGCAGCGGCTGCCGCACGCCCGTATCCAGATCCTGCCCGGTCTCGGCCATCTCGCGCACGAGGAGGAGCCTGCGCGGGTGGGCGAGGCGATACGAACGCTCTGCCGCATGTACGGCGCGCCCACATGACCCGTACAGGTTCCTGGTGAATCCGCACCGCCCGCATGCCATCGTGATCGGCAGCGGCTTCGGCGGGCTCGCGGCCGCCGTCCGCCTGGGTGCGCGCGGGTATCGGGTCACGGTGCTCGAGCAGCTGGATGGCCCGGGGGGGCGGGCCTACGTGTTCCGTCAAGACGGGTTCATCTTCGACGCGGGTCCCACCATCATCACGGCCCCCTTCCTGCTCGAGGATCTGTGGCGGCTGTGCGGTCGGCGCATGGCGGACGATCTGACGCTCAAGGCGCTCAATCCCTTCTATCGCATCCGCTTCCACGACGGGGAGGTGCTCGATTGCTCGAACGACGATCAGAGCATGCGGCAACAGATCGAGCGGATCGCGCCGGGCGAGTTCGAGGGGTATCAACAATTCTTGAGATGCAGCGAGGACATCTACCGGGTCGCGTTCGAGGAGCTTTCCGATGTGCCTTTCGATCGCGTGTGGGACATGCTGCGGCTCGCTCCGGATCTGTGGCGCCTCAAGAGCTATCGAAGCGTCCACGCCCTGGCCGCCTCGTTCGTCAAGAGTCCGCGCTTGCGCTTTGCCTTGAGTTTTCATCCTCTGTTCGTCGGCGGCAACCCGTTCACGACGACCTCGATCTACGGCTTGATCGCGTATCTGGAGCGCCGCTGGGGCGTGCACTGCGTGATGGGCGGGACCGGCTCGATCATCGGTGGGTTGATCAGACTGATCGAAGGCCAGGGCAGCCAGGTGCGCTATGGCGCGCGCGTCGCCTCGATTGCCGTCACGGGTCGCCGCGCGAGCGGCGTGGTCCTCCGCGATGGCGAGGCACTCGCCTCGGACATCGTCGTATCGAATGCCGACTCCACGGTCACCTACCGGGACCTGGTGTCACCCTCGCTGCGGCACCGCTGGACGGACAGGAAGATTGCGCGGGCCGAATACACGATGAGCCTGTTCGTGTGGTACTTCGGCACCTCGAAGCAATACCCCGAAGTGCCGCACCATACGATCCTCGTAGGTCCGCGCTACCGCGAATTGCTGCGCGACATATTCGAGCGCAAGGTGCTCGCCGAGGATTTCAGCCTGTACTTGCATCGGCCGACGGCCTCCGATCCCTCGCTGGCTCCGCGCGATTGCGATGCGTTTTATGTTCTATCGCCCGTTCCGCATCTTGCCGGCAACACCGATTGGAATCTGGTGGCCGAGCCGTATCGCGCTTCGATCGCCCGGTTCCTCGAAGCCACGCTGCTGCCCGATTTCGAGCGGTTCGTCATCAGCTCCCGCATCATGACACCGCTCGATTTCAAGAATCGGCTGCTGTCACAGCACGGCGCCGCGTTCGGCCTGGCGCCCTCGCTGACGCAGAGCGCCTGGTTCCGCCCGCACAATCGAAGCGAGGAAATTGATAATCTGTTCTTCGTCGGTGCCGGTACTCATCCGGGTGCCGGAGTTCCGGGGGTGCTTTCTTCCGCGCGCGTTCTTGATAAAGTGGTGCCGGATGTCCATGCGTTCAACCGCTGAAGGGTTCGCCTCGCGCGCCGACACGGCTGCGTGTCGCCGCATGCTGCGCGGCGGATCCCGGACGTTCTACGCCGCATCGCTGGTGCTGCCCGGCGGCGCGCGCAGGTCCGCGACCTCGCTCTATGCGTTCTGCCGCATGGCGGACGATGCCATCGATCATGGGACCGATCTGGCCGCGGCGCTTCTGGACTTGCACGCGCGCCTCGAGAGGATCTACTCCCGCGCCCCGGCGCGCAGCGCCGTCGATCGGGCTTTCAGCGCGTGCGTGATCCGGCACGCCATTCCCAAGGAGCTGCCTCTCGCTCTGCTCGAGGGTTTTGCATGGGATGCCTCGCTCAAGCGCTATGACACGCTGTCGGAATTGCTGGCCTACGCCGTGCGGGTGGCGGGAACCGTCGGGGTGATGATGGCCCTGGTGATGGGTGCGCGGGATGCCGAAGCGCTGGCGCGCGCCTGCGATCTGGGCGTCGCAATGCAATTGACCAATATCGCGCGCGATGTGGGCGAAGATGCACGCTGCGGCCGGCTGTACCTGCCGATGCGATGGCTGCGCCAGGCAGGTATCGAGCCCGAGATATGGCTCGCGAATCCGCGGTTCAGCCCCGCTCTCGCCACGGTCATCGAGCGGCTCCTGGCGACGGCGGAGAATCTCTACGAGCGCAGCGAAGCGGGTCTCGCGGGGTTGCCGCTGGCGTTCCGGCCCGGCATGTATGCGGCCCGCCTGCTCTATGCCGAGATCGGTCACGAGCTCGCGCGCCGTCGCCACGACTCGGTGGATCATCGCGTATTCGTCCCCTGGCAGCGCAAGGCCCGGCTCATGGCCGATGCCCTCATCGCCGCAGCCGCCCGCGCGGGCGCGGGCGCGGGCGCGGGCGCCGGCGTCCGCGCGGCCGGTACGACGGGTCCGTTGCAGGAGGCGCGATTCCTGCTCGAGCCCCTGCAGGCGGCCGAAAGGCCGATGGCGCCGCTCGAACGCCCGGGCGAGCGGGTGCACGATCCGCGCATCGAGGGCCGTGTCGCCTGGCTGGTCGATCTGTTCGAGCGGCTGGAACGCCGCGAGCGCTCCGCCGCTCGCACGGGATAGCTCAGGACCGAAAAGCGATCCGGGGCATGCGGAAGGGCAGAAGGCACTGCACCCAGGCTCTGCGAAAGCGATCCAGATTCAAGCTCTCGTGAATGGCCTCGGTGCGCTTGCCCAGAAGGCACGTGCTGAGGAGAGAGCGGCTGTAGAAGGGAGCGTCTTCCAGGGTTTTCAGGAGCCGCACCTCCTCTCCCGGATCGGCGCGAGTATGGCGCGAGGTGCGCCACCTCGTCATCGGCAGCTCTCCCAAGGCAGGAGGCGCGATCTCCTCCACGGCGCCGTTCGCCGCGAATCTCAGCGCCAGCGATCGCTCCGCTGCGGCCCCCGTGCCCGGCGATGCGCGCGCGCTGACGTCGTAAAGAACGATCGTGTCCTTGGGCAGGCTCGCGCGCGACCAGGTCCAGGCTGCAAAAGCGTTCTCCAGCGGTTCTGCGCCTGTGTTCGAGTCGAAATATCCGATGCCCGACCAATGGAGCTGCGGCTGCGAGAGAGCGACCTCGACGCGTGCGCGCGGTGCGAACGGCGTCCAAGTATGCAGGCCGGCATCATCCAGCGCGAAGGCACGCGCGGAGAGCGCGCTCGGGATCAGCCGGATCTTGCCGCGCACGCGCCGCGGGAGCGGTGCGCCGATCTCATGCAGGTCCATCTCCAGCGCGGAGCCCGTCCAGCGCATCTCGCTCGGGCCGATGCACAGGCTCGAGGCCTCGCGATGCACCTGCGATGCGCCACGCTCGGTCATGGTCCAGCGCGAGCGCGGCCCGTAGAGCGCGATATTGAAAGCGCAATGGTTGAGGGGGTCCGCCGGGCCGCGACGTCGTGCCCAGGCGTAGTAAGGAGAGAACACGCTGCCGACGAACGCGATCAGGGTCAGGCCGTGTCGTCCGTCCTCGCTCAGCGCATCGACGTACCACCAGGCGTAACCGCCGCTCGGGAGCGCGAGATCGAAGCGTAATCCTCCGCGATGCTCGCCGCCGCCAGACGCCCCGAAATCGCCGCCATCGGCACACCGGGTCCGGGGTGGCTGCTGCCGCCCGCCAGATACAAGCCGGGGACGATCGTGCGTGATCCCGCCCGTTTGAACGAGGCCATCCACCCGTGGGAAGCGGGCCCGTAAAGCGCTCCCCCGGTGGCTGGAAACATCTGATGAAAGTCCGACGGGGTGGTGCTCCGTGTGCTTTCCGCGGGGGCCTGGACGGTGAGGCCAAAGCTCGCGAGCGCCTCGAATACCCGGATTTTGCATGCGTCGATCTCCGCAGGGTCGAAAGAATGCTCATCGCCGATCGCCGGCGCGTTGATCAGGCACAGTAATCGCTCGCACAGCGGTGCCGAGCACTCGGTATCGTGCCGATCCTGGGCGCAGACATACACGGTGGGCGAGGAGGGCAGACGACCGCGGCGAAAGATGTCGTCAAACTCGGTGCGATAGTCGCGGCCGAAAAATACCGAATGGTGCGCGAGCTCGAAGCCTTGCGTGCGCGCCACCAGATTCCAGGTGACTGCGGACAAGGAGCGCGCCGCTGGCGCCGTGGGGCGGGCCCCGCGTCGCACCGCGCTGCCGAACAATCCCGTCGCCAGTGCATTGGTGTCAGCCGCGCACACCACGGCCTCGACCGCGATGGGGTCGCCCTCTCGAGTTTGCACGGCCTCGACGCGGCCGTGCCGCACATGGATCCGCGTCACCTCGGACCCCAGGCGCAACGTCGCTCCTTTGCGGATCGCGAGCGCGGCGAGCTGCTCGGCGAGCTGCTGCATGCCGCCCTCGATGTACCAGACGCCGGCCTGCTCGACGTGTGCAACCAGCATGAGCGTGGCGGGCGCGGCGAACGGCGACGATCCGCAATAGGTTGCGTAGCGGGCGAAGAGTTGCTTGAGTCGCGGGTCGCCGAAGTAACGCCCCAGTGTCTGCCACAAGGTGGCGAAGGGCTGGATGTTCCACAGGTCCGCCGTCTGGCGCAGGCCCACGCGCCGCACCAGATCGAGCGGCGAGGGGCGCGCGGCACGGATGAAGGTGCGCTCGAGCGTGCCGAAGATGCGCCGCGCCTGGGCGGCGAAGCGCAGAAATCCGCGCGCGTCGCGCGCTCCTGCGAACCGGCCGATCGCATCCGCCGACTGCTCGAGGTCCGCGAACAGATCGAGCCGCTCCTCCGGGCTCCACGCATGGCGCGCGAGCAGCTTCGCCGGGGTGAGCCGCACGCGGCTCTCGAAACTATCCCCGGCGTCATCGAACAACTCGTCGAACAGCCGCCGCAGGGTGAATACGGTGGGGCCGGCATCGAGCGGGCGTCCGTCGATGATCACCTGGCGCACTTTGCCGCCCGGCGCCTGTGCCCGCTCGAACAGCAGCACCTCGAAGCCGGAACCTGCGAGGTCAATCGCCGCGGCCAAGCCGCCGACGCCTGCGCCGATCACTGCGATACGCGGGATCGGCATTCAAGCAGTTCTGGCAATGGCGGTTGACCCCGTAAACGTTTAGTGTCTATATTAGATTACATGTCCAGTTGTTAATCAAACCTTACACTTGAGGCCAGCTACCGTGGACGCAATGACGCGGGTTGAGCGATCGTTGGGCCAGGCACTCGGTTTGGCGAAGGGGCCCGACGCTCCCCCGTTGCTCCTGGGAGCAATGAGCCATGCGGTGTTCCCCGGCGGCGCTCGAATTCGCCCGAGGCTTTGCCTCGCGGTCGCGCATGCCTGCGGCGAGGATCAGCCGGAGATCTCGGCCGCCATGGCCGCGGCGATCGAGCTGATGCATTGCGCCTCGCTCGTGCACGACGATCTGCCTTGTTTCGATGACGCCCCGACCCGGCGCGGGCGTGCCTCGGTTCACCGGGCCTTCGGCGAGCGCATCGCCGTGCTCACGGGCGACGCTCTTCTGGTGCTCGCCTTCCAGTGGTTGGCCCGCCGTGCACTGGGCGCGCCGGGGCGGCTCGCCGGCCTCATCACCATACTCGCGCGTGCGGTCGGTGCGCCCGCGGGGATCATTGCCGGCCAGGCGTTTGAATGCGAGCCGCAGATATCGCTCGCGGGCTATCAGCGCGCGAAGACGGGCGCGTTGTTCGCGGCCTCCACGGCCGGTGGGGCATGCGCCGCCGGTTGCGATGCGGAGTCCTGGCATGCGCTCGGCGAGCGCATCGGCGAGGCCTACCAAATCGCGGATGACATCCGCGATGTGGTGTGCAAGGAGTACGAGCTCGGCAAGCCCACCGGGCGCGATCAGGCCCTCGGTCGGCCGAACGCCGTGCATCGCCTGGGGCTGGGTTCCGCCGTCGAGCGGCTGGAGGGGCTGGTGCAGTCGGCGATCGATGCGATCCCGAGCTGTCCCGGTGCCCAGGATTTGCGCAGACACATCCTCGCCGAGGCGAGTCGGCTACTACCACGAGAATTGGCGCGACCGGCGGCTTGAAGAGTGCCGGCGTGCCTTGGATCGACCGCTATCTCGCTGTCCGAGATCGCTGGCTGTCGAGTCCGCGGTTTCAGCGCTGGGCGGCGGCCTTTCCCTTGACACGCCCCACGGCGCGCAAGCGGGCCCGCGCGCTGTTCGATGTGTGCGCGGGCTTCGTTTACTCCCAAATCCTCTTTGCGTGCGTGCGGCTCAAGCTGTTCGATCTGCTCGCCGCAGGTCCGTTGAGCGCGGCGAGCATCGCCGAGTCGCTGAAGCTGCCTCCCGACTCCACCGACCGTTTGCTCGAGGCGGCGGTCTCGTTGCGTCTGGTCGAGAAGCGCGCGGTGGGCCGTTACGGGCTCGGGGCCCTGGGAGCGGCCATGGTCGGCAATCCCGCGGTCGGTGCCATGGTCGAGCATCACAGCCTGCTGTATGCGGACCTGCACGATCCGGTGCGCCTGCTGCGCGGCCAGCACCAGGAGACCGCGCTTGCCCGTTATTGGGCGTATGCCGCATCGGACCGGCCCGCGGCACTGCCCGGCGCGCAAACCGCGGACTACACCGCGCTCATGGGAAATTCCCTGCCGCTGGTGGCCGACGAGATTCTCGATGCGTATCCGCTGCACAAGCACCGCTGCCTGCTCGACATCGGCGGGGGCGATGGGAGCTTCTTGATCAGCGCCGCGGCGCGCTGTACGGAGCTTGAGCTCATGCTGTTCGATCTGCCCACCGTGGCGCAGCGCGCGGCCGAGCGGCTGACCGCGCTCGGGCTCGACGGGCGCGCCCGCGCCATCGGCGGCGATTTCCTCAAGGACGAATTGCCGCAGGGCGCGGACGTCATTTCCCTCGTACGCGTGATTCACGACCACAGCGATGCCGCCGCAGCGGCCATCCTGGCCGCGGCCCATCGCGCCCTGCCGCCCAAGGGGGTGTTGTTGCTCGCCGAGCCGATGCTCGGCACGCGCGGCGCGGAACCCGTGGGCGAGGCGTACTTCGGCTTCTATCTGCTGGCCATGGGGAGCGGCCGGCCGCGCAGCCCCCAGGAATTGCAGGCGATGCTGCGCGTCGCGGGATTCGCGAGCGCGGAGCTCTTGCGCACGCATCAGCCCCTGCAGACCCGGCTCATCGTCGCACGCAAGCACCACGCCAAAAGTGTATTGAAAGATTGACATATGAATTCGTCAGAGTATCGTGACACTACGCAACTAGATGGTAGTCGCAGCGAATGAGCGCCGAATCTTTCTGTCCCCCGCTCGAGGCTCTGGCCGTGGTGCTCGAGAAGCCGGAACACCTGGTGCTCAGCCGTCTGCCCTTGAGCGTTCCTGCCGAAGAGGACGTCGTCGTGGACATGGAGTGGTCCGGCATCAGCACCGG
>Ga0181531_10002963_pt1 | contig 10487 bp, 6 predicted proteins | sample PEATcosm2014_Bin_38_FD_119743 | JGI IMG/M metagenome (GOLD analysis project Ga0181531, IMG submission 119743) | Peatland microbial communities from MTU Mesocosm Facility, Houghton, MI, USA - PEATcosm2014_Bin11_10_metaG | ecosystem: Environmental > Terrestrial > Soil > Wetlands > Peat | place... | reverse complement strand
GGCCCTGACGTCGGTGGCCATGTTCGCGGTTCTTCCCGTGCAGGACGTACTCGGGCTCGATAGCAGTGCTCGAATGAACGTTCCCAGCGAAACTCATGGCAGTTGGACTTGGCGGCTGCGCGCCGGGGCGCTAACCCCTGAACTGGCGGCGAAGATGGCGGCGTTGGTGGAGATTACCGATCGCGACGCTTGTGTGAAGCAGCCTTTACTCGAGAGCGAGCAAGGCGACCGGGAAGCTGGCGAAGATTTCGCGGCATAGCAAAGACGGTGCGGGAGCGAAGACTTCATCCGTCAGGACGTTGCGCAGCCGTTTACCAACCATTTCTGTCGGAAGCGGTAACTCCGAGTCGCCCCATACCGCTCCAATCGGTGGCTCCTCCTTGCCTTTCATTAGTGAATAGCTCAGCCGTGGTACCGCCGTGATGGCCATCTCTCCAGCGTGCTGACGGGCGAATGCAACCACATGCTCATCTTTGCCGCGCGAAATTTCCAGGGGAAGATAGCTTCCCAGGCGAAACAATTCCTCATGCTCGCGGCGAAAGTTCAAGGTCCGCATCGTGACCCACAACTTGATGCGCCCATCGCGCCAGTCTCGCAGCAACTCCTGACAAATGCCTAAGAGATCTCCGGTTTCTGCCCGTGTCCTGAATTCTTCCGCCGCACGCACACGCAAACCGAAATCGACTGGGCGGCGATTGTCAGGATCGACTAGGCTGAAGTTCCACATCTCTTGCCCCTGGTAGATATCGGGCACGCCGGGGCAAGTCAGTTTCAGCAGGGTCTGCGTGAGCGAGTTGATGCAGCCAAAGTACATCAGCGGTGGCAGGAATCTTTGTAACGAATCCAGGAACAGATTGGTCTTGCCACGCCTGGCGGGCGACAAGATCCTCTCCACGAAGGAATTCATCCCAGCCACATAATCCGGGTTGGAATTGAGCCAGCTCAGGTTGACTTTGGCCTCGTGGACGGCCTTTTCCATGTATCGCTGAATGCGGCGAAGGAATTCGCTTCGTTGTTCTTCGGTGTCCATGCGCAGCGGCCACGCTCCCACCAGCGTCTGGTACAACAGATATTCCTCGTTGTTATCGGGAACGGTCCGGCCATCGGAAAGCTCGACTTTGCGTTTGCGATTCACCCGCCGCCACTTCATCACCTGCGCTGTCCAGGCGTGCGGGAGCTCCGAGAGCACATCGAGACGAGCGCGCACATCTTCGCTGCGTTTCGTGTCATGGGTGGAAGTGCTCAGCATCGAGTTCGGCCAGTGCTCCGCTCGCTCCTGATTGGCGCGATGAAACTCCGACACCGGAACTCCGAAAGCCGCCGGTGTCCCGCCCACTTCGTTGACTGCAATGAAGCGGTTGTAGACGTAGCAGGCCGTGTCTTCCAGTCCTTTGGCCATCACCGGGCCGGTAAGCTGCTGGAACTTCAAGGTGAAGTAGAGTTGGCGGCGATATCCGAAGCCGTTCGCCTTCCCGGTGTTTCCTTCGAGCAGCAAAATGCTGCGCAGGAAATCGAATGCTGCGGGAGCCAGGATTTCGTTCTGCCGCTTGGCGCAATCAACTGCCCGCTCGATATAAGCCCGGCCGGTCTCGCTCACATGGCCGCGTTCGTCGATGTAAGTGCGATACACCGGAAAGCAGGCGATGGTCTCGCGAATCGCCTCCCGCAAAACCCCGCGAGTATAGTCACGTGCGCCGCGGTCTTGGTTGGAAATCTCGTCGAGCATGTGCGTCAGCACGTTGACCTCACTGGCCAGCGCACGCCGCATCACCAGCTTCTTGCTTTCGTAGATCAGGCGGTTGGCCCGCACACTCCCGTCTGCGATCCGGTGATAAAGATTGGTAAAAAGACGCTCATGCCTACGGTCAATCAAAATGCCATTGACCAGGTTTGCGAATTCGTATCCGACGGTGCCAACTACGGGCCAGTGGTCGGGCAGATGTTCACCAGGCTCAAGTATCTTCTCCACCAGCAGATAAAGCGGCGCCTGCTGATCGCCGGCTCCCTGCCCAAACGCGGCGTGTACTTCCAGTTCGATGCCGTCGGCTGCCAATTGCCCCACGGGTTCAGCCCCCAGGCATCGACTGGCGGCGTAAAGCCGCTGCACGCGCTTTAAGTACTGCAAAGGATCCAGCAGTCCATCGGGATGATCGACGCGCAATCCGGAGATGAGGCGTCCCGCCAGGAAAGTTCGCAACAGCTTGTGAGTTTCTGCGAAGACGCGTGCATTTTCCACCCGCAGCCCAACCAGGTCGTTGATGTCGAAGAAGCGCCGGTAATTAATCTCTTCGCCGGACACACGCCAGAACGCGAGCCGGTACGCTTGTTTTTCCAGAAGGGCATGCAGCGCATCAAAGCTGGGGCCAATGCCTGGCGTTCCGTTCAGCAATTGCACGGCCTTGCCCACTTGCGACCCGACTTCCGTAGATTCGCCGATGAGGCGCTGTAATTGTTCGAGCAGCGGTGGCATGTCGCTCTGCCGCCGCCGGACCTCGGCTGGATCTGTCACGCAGTTAGCGGGAAGTCTTCCGAAAGCACTGATCAGTGCATCCAGTTGCTCGAAGGCGGCGCTGTTCTTCGCCGTGTTGGGCTGAGCGGCTTCGAAGGCGGGCGCGAAAACCAGCGGAATTGTCTGGGGATCGAGGGGCAGTACCTTGTCAAAGTACTTCGCGACGAACCTGCCGCTCTGGACGACAACTTTGATGTTCCCAGCCTCCAGGTCCTTGCCGTAGTAATTTCCCAGGATCGGGATCAGTACCTTGTTCCGCAGCTCGGGTTTTAGTGGCTCCCAATCGATATCGAAGAAATCCGCGTACATCGAGGCGCGGCCGTTTTGCAGCACATCCTGCCACCAGGGATTATCCCCATCGCCCACGCCCATGTGATTGGGAACGATGTCGAGTACCAGTCCCATGCCACGCGCCTTGAGCTCCGCCGCCAGTCGCCGGAATTCCTCATCCGTGCCGATCTCAGGATTGAGCTGATTGTGGTCGATGATGTCGTAGCCGTGCGAACTGCCGGCCCGAGCCTTTAAGATAGGCGACGAATAGCAGTGGCTGATGCCGAGCCGGTAAAGATACGGAACCAGCTTGCGGGCGTCTTCGAAGCGAAAGCGGTTGTTAAACTGCAGGCGGTACGTGGAGCACGGGACCGCAGCGTGCCTCTCGCCGGCTAGCTGCTCCAGACAGTCGCAAAGTCCGGCCGTTTGGTCGATCAATGCGGTCGCACTGGTTCGCATGTCAAGTCTCTCGATTTCCGCCGTTGTCCCCTTTGCGGAGACACTCCGAAGTTGGATGCAAAATTCCAGCGTCCTGCTGTTCTGCGGCCTTCAGCTTTACTTAATGCCGAGCGGCGGCGAGAATAAAAGATTGCCCGGTCTTGCGGGCGGAATCTCGTACACACTTGGCAAGCTAACGCACTCTTACCAGGCTTCAGCGCGAAAGGACTCTTATGGTTGCTACTGGTGAACTGATTCGCATGATGAACTACGTCGACGACATTGCGGCGACACTGCGCCGCATCAACGCCAGCCTTTATCTGATCAGTCCCGACGAGAAGCGGCGCCTCGCCGAGTACATGCGCAAGTCCGACCCGAATTTCATCGGCGTGGTCGAGCAGTTGGAAAAGGGGAGCGCAGCCTGATGGCCGAGGTGCGTACCATCGCGGTCATCGGCGCAGGAATTATGGGTCGCGGCATCGCCCACGCCGCAGCCCTGGGTGGCTACCGCACCATTCTGGAAGACATCCTGCCGACGGCGCTGCGCAAGGCGGAGACCGAGATCCGCTCCAATCTGGATAAGGCAGTCGAGTTGGGAAAGGTCACGAAGACAGATGCCGACCAGGCCTTTGAGCGGCTGGAGTATGCCTCGTCTGTCGAGCAGGCCGCGCGCGAAGCCGACGTGGTGATCGAAGCCGTTCCCGAGGAGATGGAGTCGAAGATCGAGATTTTCACCCTGCTCGACAAAGTCTGCCGGCCGACCACCATTCTGGCTTCCAACACTTCGTCCCTCAGCGTGACGGAAATCGCATCCGTGACCTACCGCGCTCCCAAGTGCGTCGGCATGCACTTCTTCAATCCTGTACACAAGATGAAGCTGCTGGAAGTTGTGCGCGCTCTGGAGACGGACGACGAAACCCTGGCTGCGGCGGTGGATATCGGCAAGCACATGGGCAAAGAGGTTGTGGTCATCAAGGAGTCGCCGGGGTTCATCACCAGCCGCATCAACGCCATGATCGGCAACGAAGCGTTCTACATGCTTCAGGAAGGCGTAGCTTCCGCGCAGGACATCGACAAGGCTTTGAAGCTGGGATTGAATCATCCCATGGGGCCCTTCGAGATGATCGATCTCGTGGGACTCGATACTCGCCTGCATATTCTCGAATATCTGCATAAGTCATTGGGCGAGAAGTTTCGTCCCGCGCCGTTGCTGGTGCAGTACGTGAAGGCCGGTCGCATTGGCCGCAAATCCGGACACGGCGTCTACGAATATCCGGGGCACGAGCCAGGCCGGCCCGAGGCGGCGGCTCAGCCAGTTACGAAAGCCGAAAGGGACAAGACACGTGTCGAATAGTTTGCAGGGAAAAACGGCGGCGGTGTTTGGCGTGGCCAACAAGCGCAGCATCGCGTGGGCCATTGCGCAGCAGATGCAGCAGGCTGGGGCGCAACTCGCCATCACGTATCAGAACGAGCGCCTGAAGCAGGAAGCCGCCGACATGATCGCGGAGCTGCCCAACGCGCATGCTTTCCAGTGCGACGTCTCGCGCGACGAAGAGATCGCGCAGCTCTTCGACCAGTTGAAAGAGCGCTACGGCAAGCTCGATGCGCTGGTACACAGCATCGCCTACGCTCCTGCCGAGGACCTGAAAGGCGAATTCGCCGACACTAGTCGGGAGGGCTTTCGCATCGCGCTCGATACCAGCGCCTACTCGCTGGTGGCGCTGGCCCGCGCTGCGCGCCCGCTGATGACCGAAGGCGGCAGCATCATGACCATGACGTACTACGGCTCGGAGCGAGTCATTCCGCGCTACAACGTCATGGGAGTTGCCAAGGCCGCTCTGGAAGCGAGCGTTCGCTACCTGGCTTACGATCTGGGCAAGAACAATATTCGCGTGAATGCCATCTCCGCAGGGCCCATCAAGACGCTGGCGTCGCGCGGGATTTCCGGCTTTGGCGAGATGCTGAAAGAGCAGGCCGAACGGGCCCCGCTGAAGCGCAATGTCGACGTAAAGGAAGTGGCTGCAACCGCGGTCTTCCTGGCCAGCGACGCCGGTAGCGGCATTACCGGTGAGACCATCTACGTGGATTGCGGCTACAACATCATGGGACTCTGAAGACTGCGGTCTGCGCAGCAGTTTCCAATAGCGCGGCGCACCATTGGGCACAAACTGACATCCGGAGCGGCGGGCGCTGCCGCTACAATACTCAAATGCGAATTCTTGCTTCTATTGCCCTGTTAATGCTCACCACAATCGCGGCTTCGGCGCAGACGCCGACGTTGCCGCCTCCCGCTCCTGCCGATGTTGCCGCGCCGCCGGCTGACGCTACAAAAACAGCGTCCGGGCTCGCGACCAAAGTCGTGAAGCCCGGCACCGGCACGACCCACCCCGCTAAAGATGATGTCGTCACCGTCGATTACACTGCCTGGACGCCCGACGGGAAGATGCTGGACAGCACGGTCGAACGCGGCAAACCTGTCACCTTGCAAGTTAAGAAAATGCTTCCTGGCATGAGCGAGGGGGTTCAGCAGATGGTGACCGGGGAAACCAGCATGATGTGGATTCCTCAGTCGCTCACCTACAAAGGCCAGCAAGGCAAGCCGGTAGGCACGCTCGTCTTCCAAGTGACGCTGGATGACATACCAACCCGCGCGCCCGCGGATGTGAAAAGGCCTCCCGCCGACGCCCAGCGGACCAAGAGCGGTCTTGCCTACCAGGTGTTGACCCCGGGCGAAGGCAAGCGCCATCCCAAGAGCGTTGACGAGGTCACGGTGCATTACACTGGCTGGACAACCGACGGCAAGATGTTCGACAGCTCGGTGATGCGTGGCCAACCGTCCAGCTTCCGCCTCGACCGGGTCATTCCCGGATGGACCGAAGGTCTCCAACTCATGGTCGAAGGCGAGAAGGCTCGGTTCTGGATTCCGGAGGACCTCGCGTACCGGGGCAAACAGCCGCCCTTCGGAATGCTCGTGTTCGACATCGAGCTGATCAAAATTCAGTAGCGCGCAACCGATGCCGACGGTGATGCCCTGCGCTGTGTAAGGAGCGACGAATGTTTCCCCCAAGATTCCTTTCCTGCCTGCTGCTCTGCGTTTGCCTTGCGGGTGCTGTGCCCGCTTCCGCCCAGGACGATGAGCCCGCTCACCATCACGCAGCTACCGAACAACTGGGCAAGGTTTCGTTCCCCATTTCCTGCGCGCCGGGTTCGCAGAAGGCCTTCGAGCGCGGCGTTGCCCAGCTCCATTCTTTCGAGTATGAAGAAGCGGAGCAGCAGTTCATGCAACTCGCTCAGAGCGATCCGGCATGCGCCATGGCGCATTGGGGCATTGCGATGAGCCTGTATCACCAGATCTGGGAGCGGCCACCAGAACCAGTTCTGAAGCGGGGCGAGCTTGAGATTGAGACGGCGCAGAAGCTGGGCGCGAAAACCGAGCGCGAGCGAGATTACATTGCCGCCTTGGCTTTGTTCTATGCCGATCCTGCGAAGAACGATTACCTGACGCGGGCCAAGGCCTACTCGGAAGCGATGGGGAAGCTCTACCAGAAATATCCCACGGACGTAGAGGCGGGCGCATTCTATGGCTTGTCATTGCTGGCGGCTGAGCCACCCGATGACACGTCGCTCATGACTCGAAAGGAAGCGGTCGCGGTGCTGGTCCCGCTGTTCGAACAGCAGCCCGATCATCCCGGGCTGGCGCACTACATCATTCACGCCAGCGATAAGCCGCAGCTGGCGCCCAAGGGGCTGGCGGCCGCGCGCGCCTATGCGGGAATTGCCTCATCCTCGGCCCACGCCGTCCACATGCCATCGCACATTTTTGCCCGCTTAGGGCTCTGGCAGGAGGACATCCAGGCGAACCTGAAGTCGGTTGCCCTGACGCAACAGTCGGGTGCCATGTATATGGGCGGGCACGAGCTGCATGCCATGCACTTTCTTCTTTATGCCTACTTGCAGACCGGCCAGGATGAAGCTGCCAGGAAAGTGGTGGAGCAATCGAAGCAGATCGTAGCCGCGGCGCCCAAGAACGATGATGACTCCGGAATGCTGCGGTATTACGGCTTTGCTGCCGCCCATTTCCCTGCGCTCTACGACCTGGAGATGCACGACTGGAAGGATGCCGCGGCACTTCAGCCGGCGGCGAATGCATCGCCGGATATGCAGAGAATTACCTGGTGGGCGCGGACCATCGCCTCCGCCCGCATGGGCGATGTGGAAGCGACCCGTCGCAATGCGCAGAAGTTCGACGACGCGGAAGACGCCCTGCGCAAGACCAAAGACGCCTACATTCTTGATGGACCAAATTCGTCGCGCGGCGAAGTTCACGCCTGGCTGGCCTTTGCCGGGAAACAGAATGACGAAGCCCTGCGCCAGATGCGCCAGGTAGCAGACACTCAAGACAAGACAGGAAAAGCGGAGGTTGACATTCCGGCGCGCGAGATGCTGGCCGATATGCTGCTGGAACTCAACCGGCCGCAGGAAGCCTTAGCCGAATATGAGAAGTCGATGAAGATCGATCCCAACCGCTTCAACGAGCTGGCGGGCGCGGCCCAGGCTGCCGAATTGGCACATCAGCCAGGGAAAGCGAATCTCTACTACGCACAGCTCTTGAAAAACTGCGACGACGGGAAATACTCCGACCGTCCAGCATTGCGCAGCGCCAAGATGGTGCTGGCAAAGAACGGGCAATAGCGGCACGGCGCAGCCCCGGCACATTCATTTAGGAGATCGACCCTAAACTCGACCTGCTAACGGACGCGGTTCTCGATGGCCCCGGACCGCGGCAACTACTTGCTTTTTCCCGCACCTCTGCTAGCCTCAACTGCACAAGAGCGCCCGGGTAAGGATCCGAATGGGGAAATCGCAGTTCGGATCAACCGCCAAGGCGCCATTCCGGGGGCGATGTGGTTTCCTTCAGTCAGGTAACGTATCCGGCGGCAAACCATGCGCTGCCGTTCCGCACGCTATGCGGCGAATATCGCGCCCGCCGCCCCGGTGATCTTGCCGCCGCGGTTGCCAGACACATCCTGAATGTCGATGCCCCACCAGAAGACCAGCAATCCGTGTGGACGGCGCTGGACAAGACGCTCTCCGCTTCCGAAGACGCGTATTCCGCGCTGGCTGCAATGAAAGATGTATTGTCCACGGTGCGCCAGGAGCCGGGAGAGCCGGACGAGGCTTTCCGGCAGAGGGTGGCGACAGGTTACGAGGAGAGCCGCAAAGCCGAGACGCAATGCCAGCTTTGCGATCATCCGCTCAAGCAGATTCTGCACGATATGCAGGCGACGGCCGTATGCCTGTCTGGCGGAGGCATTCGCAGCGCCAGCTTTTCTCTCGGTGTGTTGCAAGGGCTGGCGCGATTCAGCCGTCCGTGTGACTGGAAGCTCGGCGACAAAACCGTTATGGACACGCTGGATTACCTGTCCACGGTTTCCGGCGGAGGCTATATCGGAAGCTGGCTGATGGCTTGGGCGCAACGCAGCCGCTATAGCGATGCTATCAGCCAGTTAGCTACCTCCGCGCCCACTTCCGGCGATCCTGAGCCGGAACCGATCCGGCATCTGCGCGAATACACCAGCTATTTGACGCCGAAATACGGCTTCACGCTGGACACGCTGACCCTGGGGGCCATCGTGGGCCGGAACATGATCCTCAACTGGCTGACCCTGGTGCCGGCGATCATCTGTCTGCTCTGCCTGCCTGAATTTCTGTATCTCGTGTCCTATGGGCTGCCGTTTGCGATGCAGCAGCACACGGATTGGTATAAGCCGGTGATGTGGCTCGCCGTGCTGTGTGTGACGGTTGCCTCGGTGTTTGCAGCATGGCGGATGATCTGGCCTCCCTATGCCTCCAGATTCAAGGACTCAGACAAGCAGGGCAGTACATCGTTGGAGCTCTGGCTCTTCGTGCTACCGCTCATGGTGGGTATTTGGCTGTTGGGGGAAGCCTGGGCATGGGCGGCCATCAATCCTATCCTGGTTAAGAAAACGGGATTGCCGAACGAGATAGTGCCACTTGCCAAGTGGCTATTTCTTTTTGCGCTGATACCACCTTTGTCCGTTTCGCTAGTGCGGTTGCGGGTGTTCGTCGGCAATGACGGCAAGGAGCGTCCGACCCCGTTCCACAAGCATGATGGCAGTGGCCGAATAGCATGGCGCCGCTTGCTCTGGTCTCTAATGGCGCCGCTGCTGGTGGCAGCCACGGCCGCGATGCTGCTCTCCGTCTCAGCTTTATACCTGACCACGAACAAGCATTTGATCGTCGCTCGCCTTGACGGACAAGTCCCCCATTTCTGGGTGAAGCGCTGGTTTGTGCTGGCGGTGGTGCCGCTGGTTTGGGCGGTGCTGACGGTCTCTTCCAGCCTGCTTTCCGGACTGCTGAGCAACATAGAGAGCGAAGAGGAGCGCGAGTGGTGGGCGCGCGCCGGAGGGCTGCTCTTCGCGTGTGTACTGGCATGGGTCGCGTTCAACGGCATCGCCTATTTTGCCGACGAAACGCTTAAGTTCCTGTGGGCCTCGCTTCTGGGTGTTATTGGCGTGGGGTCAGGATATCTGGGAAGTTTGGCCGGACTGAGCGCAGCTACCAGTTCGGGGCTGAAGCGTGTAAAAATCGAACAACTCAGCAAGTGGCAACAATGGCTCTCACGCCACAATTTGCTGCCGGCTTTCGCCTCCGGTGTTGCCCTGGTCTGCATCACCTTCGCGCTGGCGGCGCTTACCCGTGAAATCCGTCATAGTCTCTACAAATTCATGGGCGCACAGCCCAGCCTCATTGCCACGATTCATCCGCTGCTGAAGGCTTGGTTCGGAGTAGATAACGCGGTACTGCATAGCCTCACCTTGAGCGCGATAGCGACCTCCATTGTCTTCCTTGGGGCCGCTGCGCTGGCCGTCCTGGGAAATCTCTTCGTTAATGTCAACACCTTCTCGCTGCACGGCATGTACCGGATGCGGTTGACTCGCGCTTACCTTGGGGCCTCCAACTTCGCCCGCCATCCGGACGCTTTTACCAATTTCGACCCGGCAGACAACATCTACGAAACCTCGATGCCGTGCAGTGCGGATGCGCCTCTGCATGTGATCAACACCGCGCTGAATGTGGTTGCAACCCGAAACCTGGCCTGGCAGCAGCGCATGGCGGAATCGTTCACCTTCAGCCCGGTGAGCTGCGGCAGCTGGCGGCTGGGTTATGTTCCGACGGGCGTCTACGGGGGAAGCCGGGGCGTGCGCGTGGGAACCGCGATGGCGATCAGCGGCGCGGCTTTGAATCC
>Ga0181531_10002962_pt1 | contig 10488 bp, 8 predicted proteins | sample PEATcosm2014_Bin_38_FD_119743 | JGI IMG/M metagenome (GOLD analysis project Ga0181531, IMG submission 119743) | Peatland microbial communities from MTU Mesocosm Facility, Houghton, MI, USA - PEATcosm2014_Bin11_10_metaG | ecosystem: Environmental > Terrestrial > Soil > Wetlands > Peat | place... | reverse complement strand
ATCTGGTGGCGCTGCTGGTGATTCCCGCGATGGTGATCGCGAGACGGGAGAGGCTCGGGCGGGCGCTGGGGATTTGCGCGGCGGGAGCGGCGATCGCGGCGGCGGTTTATTTTTTGGCGAATCCTTATGTGGGAATTCATTTGCTGGGGGATCGGCGGGTGCTGGTTTCGAATTTGGGGAATAGCCGGGAGATGTACGGCGCGGGGCCAATTGGGGAATGCTTGATCAGCGCGGTGCGGCTCATCGCCATCGGACCCGGTGCGCCGCTGGCGATCGCGGGCGCGCTTGGGGCGATTGTTTTACTGTTTCGCCGCCGCTGCGGCGTCGGCTGGATTCTGGCGGTTCTGGCGATAGCCACGACGGTGCCGTTCGTTATGGGTGCGGCTAATAAGCCGGGGGAATATGCGCGATTCGGACTGGTTGGTGATTTGGCGTTGATGATCGCCGCATTTGGCGCGGTAGGGCGGTTCGTTCGACAGACCGCATTGCAGGCGATTTTGGGCCTGATGCTGATTGGGGCGACGGGACTCTATTCCTTTGCGTACGAGCGTGGATTCATGCGAGACGCCTCGCCGGTGAATTCACGTACGGAAGCAGCGGACGCTTTGAGTCAGATGCTTAAGGGGGCTTCTCCAGGAATAGGGCAGATGCTTTTGATCGAGGCTGAGCCGGCGCCCTATTGTTTGCCGCCAGTGGACCTATTTCGCTGGAAGATCGTTCTTCTTCCGTATTCGGATTTCGCGGCCTACACCGTCAAGCCGGACGACTCGATTAATGTTCTAAATCCCCTGTCAAATCCGATTAGTTGGGCCGACAAGCGTTTTTTGTTTGAAACGTGGATTTTCGATTCAGTAATGGTCCCCTCGACGCAGCCGTGATATGCTTAATTAGAGCATGAACGGCGTCACGACGGCGATTCTTCTTTTTATCTTTCTGGGGATGGCGATTCCCGCGCTGATCAAAAACAAGCCCCAGTTTTATGGGGCATTGGCGGGGATACTTGTTGTCATATTTCTGGATGCGCTGGCGCATGTCGTTCATAGTGACGGGTTTTCGGCGTTCGCCTATTTCATGTGCGCGGTGGTTCAGATTTTTGCGGTGCTGTTGCTGGTATTGTCGTCCGGGGGGCTGAGCGTGGAGGAATTCAAGAAGGAGGTTGTCGACACGATCGAGGTGGTTCGGCGCGGGGAGTCGGAGAAAGAGGTGATCATTCCCCTGCGTGGAAAGACGGCGGCGGATGAGGCGCGGTCGGGAGAGGGGGCGCCGCGGAGAGTTTATAAGGTGGACGATCCGCAAGACCCGCCGGCGGGGCCTCCCGCGGCGAAACCCGGGGGTCAAAGCAAGCCGGACACGCGTGGTCCGTTGCCGCTGGCGTGATTTGGCGAATTGGGCTGGTGGGGCTTACAATGCCGCGTGCGACTTAATTGTCGGTGGACGGAGCGTCGCGTCGGCTTTTCATGGCAGCAGGCACCCATATTCTCGCGCGCGATGTATTGGTTCCCATTTCCTATAATTGGGAAGAGGGCTAGGGCCATTTCGCGATGAAGAACCCTCGCCATCCCGCGGACGAGCGCAAGGGAATGGAGGGGCAAAGCAGGCTCTGAGGAGTGACGATGGCGCCAGCCACATTGGGCACGATAGAAGTCGGTGGATACGTCAATCCCTGGAAGATAGTGCCCATTGTGGTGGTGCTTCTGGTGTGGGCGCGATTGCTGACCTGGATCGATAAGGACGCCAAACCTTCGCATCTTCCCCGTCAACTGATCAACAGCCTCATGTTCGCGGGTTTGGTGCTGGGGTATGTGCTGTTTTTCGTGGTGCCGGGGTTTGCGGCGGCGATGGCGGCGCTGTGCATTTTGCTGGCGGTGGATTTGGGCGTGTATCTGTTCTTGCGGGCGCAGAGGGTGGGGCTGAGCGATTTGACGGGGAAGCTGAAGAGTTTTCAGGGGCGAATGCTGAAAAAATCGGAGGAGAAGGAGACGGTCGCGGCGGCGGGGCAATTGGTTTTGCTGACCAAGAGCGGGGGGGCACAGCATGCGCCGGATGCGGATTCGCCGGACCGGGTGCAATATGACGCGGCGCAACTGTTGCTGACCAAGCCGCTGCGGCTGGGGGCGGAGAGGTTGGAGCTGACGGCGGGGGAGGTGGCGTCGGTCAATTACACGGTGGATGGAGTTCGTTACGAGGGGGATGCGATGGACCGCAACAAGGCGGGGGCGGCGGTGCAATACCTGAAGCGCGTGGGGGGGTTGGATATGAACGAGCGGCGTAAGCCGCAGACGGGGATTTTTCGCACGCTTCTGGACAACGAGCGGCATGAAATTCAGATCACCACGTTTGGCAGCGCGGCTGGGGAATCGATGCGATTGGTGAGCGATCCGCGGCTGCGGCAGGATCTGAAACTGGAAGCGCTCGGGTTCAGCGACGAGCAGCTCGAGGCGGTTCGCAATCTGATCTACGATACCGGAGGGGTGGTCTTGATGGCGGCTCCGCCGGGGCAGGGGCTGACCAGCCTGGCGTATGCGATCATTCGATCGCACGACGCGTTTATGTTTCACGTTCACACCGTTGAGCGGGCTCCGGAATTGGAATTGGAGGGGATTACGCAGAACAAGTTGCCGCCGAACGCGACGCCGGCGGATGAATTGAAGATGGTGGAGCTGGTGATCGGGCATGAGCCGGATGTGTTGCTGGTGGGAATGGTCAGCGATCCGCGGGTGGCGGGGGCATTGGCGCGGTATGCATCGGATGAGCGGCGGGTTTACGTCGGCATGCACGCGATCAACACGTTCGATGCGATCGCGCAGTGGCGAAAACTGGTGGGGGACGATGAAGTGGCGATGTCGAAGCTGAAGCTGGTGATCTCGAGCCGGCTGGTGCGGCGGCTGTGCTCGGCGTGCAAGGTGGGGTATGCGCCCGATCCGAATCAATTGCGAAAACTGAATATGGACCCGGCGGCGGTGACCAAGCTTTACCTGGCGCGCAAGGAGCCGATGCGCGATTCCAAGGGGCATGTTGTTCCTTGCTCGTTCTGTCACGATCTGGCGTTCCGCGGGCGGTTTGGCGTGTACGAAGTGTTTGTCATCGACGACGAAGTGCGCGACGTCATCCGATCCGGGGGATCGGACGTGCAACTCAAGCAGATTTTCCGAAAACATCAGTATCGATTGCTTCAGGAAATGGCGCTGGCACACGTGCAGGTGGGGGAGACCAGCGTTGAAGAGGTTTTGCGTGTTTTGCGCGGCGATGGGCATAAACCCGGCGGGCCGACGCATAAGTGAGAGGTTGCAAGCTGGCCGCCGAGGCGGCCGGAGCGAACGAAGATGGTCTTCAGCGTGCTACTGATGGCTCTGACCGCGGCGGTGGCCTATTACCATTACACGCAGGGATTCTTTAGCGCCACGATTTCGGCGATTTTGGTGACCATCGCGGCGGTGGCGGCGGTGGGGTTTCACGAAAATGCCGCGCTCTGGATGGTCGGGGGTAAATTCACCGAAGTGGCGGCGGCGGTGGCGCTGTGTGGCATTTTCGGGGTGGTCTACACCGCGCTTCGATTTCTCTTCGATGCGCTGGTGCCGGGGAATGTACGGTTTCCATTGCTGGTGGACAAAATCGGCGCGGGGGCGATGGGATTGTGGGCGGGGTTGATCGCCACCGGCATTATCGCGGTGGCGGCACAGACGCTTCCGTTCGGGCCGGATGTCGGATACTACGCGCGCTATTCCATTAAAGACGTCACCGGGCAATACATGGGGATGGGCCAGAATCAGGACGTCACCATGTACGATATGACCAATAGTCCGCAGATTAATCCGGATGATGAAAATCATCTGCTGCTGCATCAGGACGATCTGGTGCTGGGACTGGTTTACAAATTAAGCGATGGGGGTTCGCTGGCGGGGGATCGGCCGATGGCGGAGGCTCATCCGGATTATCTGGCGGAGTTGTTCGGTCAACGTATCGGCGTTCAAGTGGGGGCGGAGCGGACGCTGGTGGGAACGCCGGCGGCCCAGGCGATAGATGTCAAAGGCGTTTTCACTCAGCCGCAATTGATGCAGATTGACGGGGAGATTCCCTCGCTGCGGCCCAGCGATGAACAGGTGCAGCAGCTTTTGCAGCCGAGCGATGCGGACCAGCAGGCGATGTTGATTGTGAGGATGGTGGTGTCTCCCGTGAAGGATGCGGCGGATTCCGATGGGCTTTTCCGGTTCTCGCCCGGCTCGATTCGCCTGGTGGCGGGGCATTCCGATGAATCGGGGACGGTTTTTAAGGATTACCATCCGGTGGCGACGCTGGACCGCCGGGGGATCGCGGTGGCGAGCCGAGTGGACGATTTTTTATTTACGCCGCTGAGCGCGCCGCGGACCATCGATTTGATTTTTATCGTCGACAAGGATTGCCTGGTGCCGACGCAGATAAAGACCGCCCAGTATGAGTTGGCGAAGGGGACATTTCTGGAAGTGAAGCGATATTCGACGTGGGATTTATCGGGCAAAGCGGTGGAGTACGGACCGCCGACGAACAAGGACAAGATGGGGATTATGCGCAAGCCGGACATTGACAAGACGCTGGCTTCGCTGGGTGTGCAGACGTTGCAAGGGGTCGCGGCGCCGGAGCCGCCTCAGTCGGGTTCCGCCACCGGCGATCTGGGATTGGAATTTCAGGATGTTTCGGTTTCCTCATCGATCTTCACTCCCATCGATGTGCGAATGCCGGGCGGCAGCGGCAAGATTCAACTACCCAATGGGGTCAGCGCATCGTGGAATTCGACGGGACTTACGTCGCTGTCGATTCCGATGGAGCAACCGGTTAGCGCGGTTTCGGAGCCGGGGACGAACCTCATTGATCAATTCGCGTCGTCGGAGGATTATCTGCTGGTGCAGTTCCACATGACGGTTCCGCGGGACGGTTCGACCAAGAAGGCGTGGGATTGGGGGAGGCAGCTTGGCGATCTGACCTTGGTCGACACGACGGATCAGGTCTACAAGCCGGTCGGCGCGTGGGCCCGCGCGGAATTGAGATTGCAGGAATACATCGTGGCTTCGTTCGACAACATGGGGAACAGTTTTTATCCGATCGCCGCGCAAACGGGGAAGGCGCGACCGACGGATGTGTGGATCGCTTTTTGGGTGCCGCGGCAGGCGAAATTACAGGAATTGCGATTAAGCGATAACGCGATCCTGGAGGATTTGGGCTTAAAGGTGGTCGCACCAGCGGCGACAACCGCTCCGGTTCCGGCTAGTTTGCCGGCACCGAGTGGAGCTGGTTCTCAATAGCTTTCATGGGATCCTGCTGGGCGGAAGAGGGCTGGGCGGGTTGCGGCTGGGGTTGGGGCTGTGCCTGGGCCTGAGGGGCGGCGGGCGGGGGCTGGGAGGCGGGGGCGGGTAGGGTTAGCTGCTGGCCATTACGCAACACGACCAATTGCCCGCTGCGGGCATAGGCATCGCGGACATTGAGTTCGGCGGTCTCTTCGTCGGCGGCGTCGCGGACGTTCAGTTGCACGCCGCTGTACCCCGCCGAGACGATCTGGTCGTTGAGTTGAAGCCCGAAATACTGTGCCAGGGGACTGGCGGGGTCGAGGCGGGTGACGATTAGGGTTCCGAGGCTTCCGTCAGGGCGCATTTGGGGCTTGAGTGTGTAGGTGTCTTCCACTGGGCCGCCGTTGGCGGTGACGCCGGCGATTTGCTGAACCTGCTGCTGCGCTTGTTTGTCGGCTTGCAGGGTTGCGGGGAGTTCGTCGGACTCCATTTTGAACATAATCGCGACGCCGATCAGGAGGGCGACGAGTCCGAAACCGAAACCCAATATTCGCATGTCCGCCTCGCGCTAGAGTGACTGATGGATAATTATACCCGCACGGATCAAAGGTTTCTGGCGCCGAGCAGATTGAGGTCGGGATGGGCCTCGATTTTTTGCGCCAATTGGAAGAATCGCGAGCGTTGATTGAACCCGATGAGGAGATCGATATCGACGTCGTTACTCCCTTCTCGTCTGACAAAATCAACTTCGTCGATACGTAAACCGTCGGCCTGCAAGGCGGTGACGGTTTGCGGGATGCAGTTTGGCTCCCAGGTTCGCCGGAGGGTGATACGGACCAAGCGTGTCCGCGGGAGTTTGTGCTCCAGATATTGCAACAGCCATAAGACGGCGACCACGATGGCGGCGGCTCCGATGGTGAGGAGATAAAGCCCGAGCCCGGCGGAGAGACCCATGGCGGTCGCGCACCACAAGGCGGCGGCGGTGGTGAGGCCGCGGACGGTGGGGCCTTCCTTGATGATGGCTCCGGCGCAGAGGAGTCCCATGCCGGTCATAACGCCGTAGGCGACGCGGGCGGGATCGATGCCAACGTCGAAGGTGTTGCCATGGGGCCAGTCGCGCTGGGCGAAGTTGATGGAGACGAGCATCGCCAGGGCGGCTCCGACGCTGATAAGGATGGTGGTTCGGAGTCCGGCTTCGCGGCCGCGGAGTTCGCGTTCGAGTCCGACGAATCCGCTGGCGACGGCGGCCAAACTGAGCCGCAGGAGTCCTTCCAGGGGCATTCCCAGGCCGGCGGTGAAGGTTCTCAACTGGGCGTCCAGATCGACCATCGATAGGGGGGCATTGTAACTGCATCGGGGGGAAATGCCCCCCGAGGGGGGACTGGCAAGGAAGTTAGCCGGAGATATCAAACGCAAATCTTGTAAAAGGGTGATTGCACGCATAATATTTGAAGATTGAGTTTGGCCGGCGTGAGCGAGATTCAACGAGCGCCGCATCGGCCGCGGGCGGTTTGCGGAAGCGGATGGCGGATCGTCCGAGCGGTTTTTGGACACGACATGAACATGGTCAATCTGGGAGATATCAGCCGGAAGACAGCGATGGCCGCATGGGCGGTCGTTGTGGCGGCGTATGTGCTGGGCGCAGTGGTCGCCCGGCTGCTGCGAACTGCCGCGGACGGCCAATCGTGGCCGTTTGCCGGACAGCCTCGGCTGGGGCGGCTGTGGCCGCCGGTGCCCGCATTGTGCCGGATTCGAAGTACGGACCGGCGACTTTCCATGCCTTCAAGGGCCTCCCCAAGCAGCGATCCGGGCGGATTACCGCGTTTTAGCGGGCGCTGGGATTGATCGTTCGCGCATCGGTCGTTTTTTTCACGTCCAAAGCCCTTCCATAAGCATCCGCGGCCAAGGTTTCGCGCGCAATCGGCGGAGCTTAGTTCGGAAGGTCGTTCATGGAACTTACCCTGGGAATTTGCTTGGGAGCGGTTGTCGGCGGCCTGGTGGTCTTCGGCATCCTCAAAATGATGGGCAATAGCGCCCTGGCCCGCGCCCAAAGCGAATCGGAACGCATCAAGCAAAATGCCCTGCTGGAGGCACAAAACAAAGCGCAGCAGGCGGAATTGGCCAGTAAGCAAGAGCAGATTAAGCGCAAGGAGCAGTTCGATCGCGAAATTGAGTCGGCCAAGATCGAAATGCGGAATCACGAGGCGCGACTGACCAAACGCGAAGACACGCTGGATCGGAAGCTGGACACGCTTTCGGTGAAGGAAAAGCAGCTGGATGATCTGGAAAGCCGCATGGCGGGGAGGGAAAAGGCGCTGGCGGGCAAGGAGGAACAGCTTAGCCAGGTTCTTCGCCAGCAGCGGGATCAGTTGCTGCAATTGACGGGGCTTTCGCCGGAGGCGGCCAAGGAGATGCTGCTGAAGCGGATAGAGCAGGAGTGCAAGCTCGAGGCGGGAGCGCTGATCCAGGAAATCATGGAAAAGGCGCAGGATGAGGCGAAGGAAAGGAGCCGGCAGATTGTTTTACAGGCGATTCAGCGCTACGCGGCGGAGCAGACCTCGGACCATACGGTCAGCACGGTTTCCATTCCCAGCGACGACATGAAGGGGCGGGTCATTGGGCGCGAGGGGCGGAATATTCGCAGCTTTGAGAAGACGACGGGGGTGGATGTGATCATCGACGATACGCCGGGCGTTGTGGTGGTGAGTTGCTTCGATCCCGTGCGGCGCGAAGTGGCGAGGATTTCGCTCGAGCGGCTGGTTCAGGACGGGCGCATTCATCCGGCGCGGATCGAGGAAGTGGTGGCGGCGACGAGTAAGGAGATGGAGGAGGAACTGGTGCGCCTCGGAAAAGAGGCGGCGCAGGAGGCGAATCTGCAGGTTGCCAAGCCGATTATCCCGATGCTGGGACGATTGGCCTTTCGAACCAGTTATGGGCAAAACGTGCTGAAGCATTCGCTGGAGGTGGCGTATCTTTCTCAAGTGATTGCCGACGAACTGGGTCTGGATGGGACGCTGGCGCGGCGAGCGGGGTTGCTGCACGACATTGGCAAGGCGATGGATCATGAGCAGGAGGGTGGGCATCCGCAATTGGGGATGGAATTTTTGCGGCGGTTTGATGAGCCGGAGGCGGTTTTGAATGCGGCTTTGGCGCATCACGGGGATGTGCCGTCGACGACGGTTTACACGCCGATCGTGATGGCGGCCGACGCGATCAGCGCCAGCCGGCCGGGCGCTCGCCGGGAGAGCCTGGAGCGATACGTGAAGCGGCTGCAGGAGTTGGAAGACCTGGCGATGACGTTTGAGGGGGTTCGGCAGGCGTACGCGATCCAGGCGGGGCGCGAAGTGCGGGTGATCGTCGATGCGCGTCTGGTGGACGATCGCATCAGCGCGAAGATCGCCCGGGACATCGCGCAGAAGATCGAAACGGAATTGAATTATCCGGGCGAGATCAAGGTCACGCTGATTCGGGAAGTGCGATCGGTGGAATACGCCCGGTGAAGAAACAGTTTGGGCCTGCGAAGCCTTTCCCGCATTCAATTTTGGAAATGGAATTTACTTGCCGGCTGGAACGGGGATGCCCAGGCGGACGATTCGGCGATTGAGGCGCTGAATGTTGATGCCGAGCATGCGGCTGGCGGCGGCCTTGTTGAAGTTGACCTTCTTCAAAGCCTTGGCGATGGTGCAGCGTTCGATGTCTTCGAGGCTCATGTCGTCGCCATTGCCCTGAGCGAGCGTGCTGGCTTGCAGACGCGGGGGGAGATCGGCGACCATGACCTCCGTGCCGCCGGCGATCACGTGAGCGTGTTCCATCACGTTGGCCAGCTCGCGGACGTTGCCCGGCCAGGCATAGCTGCGGAGAAGCATCTGCACTTCGGGGGAAAGCGTCTTAAGCGGTTCGCGATAGAGATCGGCCTGGATTTTCAGGAAATGCTCGGCCAGCGGAACCACATCGGCATCGCGCTCACGCAGCGAGGGGAGCTTGAGGACCACGACGTTGAGCCGGAAGAAGAGGTCCTGACGGAAGGAGCCTTCGCGGACCATGGTGTCGAGCGAACGATTGGTCGCGCTGACGACGCGGATGTCAACCGGACGCGGACGAACATCGCCCACCGGGACAACACAACGTTCCTGTAGAACGCGAAGAAGTTTTGCTTGAAGGTGCGGAGTGAGTTCGCCGATTTCGTCGAGGAAGAGAGTTCCGCCGTCGGCCGCGCGAATGAAGCCGAGTGAATCGCGGGTCGCGCCGGTGAAGGCGCCTTTAACGTGGCCGAACAATTCGCTTTCGAAGAGTGTGTCGCTCAGGGAGGAACAATCGACGGGAATGAAAGGCTTGCTCGCCCGCAGTGAATTCTGGTGAATGAAGCGAGCGAGCATTTCCTTGCCGCTGCCGGTCTCGCCGAGAATCATGACGGTGGAGCGACGGGGCGCGATGTCCATCGACGTTCGCTTGAGCGCAGAAATAATCGGCGACTCGCCGACCATCTTCTGGTTAGCGAAGAACGAATGGGCTTCGGATTGAACTCCCTCTTCCATTTGCATTACGACGATCCGATGCGGGACTTGCGACTCTGTACACCACCACACCGATCTGGACTTCGAAGATTAGGATACCTCCGGATAGGGGAATGTCAACCTGATAGTTGTGAAATCCAATCTCTTATGGACCCCGCCGTTAACGCAGATTGCCGAGATTAACATGGAATTTTCCAGATATGTTTAGACTCGCAGTTCGGCTTTGTTGGCGATTTGGCCCTTGTATCGTGCGCGGATGGGTCCGACAACCTCGCGGATGAAGAGGTCGACCTGCTCGGGGGCGCGACCTACGAATTGGCGCGGGTCGAGCAAGTTTTTGAGATTGATGTTGGAGAACTCTGGCTCGCCGGCGAGGCGGTCCATCAGGTCGTTCGGGCAACCCTCGCGCTTGACGCGCAGGCCTGCGGCCTGGGAATGGCGGCGAATGATCTCGTGGACTTTTTGGCGGTCCGCCCCGCCGCGCACGGCCGCCATGAGGATTTCCTCCGTCGCCATGAATGGAAGTTCAGCGTTGACAGCCATTTGCACTGTCATGGGGTATACGACCAGGCCGCTGGCGATGTTGCTTACCAGATGCAGGCAGCCATCGACGGCGAGGAACAACTCGGGAATGCTGAGTCGTTTGTTGGATGAATCATCCAAAGTTCGCTCAAACCACTGCTCGGCGGCTGTTTGCAGGGGGAGGAGACGAGGCT
>Ga0181531_10002960_pt1 | contig 10493 bp, 8 predicted proteins | sample PEATcosm2014_Bin_38_FD_119743 | JGI IMG/M metagenome (GOLD analysis project Ga0181531, IMG submission 119743) | Peatland microbial communities from MTU Mesocosm Facility, Houghton, MI, USA - PEATcosm2014_Bin11_10_metaG | ecosystem: Environmental > Terrestrial > Soil > Wetlands > Peat | place... | reverse complement strand
TTCGACCTCGAACAGCATCAAATCGGGCCCGCCGGTGATGTTGATGAGCACGCCCTTGGCGCCCTTCATGCTGACATCGTCGAGCAGCGGATTGGAGATCGCCATGTCAGCGGCCCGCGACGCGCGGTCCTCGCCTTCGGCTTCGCCGGTGCCCATCACCGCCTTGCCCATTTCCGTGATCACCGACTTGATGTCGGCGAAATCCAGATTGATCAGGCCCGGCATCACGATCAGGTCGGTGACGCCGCGCACGCCCGAGTGCAGCACATCGTCCGCCATGGCAAAGGCCTGGCTGAAGGTTGTGCGATCGTTGGCGACGCGGAACAGATTCTGGTTCGGGATGATGATCAGCGTGTCGACATAGGCCTGGAGTTCCTCGATGCCGGCTTCCGCGATGCGCAGGCGCTTGTCGCCTTCGAACGCGAACGGCTTTGTGACAACGCCGACGGTCAGGATGCCCTGTTCGCGGACCGCGCGTGCGATGACGGGCGCAGCACCCGTGCCCGTGCCGCCGCCCATGCCCGCCGTGATGAAGACCATATGCGAGCCGGCAAGCTGCTCGAGGATCTCTTCGAGGGATTCTTCGGCGCCCGCCCGTCCGACATCGGGGCGCGCACCGGCGCCCAGGCCTTCGGTCAGCTGCGCGCCGATCTGGATGCGCCGCTCGGCCTTGGACTGCTGCAGCGCCTGCGCGTCCGTATTGGCCACGACGAAGTCGACGCCTTCGAGCTTTGAGGCAATCATGTTGTTGACGGCATTGCCGCCTGCGCCACCAACACCCAACACCGTGATGCGGGGGCGGAGCTCCGTGGTCTCAGGCGCCCTCAATTTGATCGTCATCGTCCAATCTCCTTGCCGTATACTTGCTGTCTACCGGACCGAACAAACCCACAGACGCCCAACTTGGTCTTGTCTTACTCAATGATTTGCGAATCACCCAAACAATCCACCAGCGAGACGCCGAAATAAACTGTTTTGATGTTTTTCCCGTGGAAGATTTGCCAATTCCGGGTTCAATGCCTCAGGCGGCATCGTCGCGCCCGCCATGAGAAGGCCCAGAGCGGTCGCATAATCCGGGCCGGCCGATGACGCAGGCAGCCCCGTGAAACTCTTCGGGCGTCCGATCCGCACCTGTTTGTTGAGTACGCGCTGCGCAAGTTCGCGCATGCCCGCGAGCTGGCAGGCGCCGCCCGTCAGCACGGCACGCCGTCCGGCCGCCACGTCGTAACCGCTCGCCCTGAGGCGCGACTGCACCTCGCCCAGGATCTCTTCAAGCCGCGGCTGGATGATGCGCGTCAGCATCGAGCGTGGAACTCTGACGGCATATTCGTCGCCGTCCTCACCCATCTGCGGCACTGCAACAACGTCGGTTCCCGTCTCGATGTCGCCGAGCGCCGCGCCGTAGAGCGTTTTCAGGCGTTCGGCGGCAGAGATGGGCGCGGCCAGCATGCGCGCGAGGTCGGCCGTCACATGCGAGCCACCCATCGGCACGACGTCCGCGTGGACGAGCGCGCCTTCGATGAAGACCGCGATCGAAGTGACCCCGCCGCCCATATCGATGACGGTGGCGCCCAGCTGCATCTCGTCCGGCGTCAGCGTGGCAAGCCCGCTGGCGTAGGGCGCAAAGAGCGCGGCGGCGACGGAGAGATGCCGCCGTTCGACGGCGAGCTTGAGATTGTGGAGCGGCGACGGCTTGACCGCGACCGCGTGCATGGTGACGCCGATGCGCTGACAGAACATGCCGCTCGGGTCGCGCACGCCACGGGCTTCGTCGACCACATACGAGGTCGGCGCGGACTGGATGAGCTCGTGGCCTTCGACCGCGCAGCGCGCCCGGGCTTCGCCCAGAAGCGCATGAAGATGGCCGTCCGAGACGAGTTCGCCGTCGAGCGCGAGCGCCGTGCGCGATGTCACGCTGACGGGCTGGCCGCAATTGACGGAGATGAGCACGTTCTGGATGCGCGTGTCGGCGAGATTTTCCGCCGCCTGAACCGCCTCGCCGATTGCATCCTCGACGTCTTCGAGGCTGGTGACGGTGCCGGAGCGCAAGCCCTGGGATTCGCGCAGCGCCGCGCCGACAACGCGTAAGTTCCCGGGTTCCGCGCGTCCGATCAGGCAGACGACCTTGGACGAGCCGATATCGAGCGCCGCCACCTGCCCGGGCCGGAACGCCGCCGTTTTCTCTGCGCCGGTGCGCATGCGTACTGTTTCGCCCATCAGGTCGCGTTCCCCCGCGTCATTTGCTGCTTGTCGCCGTTCTTCAACTGGAAAAAGAAATCGTCGGGCGACCGCAAATCGATTTCCTTGATGTCCCGCTCGAGCACGCCCTTGTCAACGATGAGATGCTCGAGTTCGTCCAGCTGTTTCGCCCAGCCCGTTTCGGGCAGCTCGACCAGGACGCCGTCGTCGAGGAGAAGGTTCCAGCGCCGATCGGATACGCGCTGCATCGCCTTTACGCGCGCGACCACGGCGCGATGCTGTGCGATCGCATCGACAAGCTCGGCGCCGCTTTCCGGCGCGCCGTCGCCCAGGAACACCGGCAGATGGGGAAACGCCGTCGCATCGGTCTTCGTGATCACGCGCCCCGAGCGTTCGACGACGAAGAGCCCGTTGGGCATCTGCCAGAGCGCGAAGGGCAATTTCTCGACCAGCGAGACGGCGATCTGATCGGGATATTGCCGGCGGACCTGCGCATCGGCGACCCAATCGAGCGCCAGGAGCCGCGTGCGCGCGCCCTGGACGTCGGCGCCGAAGATCGACTGGCCGGGTTCGAAACCGAGCGCCGCGAGAATGGCGGTCGGTTGTGTACGCGCGTTGCCGGAAAGTCGGACGGACGAAATGCCGAAACCGGCGTCGGCCACCAGCGCGTCGGCGCTGCGTCCGACCCATTTGAACGCGCCGGAAATGTAGCCGCCTACGAACAGGCCGGCGATGAGCGTTGCCACGAGCAACAGCCATGTCAGATGGACGATCGGACGGCGCGGCATGCCGACCGCGGGAATACGATCGCGAATGCGCGCGAAGAATCCCCCGGACGGCGGCTTCTTCTTGCCGAGCACGACCCGTTCGGCGGGCGCGCGCTTTGCACCGTCGCCGCGACGGCTCGGCTTCGTCCGCACGGAACCGCGCGATTTCCGCTGCGCCTTCACCGATCGCATGAGGCGTCCTCCACGATCCAGCGGCAGAGCTTGCCGTAGCTCATTCCGGCGTAGGCCGCCTGTTCCGGCACGAGCGATGTCGGCGTCATGCCGGGCTGCGTGTTCGTCTCGAGCGCGATGAGGCGATGCTTGCCGCCGGTATCGTCGTAGCGGAAATCGGTGCGGGTCACGCCGCGGCAGCCCAGCACGATATGCGCCCGCTCAGCGAGCCGCATCGCTTCTTCGGTGACGGCGGCCGGAATCCTCGCCGGCACGACATGCTTCGAGCCGCCGGCCGCGTATTTCGCTTCGTAGTCGTAGAAATCCGTGTTCGGCACGATCTCCGTCACCGCGAGCGCGCGGTCGCCGAGAACCGCGACCGTCAATTCCCGGCCGGGCACATATTCCTCGATCATCATCGCGTCGCTGAGCGACCAGGTCTCGCTGCCGAGCTCGGCCGGCGGACGGTTGTCGCCCTTGCGGATGATAAAGACGCCGACGCTCGAGCCCTCGTTGACGGGCTTCACGACATAGGGCGGCTCCATGAGATGCTCGGCGCTCGCGGCGCGGCGGTCGGCGACGATGCTTTTCGCGACGGGAATGCCCGCAATGCGGAAGACATCCTTCGTGCGCTCCTTGTGCATGGCGAGCGCGGAGGCGAGCACGCCCGAATGGCTGTAGGGAATGCGCATGAGCTCGAGGAGCCCCTGCACACAACCGTCCTCGCCCCAGCGGCCGTGCAGCGCGTTGAACACGGCGTCGGGTTTGGCTTGGATGAGTTGCTGCTCCAGATGTTCGGTGGGATCGATCTCGACCACGTCGAAGCCTTCGCCGCGCAACGCATCGGCGCAGCCTTTTCCGCTCACGAGGCTCACCTCGCGCTCGGCAGAGCGACCGCCCAGCAACACCGCGATCCGCTTGAACGTCGTCATGCCACACCCACGCGTTTGATTTCCCATTCGAGTTCGACGCCGAACTTCGCCTTGACCCGTGCGCGCACGTCTTCGCCGAGCGCTTCGATATCGGCGGCGCTTGCGTCGCCCGTATTGATGAGGAAGTTGCAATGCTTCTCGGAGACCTGCGCCGCGCCATGTTTCAATCCGCGACAGCCGGCCTGATCGATGAGCTGCCACGCCTTGTGGCCTTCCGGATTCTTGAAGGTCGATCCGCCCGTGCGCGACTTGACGGGCTGCGACGCTTCGCGCGCCTCCACGAGCGCGTTCATACGGTCGCGGACGGCCTGCGGATCATCCGGTTTGCCCTGCAGAACCGCTTCGACAAAGACGAGATCGTCACTCGCGCCGGATTTGCGGTAGCGGAACGCCATCTCGTCGGGGCCGAGCACGCGTTTGCGCCCCTGCCCGTCGATGGCTGTCGCATCAACAAAAATGTCTTTGATCTCGCTGCCGTAGCAGCCCGCATTCATGCGAAGCGCGCCGCCGATCGTGCCCGGCACGCCGCGGAGGAATTCGAGGCCTGCGAGCCCCGCATCCGCGGCTGCACGCGCGACCGCTGCATCGAGTGCTGCGGCGCCGGCGCGAATGCGCGTACCTTCAACGCTCGCACGTCCGAAGCTTGCCGGCAGGCGAATGACGACGCCCTTGATCCCGCCGTCGCGCACCAGAAGATTGGAGCCGACGCCGATGACGGTCGTGGCAAGCGATTGCGGTTTCTCGGCGAGGAACGCCGCGAGATCATCCACGTCAGCCGGGCGGAAAAGAGTTTCCGCAGGCCCGCCGGCGCGGAACCAGACGAGATCCTTGAGCGCGGCGTTCTCCGTATAGGTGCCGCGCACTTTTGGAAGCGCTTCTGAGACGCGCAGCGCCATCACGCCGCCTCTCCCTCTGCCTTGAGCGCCGCTTCGAGACCGGCCGCCCACTGCGTGATTGAACCCGCACCGAGGCAAACAACGGCACCGCCGGGTTTCGCCCATTCGATTAAAATCTTCGGCAGATCGTCGGCCCCATCGATGACCAAAACGTTGCGATGGCCATGCGCACGCAGGCCGTCGGCGAAACTGTCGCGATCGAAGCCTTCGAGAGGCTGCTCGCCCGCCGCATAGACCGGCGCGATGATGGCGACGTCCGCATCGTTCAGGGACGAACAGAACTGCTCGAACGTGTCTCTCAGCCGCGTGTAGCGGTGGGGCTGCACAATCGCAACGATCGGTCCGGCATAAGCCTGGCGCGCCGCCTTGAGCGCCGCCGCGATCTTGAAAGGGTTGTGCGCATAGTCGTCGATGATGGCCGCGCCATTCCAGTCGCCGACGCGCGTGAAGCGCCGCTTGACGCCGCCGAAACGGCCGAGCCCCGTCTTGATCGTGTCGAGGGCGATGCCGAGTTCGCGCGCCACCGCGATAGCCGCCAGCGAATTCTGGACATTGTGCTCGCCCGGCATCGGCAGGCTGACGCCTTCGATCTTCTCGGTGGTTCCCTTCCGCCGGTCGACGAGGACGACGTCGAAAACCGACGCGCCTTCCGAGAAACCGACATTCGTCGCGCGCACATCGGCCTGCGGGCTGAAACCGTAGGTGATGATGCGCCGGTCCTCGATGCGACCGACCATCGCCTGCACTTCGGGATGATCGAGGCACATCACCGCAAAGCCGTAGAAGGGAACGTTCTCGACGAAGCGCTGGAATGCGTCGCGCATGCGCTCGAACGTGCCGTAATAATCCAGATGATCGGGATCGATATTGGTGACGACCGCAACGGTCGCCGGCAAGCGCAGGAAGGTGCCGTCGCTTTCGTCGGCTTCGACGACAACCCATTCGCCCGCGCCGAGCCGCGCATTGGTGCCATAGGCGTTGATGATGCCGCCATTGACGACCGTCGGATCGAGTTCGCCTGCGTCGAGCAGCGCTGCAACCAGCGTGGTTGTCGTTGTTTTGCCGTTGGTGCCGGCGATGGCGACGCAATTCTTCAGATGCATGATCTCGGCCAGCATCTCGGCGCGGCGGACGAGCGGAAGCTTCTTGGCGCGTGCGGCTTCGAATTCCGCATTGCCGGGCTTCACGGCGGAGGAATAGACGACGACGACCGCGTCTTCGAGATTGTCTGCCGAATGTCCGACGACGATGGGGATACCCAGCCCGCGCAGGCGCTTCACATTGGCGTTGTCGACGGCGTCGGAGCCGCGCACGCGATAGCCCAGATTGTGCATGATCTCGGCGATCCCGCTCATGCCGATACCGCCGATGCCAATGAAATGGATCGTGCCGATGTCGAAGGGTACGCGCGTCGGCGCTCTCGCCATCATGCGCCTCCGATCCGGTCGATGAGATCGGCGAGACGCGCGGCCGCATCCGGCTTGCCCGCGCCATGGGCGGCTGCCGCGCGCCTTGCCAGGTCCGCCGGAGACGCGAAGGCCGACTGGAGAAGGTCTGCAAGCTTTTGCGGCGAGAGCTCGCGCTGCGAGACGCGCCATCCGCCGCCCACTTCGGCCAGCGCATCCGCATTCGGCGTCTGATTATCATCGAGCGCGTGGGGAAGCGGCACGAGAATGGCTGGCCTGCCGATCACCATCAGCTCGGCGACGGTTCCCGCACCCGAGCGGCCGATCACGAGATGCGCCCGCGCCATGCGCGCCGGCAAATCGTTGAAGAACGGCGCAAGCTCGGCCTTCACGTTGCTGGCCGCGTAAGCGGCGCGCACTTTGTCCAGATTTTCGGGACGGCTTTGCTGCACGATGTCGAGGCGTGCGCGGATGTCGGGCGGCAAGAGCGCAATCGCCGCCGGCACGATTTCACTCAGCGCGCGCGCGCCCTGGCTTCCCCCGAACACCAGGAGACGCAAGGGACCGCCAGGCGCGGGCGTTTCGTAAGGCGCGTCCTTGCAGGCCACGACTTCGGGACGCACGGGATTGCCGGTGTAGACGACCTTCGACATGTCCTTCGGCAGGAAACGCTTGAGCGGCAGGCCGCCCGCAATCGCGCGGACGTAATTTGCGACGATCCGGTTGGCCCGGCCGAGCACGGCGTCGGGTGCGACGATCACGGTCGGAAATCGCGTGAGGCAGGCCGCGATCATGACCGGCAAGCTCGGATAGCCGCCGAAGCCCACCACGGCCGCGGGCCGCGCGCGCAGGATCTTGAAGAACGCAACGACAATGCCGGCCGCGATCTCGAACGGCGCGGTCGCAAGCCCCAGCATCGAGCGGTCCGAAAATGCCGCCGCCGGGACGATCTCGATCGCCGCGCCGGGAAAGTAGGTCGGGTACTGCGTGCCGCGCGCATCCGTCATCACGACGATCTTGCGGCCGCGCTTCATCAGTTCGGCTGCAACCGCCTGCGCCGGAAAAAGATGACCGCCGGTCCCGCCCGCGGCAAGCACGATCGTCGTCATGCGGCCTCTTTCAGGAAACGGAACATCTCATGATCGCGTTCGCCGATCCGCGGGCGCTGGCGCGTGACGCCGAGCGCGTAGCCCATCGTCAGCGCCACCGCGAAGAGCGACGAGCCGCCATAGGAAATGAAGGGGAGCGTCATGCCTTTCGCCGGCAAAAGGCTGGTCGCCGAACCCATGTTAATGAAGGCCTGCAGCGCCACGACCGTCGCAAGGCTCGCGCCGCAAAGGCTCGTGAAGGCATCGCGGCCCTTGGCCGAGCGGAGCAGAAGCTTCACCGTCAACACGCAGAAGAGGACGGCGATCAATCCGCACAGGACAAGTCCGAATTCCTCGCCCGCAACCGCAAAGATGAAATCGGAATGGGCATCGGGGATATGATATTTGACGGTGCCCGCGCCGGGACCGACGCCCGTCAGGCCGCCATGTGCGAACGCCTTGAGCGCGAGCCCCGTCTGGTAGCCCGCGGTCTTGTCGCCGGAGAGATATTGATCGATGCGATGATGCACATGGCCCACGAAGAAATATGAGAGAACGCCGAGCCCGGCCGTCGCACCCGCAAGTGCGCCGGTCGCTGCGAGCGACGCGCCATTGAAGAACAGAAGCGCGCCCCAGAGCGCGAACAAAAGTCCCGTCTGCCCCACGTCATTCTGCAGGATCAGCACGATCATCGCCGGGACGATGAGAAGGAACGTGATGACTTCCTTCGGGAGCACCATCTTCGCCTTGTCGGCGAGGATCGCCGAGCCCAAGACGGCAAATCCCGGCTTGAGGAATTCCGACGGCTGCAGCGTCATCCAGCCGAAATCGATCCAGCGCTTGGCGCCCAGGACTTCGTCGCCGGTGAAAAGGACAAGCGTCGAGCCGATCAGCGCGAGCGCATAGACGACGGCCGCCGACACTTTGATCGCCTTGATCGACAGAAGCGACGTGAAACCGAGGATGACGAGCGCCACGCCCGCAAAGGCGATCTGCTTGGCGGCGTAGCGGAAATCGCCCGCAGCGACGGCGCTGCCGGTCGCCGCCGGACTGGCCGCAAATGCCAGCATCAGTCCAATGGCGATGAGCGCGATCATCGCGGAGAAGGCGACGCGGTCCGTCGTCCACCACCAGGCGGCAAAGCCGCTTCTGTCCGCGCGCGAGACCGTCATGACGCCTCCCGCACGGCGGGATCTTTCAGCGCATTCACGGCGGTGCGAAATGCTTCGCCGCGCGCCTCGAAGTCGCGGAATTGGTCGAACGATGCGCAAGCCGGCGACAGAAGCACGACCGGCGTGGAGACGGATGCGAGCCGCGCGTCGGCCGCAGCGCGGCTGACGGCCTGGTCGAGCGTCTGCGCGACCTCGTAAGTCACCCGTCCATCCAGCGCGCGCGCGAATTCGCCCGCCGCCTCGCCGATCAGATAGGCTTTGCGGATGCGCGGGAAATGGGGGGCGAGACTGTCGATGCCGCCCGCTTTCGGCCTGCCGCCCGCGATCCAGAAGATGTCGTTGAAGCAGACGAGCGCGCGCTCCGCCGCGTCCGCGTTCGTCGCCTTGGAATCGTTGATGAAGCGGACCTTGCCGACGCGGCCCACATCTTCGATGCGGTGCGCCAGTCCCGGAAAGCTCGCAATCGCCGACACGATCGAGCGCGTGTCCTTCACGAAGGGCTTGGTCGCGGCGAAAGCGAGCGCGGCGTTCTGCCAGTTGTGCATGCCCGGCAGATGCGTCGCGAGCGACAAATCCATCGTGCGCGAAGCGCGCGAACCCCAGGCGTCGTAAAGTGCTGAGTCGACGGCGAAGATGCCGCGTCCCAGAACCTTGCCCACGGAGACGGGGACCACTTCGGTGCGTCCGCGCGCGGCCAGCCGAGTACGGATCGACGACGCATAGGGATCGTCGACGCCGATCACAACCTGGCCTTCGCGGTCGGTCTGTTCCAGAAGCCGCGCTTTGACGGCCGCATAATTCTCCATCGAGCCGTGGCGATCGATGTGATCGGGCGCGATGTTGGTGAGGACGGAAATGTCCGGCATCAATCCCGGTGTGAGATCGATCTGATAGGACGAGACTTCGAGGACATAGATCGTCCGTCCGCTCGGCGCCGCAAGATCGAGAACGGGCTTGCCGATATTGCCGCCGATCTCCGCCACAAACCCTGCGCTCGCGAGGATGTGGCCGATCAACGCCGTGGTCGTCGATTTGCCGTTTGTGCCGGTGACGGCGATGACCGGCGCGCGCGCCGGCTTCTCGCGATCGGGCCTGATCTCGCGTGCGAACAATTCGATATCGCCGATGATCTCGACGCCCGCAGCCCGCGCGCGCACGACGACGTCGTGGGGTGCGGGATGGGTCAGCGGCACGCCGGGGCTGAGCACAAGCGCCTTCAATTTGTCCCACGGCCATTGCTCATACGGAACGACGCGGGCGCCCGCTTTCTCCGCCGCGTCCTGCCCGGCCGCGTTGTCGTCCCACGCGAAGATGCGCGCGCCGCCCGCCTTGAGCGCCGCGACCGACGACACGCCTGAGCGGGCAAGCCCGAAGACGGCGACGTCGGTATTGGCGAAGGCGCGGGCGGGGATCATCGCTTATCTCAGCTTCAAGGTTGAAAGGCCGATCAGCGCCAGCACGACGGCGATGATCCAGAAGCGGATGACGATGGTGGGCTCTTTCCAGCCCAGCTGTTCGTAATGATGGTGGATCGGCGCCATCCGGAACACGCGCTTGCCCGTCATCTTGAACGAGGCGACCTGGACGATCACCGACACGGCTTCCATCACGAAAAGACCGCCGACGATAGCGAGAACGATTTCGTGCTTGACGGCAACGGCGACGGCGCCCAGCGCTCCGCCGAGCGCGAGCGATCCCGTATCGCCCATGAAAACCATGGCGGGCGGCGCGTTGTACCAGAGAAATCCGAGACCGCCGCCGATCAGCGCGGCAAGGAAGACAGTGAGCTCGCCGGTTCCGGCGACGTAGTTGAGCTGCAGGTAGTCCGCGAATTTCACGTTGCCGACGAGATAGGCGATGAG
>Ga0181531_10002959_pt1 | contig 10494 bp, 9 predicted proteins | sample PEATcosm2014_Bin_38_FD_119743 | JGI IMG/M metagenome (GOLD analysis project Ga0181531, IMG submission 119743) | Peatland microbial communities from MTU Mesocosm Facility, Houghton, MI, USA - PEATcosm2014_Bin11_10_metaG | ecosystem: Environmental > Terrestrial > Soil > Wetlands > Peat | place... | reverse complement strand
TCCAAAATGCTGCGACGGGTCACTTGAGCGCATACCAGGAACCCTTCTTGTTGCCGTACAGCGCGAGTTGTTGGATTTCTACGAGCCTGCGGAAATGAGCACGCGGCTCAGACGGCCATTCCCGTCCTGGAAGGGATGGATGGCAAGGAATACAACGGTGAAGATGGAAATGACAAGGAGGGGGTGAAGGCGCATGTGGAAAACTTGTCAAGACCCCAGCCCCAAAACTGAAGTAATAACCGCTGACTTAGCTCGACTTACAAGCCAGCAGGCCTAAGAAAAGTTGGCAGTTTTTGTCCTCCACCATGATATTCTGAACTTAGGATAGTAAAAGAAAAAGCCTGCCAATTCCCGGCGGGCTTTTCTGCGTTGTAGATGAGAAACTCGCGCCGCCCAGCCCAGGTTGTTAACTGCCCTCGACTGTCCCCGGCCTTTTCCTTATTGCCCGTTGCCTTATTGCCCGTTGCCTAATCGCATCAACTTAGATCGCGAGCCAGAATGCCTCTGCAAGTGCCACATTTTCATCTGGATGCCGCAGCCAAAAACAGCCCTCCACCAACCCCCGCCGCTGCAACAAGTTGCCGGAGCCCCCACCACAGGGGTGGGGGCTCCGTCCCCTGTTCCCTGTTGGCTATTGCCTGTTCCCTGGGCTACGGCTGCGGCGTCGACGATCCCGAAGGCGGCGCCGTCCCACCCGTACCCTGCGGATTACTCCCCGGCGGCGGTGTCTGCGGACTCGCCGGCGGCGGCGTGCTCGCCCCATTTGGAGGCGTCGGCGCTCCCGGTGTCGTCCCCGGCGGTGGGGTCACTGCGGGCTTTCCGGTCGTCGCCCCCGGAGCCCCGCCCGCACCCGGAGCCCCGCCCGCACCCGCTGGCGGAGTTCCCGGCGGCGTCCCGGTTGGCGGACCGGTTGGCGGACCTCCCGGCCGGCGCGCTGGCGGCACCGGTGGCCTCGCCCCCGGAGGTGGCGCAGGCCTCGTGTCGCTCTGGCTGATCAGCTCCACATCGAATACCAGCTCCGACTTCGCCGGAATCGGACCCTTGCCCGCCTCCCCATACGCCAGCTGGTACGGAATGAACAAGCGCCGCTTGCCGCCCATCTTCATCCCCTCAAACCCCGTGTCCCACCCCTCTATCACCTGGCGCTTGCCATATGGAAAGGAAATCGGCTCTCCGCCCGGATGATCGTGCGACGAATCGAACTTCGTCCCATCCGCAGCCAGATAGCCCGTGTATTGCACTGACAGCCACTTGCCGGCCTTCATTGCCTCCCCCGTTCCCACCTGCGTGTCGACATAATTCAGCGAGAAAGTAGCCGGTCCGCTGCCCAGCGATTCGCGAACCTCCTCGCTCACCAGCGGCGAGGCATAGTCGAGTTTGCTGGTCGCAATCCGAGTCACAGTGTAGAGAGTCTTCACGCACGGCGCCGACGCCGGCAGCGCCGGAATCTTCTCCGAAATCTTCGGAGCCGGTGTTACGCAACCCCCTGCGGAACGATGGGCCGTCGTCGCCGCTGCCGCGGTCCGATGCGCGGGTGCGGTCGGTGGAGTCGTCTGCGCCGCCAACGGCATCATCGCCGCCAGCGCAAGAAACAAGGAGCCAGGAACCATGATCTTCATATCGCTACCCAGTGTATGCGATGCCAGAGCTCCAATGCAGCCCCCGCAACCCCTGCGTATAATCCCGCCAGGCCCAAAGAGGGGCCCCACGATGCGTATGATGCTTCACGTTGTTATGCCAATCGAGACCGCTAATGCCGCGATTCGATCTGGCGAATTCGGCCCTTTTGTCCAGAAGGTCCTCGCGGACCTCAAACCCGAAGCCGCCTACTTTACCGAGACCGATGGTAACCGCAGTGGTTACATATTCTTCGATATGAAGGACTCCTCCGAGCTGCCTGCCATCGCCGAACCTTGGTTCCTGGCTCTCAACGCCACCCTAACGGTCAAACCCGCAATGTCCGCCCAGGATCTGGGAAGCTCCTCCGGCGCTGCCATCGAAAAGGCAGTCAAAGCTCACCCGAAAACGCTGGGCTCATAGCAGGCCGCCAGCGCTTAAATTCAGCTTCTGACCGCAGCCTCCAATCCCGCCTCCCCCGCAGTTTTCTGCTCTTCAACTTCCGGCCCGCCCGGCTCCAAAAACGGCCGCCCATAGTAGCTGTCCAGCAGCAGCATCCGCAGTTCGGATATCAGCGGAAAGCGCGGATTCGCGCCCGTGCACTGATCGTCGAAAGCCTCCTCCGCAATTGCGTCCACCTTCGCCAGGAACTCTCCCTCCGCCACACCCGCTTCCTGAATCGACCCCGGAATCTCCAGGTCCCGCTTCAGCTCCTCCACCCACGCCAGCAGGTTCCGCACGCCGGCCGCTTTGTCCTCGCCCGCCATCCCCAGCCACGCGGCAATCTCCGCGTACCGGCATTTCGCCTTAGGCCGGTCGTATTGCGAAAATGCCGCCTGCTTCGAAGGATTGTCGTTAGCGTTGTAACGGATCACATTCTCGATCAGAAGCGCATTTGCCAGCCCATGCGGCAGATGAAAAGCCGCCCCCAGCTTGTGCGCCAGCGAATGGCACACCCCCAGAAACGCATTCGCAAACGCAATTCCGGCAATCGTCGCAGCGTTGTGCACCTTCTCCCGCGCCACCGGATCCCGCGCGCCGTTCCGATACGCCGACGGCAGGTGCTCCTTCAGCAGCTTCAGCGCCTCCAGCGCCTGCCCGTCCGTAAATTCATTCGCCATGACCGAAACGTAGCTTTCAAGGCAATGCACCACCGCATCGATGCCGCCAGCTGCCGTCAGCGGTTTTGGCAGATGCATTACCAAATCCGGATCGACAATCGCCAGATGCGGCGTCAGCTCATAATCCGCAATCGGATATTTCACCCCCGTCGCATCGTCCGTCACCACCGCGAATGGCGTCACTTCCGACCCCGTCCCCGATGTCGTCGGAATTGCCACCAGCTCCGCCTTCATCCCCATCTTCGGGAACCGGTAAATCCGCTTCCGAATATCCATGAAGCGCAGCGCCAGGTCTTCGAAGTTCACATCCGGATGCTCGTACATCACCCAGATGATCTTCGCCGCATCCATCGGCGACCCGCCCCCAAACGCCACAATCACATCGGGCTGAAAGCTCTTCGCCGCCTCCACTCCCTTCCGCACAATTGCCAGCGTCGGATCCGCTTCCACCTGATGAAAGACCTCCACTTCCATTCCCAGGGTCTTCAGTCGCGCGATCAGATCGTCCGCATACCCATGCCGGAAAAGGAACAAGTCTGTAACAACCAGTGCGCGCTTCTTTCCCTCCAGCTCCCGCAGCGCCTCCGGCAGGCACCCGCGCCGGAAATAAATCGACTTCGGCAGTTTGTGCCACAGCATGTTCTCAGCCCTCTTCGCCACTGTCTTGCGGTTGATCAAATGCTTCGGCCCCACATTCTCCGAAATCGAATTTCCACCCCAGGTCCCGCACCCCAGCGTCAGCGACGGGGTCAGGCTGAAGTTGTACAGATCCCCGATCCCTCCATGGGATGAAGGAGTATTGATCAGAATCCGCGCCGTCTTCATCCGTTCGCCAAATCGCCGCACCCGCCCCTTCTGCAAATCCTGATCCGTGTACAGCACCGACGTGTGCCCGATCCCGCCGAGAGCGACCAAATCCGCCGCCGTCTCGACTGCCTCTTCGAAATTCTTCCTCCGATACAGCGCCAAAACCGGCGAGAGCTTCTCGTAGGCAAACGGCTCGCCCGCTCCTGCGTGCTCCACTTCACCAATCAGCACCCGCGTTCCCGGCGGAACAGAAAATCCCGCCAGCGCCGCAATCTTTTCCGCCGGCTGCCCCACGATAGCCGTGTTGATCATGCCGTCCACAAACATCAGCTCTCGCACCTTCTCAATCTCGCCCGGGCGCAGCAGATAACCGCCGTGCGTCGCAAACCGCTCCCGCACCGCCTCGTACACAGCATCCACTGCAATGACCGCCTGCTCCGAAGCGCACACCACACCGTTATCGAATGTCTTCGAAAGCACGATCGATGCAATTGCCCTTTTGATATCCGCGGTCTCATCGATCACCACGGGCACGTTGCCCGCGCCCACCCCAATCGCCGGCTTGCCTGACGAATACGCCGCGCGCACCATCCCCGGTCCGCCTGTCGCCAATATCAGATTGATCGCCGGATGCTCCATCAGTGCCTTTGAAAGCTCCAGCGTCGGCTCGTCGATCCATCCAATGATGTTCTCCGGAGCCCCCGCTGCTACCGCGGCCCGCAGCACCAGCTCCGCCGCCGCGCAAGTCGAGCGCTTCGCCCTTGGGTGCGGACTGAAGAGGATCCCGTTCCGCGTCTTCAAACTGATCAGCGCCTTGAAAATCGCCGTCGACGTGGGATTCGTCGTCGGAACAATTCCGCAGATCACCCCCACGGGCTCGGCAATTTCCATGATCCCGTGCTCGTCATCCACCTCAACCACGCCGCACGTTTTCTCATCCTTATATTTGTTGTAAATGTACTCGGAGGCGAAGTGGTTCTTCACCACCTTGTCCTCCACCACGCCCATCCCGGTCTCTTCCGCCGCCATCTTCGCCAGGGGAATCCGCGCATCCGCCGCGGCCAGCGCCGCGCTGCGAAAAATCGCGTCCACCTGCTCCTGAGAAAACCCAGCGAATTTCTGCTGTGCTTCTTTCACGCGCGCCGCGAGAGCGTTGAGTTCGGCAAGATTGGTGACAGGCATGGCTTCCTCCATTCAATGGAGGCGCGGCAGGCTGCGTTTTCGCGCTTTTTCCCACCACTTCCCCGCTTCCATGATGAAAGGCGAGCCGTAAGATTGTCGGTGACCCTCGTCACGGCGGCATACAACATAAGGGGGACAAAACCTGGCCTGCCCGACCAAAAACCCAGTCGATTCGTATCTGAATCCCCCATCCGTGCTGCCCCCCGGTTACCCTCGCTCCGCTGGGCAGTAACGCCGCTGACCCTTTCTATTTGATCCCTCGCTCATTACCGTAATGGCATTGTTTACGCCCCGCCCATAGCGCAGAATCACCAACATTGAAGCCAACGCAGCGCGTCCCCCAGTTGCAAGGCGTGCGGCGAAATGAGGAGAAATCAAATGAACCGCACTATGCAGCTTTGCAAGAGTTTTCTGAACGACGATCGCGGCCAGGATCTCATCGAGTACGCGCTCATCGCCGCCGCCCTTTCCCTCATCGCAATTTCCGCTGAGGCTTCCATCGTCCCGAAAATCACAAACGAATTCAACATGATTACCAACCACTTCTAGGCCGGCAGCTGTTCAGGTCTGTTTGCTTCTCTTGTTTCACTTGTTGCCTGTTCGTTCCTCGTTCTTCCTTGGGCCCCTCGGTGGCGTGCTCTCCCTCTTGCTTCCCCGCAAGCGCCTGAGCACTCCACCCAACCCCGCTAACACCGGGCATTTCCCCCACAAGGAGTTTCCTCATGATCATTATGGCGCTGGCAGTTACGTCCATCATTGTGGCGTTCTCGGGATTGGTTCTCCCCCTCGCCGCCTGCATTAAAGGCAACTAAACCACAAGCCGGCGCGTTACCCGGCATCTCTGTGGGGAGTCTCCCACGCAGTACCCTGTCCAACGCGCATTGGACAGCAATAGTAAGGAATAGTCCCGTTAACCGATAGGCTCGTTGATCGACCCGAAGATGTGCCCCATCTTCTCCTGCTTGACTCGCAGATACGGCTCGAAGCTGTCTTCCGCTGGCACCTCCGCGGAAACCCGCTCCGCGACGCGCACTCCGGCCGCCTCCAGCGCCGCCACCTTATCCGGGTTGTTCGTCATCAGCCGCACCGAATCGATGCCCATCTGCCGCAGAATCGCCGCCGGCAGCTCGAACCCCCGGCAATCCGCCTCGTAACCGAGCCTCAGATTCGCCTCAACAGTATCCAGGCCCTGGTCCTGCAGCTCGTACGCGCGCAGTTTCGCCATCAGCCCGATCCCACGCCCCTCCTGCTGCTCGTAGATCAGGATTCCCGCGCCTGCCTCCACAATCTTCCCCAGCGCGAGTTCCAGCTGCAGCCGGCAATCGCAGCGCAGGGAGTGGAAAACATCTCCCGTCATGCACTGTGAATGGATCCGCACCAGGGGCGGCGCCGCATGTACGTCGCCCATCACCAGCACCACCGCCTCTTCCTTCTCGTCCCTTTGCCCGCAGCGCGCGGGATCGTCCTCAGCAAACGCGCCCTCAAACCCAAGAATGCGAAAGTGCCCCCACCGCGTGGGAAAATCGGCATCGGCAACCTTCCGCACCGCACCAATAGACATAGGTCGATTATAGAAGCCGCTCGCGGAACGCTCTTTCCTGTACCCCGCACCCTGCACCCTGTACCCTGAACACGTGCTCGACTCCCGCATCATCCTTATCACCCTGCTCATCAAGCTGGGTGTCGCTGCGGCTGTCTCCTCCGCCCTCGCGCGCTCCCGCGTCTTCCAGCGACTGCTCTTCTGCGAGTCCCGCACCATAGGACAAACCCTCGGTGTGCTCGCCTTCATCTGCGTCCCCCTCGGCCTCGGCGTCTGGGTCCGTGTCACCGTCTCCAACTTCTACGCTGCCGACATCTCCTTCGAGACCACCATCCTTCTCGGCATCCTCATCGGCCCCGGAACCGCCCTGCTCGGCGCAGCCGTGCTCTCACTGCCCGCCGTCCTTCACGGCGAATACCTCGCCCTCCCCTTCCTTCTGGCCGTCGCCATCACCGCCGGCATCTACGGCCGCTTTGTCGAGAAGGAAGAGGTCTGGTCCTTCTCGCCCTTTGTCGACCTCAGCCTCTACCGCTGGGTACGCCGCAACCTCCTCCGTCCCCGTATCGATCGCCAGATTCTCCTGCTCGTCCTCATCGTTGCCATGGAGGTGCTGCGCGAGTGGACCGCCCGCCGCTACCCACACCGCCTCTTCGCCCTCGTCTCCGACCGCTGGATCATCCGCGTTGCCATCTGGGCCTGCGCCGCCATGGTCGTCGGCATCCCTCTCAAGATCTGGAACGCCATCCGCATCGAGCAGTCTCTGGAAGAGCAGAAGCGCCTCCTGCTCGAAGCGCGCCTTGACGCCCTTCAGCGCCAGATCAACCCCCACTTCCTCTTCAATACCCTCAATTCCATCGCCTCACTCGTTCGCTTCCGGCCCGAGCAGGCCCGCGAGCTCATCGTCAAACTCGCCAACATCCTCCGCAAAATGCTGCAGGAACACGACGCCTTCGTCCCCCTCCGCGACGAACTCGCCACCACCGACGACTACCTCAGCATCGAAGTGGCCCGCTTCGGCGTGGAAAAACTTACCGTAGCCAAGGAAATCGATCCCATCACTCTCGAAATCCCCGTGCCCAGCATGCTGCTGCAGCCACTGGTCGAAAACAGCATCAAGCATGGACTCGAGCCGCGCATCGCCGGCGGCGCTGTCACCCTGCGCAGCCGCCTTGAGCAAGGCAGGCTCATCATCGAAGTTGAGGACGACGGCGTTGGCATCGCACCAGGCAGATCGCACTCCAGCGGCGTTCTACAAGGTACCGGCATCGGCATGAAAAATGTCCGCGAACGCCTCGAAGTCCTCTACGGTGGCAGTGCGCTCTTTGACGTCAGCAGCCGCCCCGGCCGCGGCACCAAAGTGACCATCGCCTTCCCCGCCCACCTCCCCGACGCTGACCACCCCGCCTCCCGCGGCACCCTCACCGCCGCGCCAAGACGATAAAACGTTCCGAATATGCCAGTTACGGCGTCGATCCTCAACTACCCCGCAATCCTCCTGGAGCAAGCACCGGAAGTGAAGGGGCACGACTTCCCAGCTTGCGGAAAACTACCGAAACAAGGCGCTTTTGTAACTGGGCAAATCGTCGGCATGGCAGTCCCCGCGCTCGAACCTAATAAAACAGTTCGATTGAAGATTCACGCTGTTGAAGCCAATCGCCGGGCTTCCGGCTCAGCCACGAAAACGGAAAAGGCATCTCCAAAAGCAGACGTTTACTCATTAGTACACATAAACGGGCTACCCCTGCGTATCTCCCTGATTCTACGTTCAGCCAAGGGGGGTCACCCCCCCATTCCTGGCCTACCCCCAAGCCCCGAGCAACCGCCGCAGCAGCACAATCTGCCCCAGGTGATAACTCGTATGCTGCCCCGCCAGTAACACCTCACGCAGCAGCGTCTGTCCCTGGCCCCACGGAATCGCCGCGTACAGATTCGACTCCGGCTCTCCAACCAGCTTTTCGAATGCAGCCAGATCTTCTTTGATTGCCTTCACCGAAGCATCCCAGGCAGCGTCATCCGCCGGCGCAGGTTCCTTCGGCCAGTACTCGTCCGGCCATTCCGGTTGCACATAATTTGGATTCGTCGAGAAATCCAGCAGATCGCGCAACGCGAGACGGATATGCTCCAGCTGCTGCCACGCCGAGTGCTCCGCGCCCTTCGGCACCATTCCCCGCGCGTTCGCCGGAAAATCATCGACCACCGCTTTCAGATCGGCATGAGCCTGTCCGCCCCGCAGAAACTGCACCAGCTGCTCGCGCAGCAGGCCATCCTCAGCATTTGCCATCGAAGCTCTCCTCTCCGGCTTGGATGCCGCAGCATACCGCGAAGGCTCCAATCCCCCAATCCACCGACTGCCTCATGAACCGGCTCCTGGCGTTGCCCTGAAAGCTGCGCCGATCGCTATTCCCTATTGCCTGCCTTTACAGCGCCGCCATCTCCGGCTCGCGTTTCTCCTGAAACATGTTCCCCATCCGTCGAATCTGCGCGCCTACTCCCCGCAGCTTCTCCTCTATACGCTCGTAGCCGCGATCGATGTTGTACACGCGGTCCAGAATCGACTCGCCATCCGCCACCAGTGCAGCCAGCACCAACGACGCCGACGCTCGCAGATCCGAACACATCACCGCCGCGGCTGAAAGCGCGCTCCGCCCCTGCACCGTCGCGGTCCGTCCATTGACACGAATGTTCGCGCCCATCCGCACCAACTCCTGCACATGCATAAACCGGTTTTCGAAAATGTTTTCCTTCACCAGCGAAGTGCCCTCCGCCTGCGTGGCCAGCGCCATGTACTGCGCCTGCATATCCGTTGGAAATCCCGGATACTCTTCCGTCGAAATATCTCCCGCCTTGAGCTGCCCATCGCTGCGCACGCGAATCTGATCCCGGCTCAGAAGGTCCACGCGCACGCCGCACTCCTGGAGTTTCGCAATCACCGCCGTCAGATGCTCCGGATTGCAATGCGCCACGCACAGGTCGCCGCCTGTGATGGCGCCTGCAATCAGAAACGTCCCCGCCTCGATCCGGTCTGGATTGATCCGATGCTTCGCCCCATGCAGCTTCTCCACACCCTTCACGCGGATCGTCGACGTCCCGGCGCCACGAATTTGCGCGCCCATCGCGGTCAGCAGCGCGGCCAGGTCCGTCACCTCCGGCTCCCGCGCGCAATTCTCCATCACCGTCTCCCCTTCGGCCAGTACGGCCGCCATCAGCAGATCCTCCGTCCCCGTCACCGTGATCCTGTCGAAGACAATGTGCGCGCCCTTCAGCCGCTCCGCCCGCGCCTCGATGTATCCATGCTCATAGCCGATCTTCGCGCCCAGCATCTCCAGGCCCTTGGTGTGCAGATCGATCGGCCGCGCGCCAATCGCGCATCCGCCCGGCATCGAAACCCGGGCCACACCGCACCGTGCCACCAGCGGCCCCAGCACCAGTGACGACGCGCGCATCGTCTTCACAATTTCGTACTTCGCGGTCGGATCGGTCAGCGCACGGCAGCTGATCGTCGTCCGATGCTGCGCGCGCCCATACCCCAGCTCCACTTCCGCCCCCATCGACACCAGCAGCTTCCGCTCCGTCTCGATGTCCCGCACCTGCGGTATGTTTTCGAGCACCACCTCTTCTTCGGTCAGGATCGCCGCGGCCATGCAGGGCAGGGCGGAATTTTTCGAACCGCTCACCCGAACCGTGCCCAGCAATGGGTTACCGCCGCGAATGACAAACTTATCCATAGTCTTTTCAGATTAAACGGAATGTCCGGGAAAGGGATGCGCTCTGAAGATGCGTGCGCCACAAATCCGCATCTCGATTTTCAGATGTGGAATGAGCGCGAAGCCAGGTCACCGCTCTACTTTTTGGTCGGGGCCGTCTGCTGCGCCCCCTGCGGCGCGTCTTCCGTCCAGATTACTTCCCCCGGCCGCGCATAGTGCAGCCGATCGCGCGCCTCACGCTCAATCGCATCCGGATCCGTCTCGAGCGCCTTCACCTGCTCCGCCAGCCGAGCGTTGTCCTTCTCCAACTCCCCAATCCGCTTCTGCACCGCCCGATCTTCAGCGCGCCTCGCCCCGTAAACGTTGACGCCGTTTTCGCCAAAGATCGCGTGATAGCCAAATGCCAGGGCAGCCACAATCACAGCACCCGTAGCCACGCGCCGCCGCACCCGGTACAGCGCCCGCGCAACCCGCTCCACAAATCCCCTCTGCTTCTGCTCCCCGCTCAACGCCAAACCCCGCC
>Ga0181531_10002958_pt1 | contig 10495 bp, 9 predicted proteins | sample PEATcosm2014_Bin_38_FD_119743 | JGI IMG/M metagenome (GOLD analysis project Ga0181531, IMG submission 119743) | Peatland microbial communities from MTU Mesocosm Facility, Houghton, MI, USA - PEATcosm2014_Bin11_10_metaG | ecosystem: Environmental > Terrestrial > Soil > Wetlands > Peat | place... | reverse complement strand
CGAGGTGCCGTGGTGGTGCAGGTTATCGTGGCCATCTCCGTGCGCCTTCATGTCGCGGCCGGGGAAGCTCTCCTCGAGGTGCTTGAAGAAGGCGGTGTCGATCGACATCACGTCTTCAAAGTGGCCGTGCTTGGGGCAATCCTTGACCATCAGGATCTTGCCGTCGCGCTCGATGATCTGGGCCTTGATCTCGCCCACTTTTTCGTTGAGCAGAACTTCGTGGGGCAGCTTGCCGTCCAGAATCTGCTTGCGAATCTCGGGGACGCACTTGGGACAGAGCGAATCCGTGGTGCGGGGCCAGCCCAGGGGCGGCTTTTCCTTCTGCCAGCTTTTTTGCAGGGGCTTGTCGCTCCATTTGGGCGTGAAGGAGGAGTTGGGGCTGATGCGGTTCAACCGCTCATAGACCACCCACGCGCCCTTGGCCGCGTAGACGACGGCTTGCTCGGCATACTTGATCGCTTTGGACATAAAGTGCAATTTCCTCCATGAATTTAGTTGTCGCCGGGAGTCTGGTCGACCACCCCAGCGACGAAGACCTGTCGCCGGGGACCCCGGTTGGCTCGCCCGGCTCAACCCTTGGGTCCCCGAAAGCTGGGGGCATCCAGGGTGCTGAAATTCCAGTACTAGGGTAACCGGGGGGTGTGGTCAACCCAAACCCGGAGCAGCGAATGGCGGAATGTCAAGCTGAATGGTAATTAGAAGATGCTGAACGGGGGTGCGTGGACAGGTCCGGCCCGAAGATAGGTGCGACGGGGACCTGAGGATTACAGGGCCGGCCTCTCCGGTCTCCGATTCGTTCCGCCCATCGAAACTGAGCCCGAGTCTACGGCGCACCCGGGCCGTCGGTCTTGGCTACCTGGTTGATAATTCGCTGGATGACGACGATTTGGACGTGGACATGGCGGGCCAGGTCGGGCAGGAATTCAGAGACGAAGTTGTCGATGGGCGCGGTGGCCAGGCCGATACCGTAGCGTGCCGCGCTGGCCGGCAGGTTGGTCTCCCGGCCCGGCACGTAGAGGTTGTTGACCTCGTCCTGAATGGCGGCGCCCACCACGTCTGCGTAGTTCACCATCCCCTTGCCGTTGTCGCCCTGGGTCCAAAGCACCTGGGTGATGGCGTGACAGACCCGGCGCGGAATCGAGGCGCTCGGCATGCGGTGGTAGTGCGGGTCCTGGTGCATGATGGAGGGAATCAGGAAGGTGGAGAAGAATTCGCCGGTGATGTCCTGGGTGAAGCTGACGCCCACGTAGCGTCCGAAGCCGGGCATGCCAGGACCGTAGGGAGAGTGCGGGTCGGAGCCAACCGAGATGGCCGAGCCGCCCAGGATGGTGATTAGGTTGAAGGGGTCGACCACGTTGCGCACCGCCAGCCAGCCCTTCTCACTGGGCGTCAGAGGCTTCACCTGCGGTCCATTGGTGAAGCGGATATACCAGTTGATGACGGGCAAAAGAGGCGGGCACGGGACGGGCTGTAACCTCGAATCGAGACTGTCGGCCGCCTCATCGAGAACGCCGGAAGCCACCGCCGCCTGGATCGCCGCCGTGTCAGTCATGGCAGCTCCGGCGCGCCGGAGCCGGCATGGGCCAGCCTCCGGGGGTTTGGACTCGGCCAGGAATTGCGGACGAGGAGCATCAGGCAGCGCCGGCGCAGCCGAGGGGCTCTCCGCCTGCCCGGCCCACACCAGGCTAGCGAAGTTGCAAAACGCCGCCAGAACAAGCGACTGGCCGACAGTGCGCAGCCTCAGCATCCGGAGGAAGCCGCCGGAGGGTCTGCGTCTGTTGTGACCTGGTGAACCACTTTGCAAAAGCCGAGCCCTCTTTGGTTGGAGGTTTGGCTGCACATGTTGCCCAGGCAGGACCGGCCCGCTTGCGGGTGTGCTCGTTGACCCATGCACTGGGAGACCTGCCGAGAATATCAGCTATAAGAGTCTGACGAAGAATTTCGCGGAAAGGTCAACTGCGTTGCCGACAAAACAAGGAGAGGCAACATGGCTTGCGCTTTCTATTTTGCAGAGTGCAGAAAGCAACCGCCGAATGGGGATTGGTCATTGAAGGCCGAATTGAAAACCAGACCCCGAATTAAACCTTGACATCGTTGGAGATTTGGGTGATTGTGAGGCAGTGTTTGATCGCTCCGTCGAAGCGGAGAGACACTGTCAGGCGATTGAAGGCCCCGTTCGATTCTTGGGCAACAGGGTTCGGCTCGCGAATACCAGTCAAATTTAACTGCAGGCTTGCGATGTAGTCTCCCGGCGTGGACATTCCCCTCGCATTGCAGAGTTAGCGCCGGCACTGCATTACCAATTGCCAGGGTTGAGGGTTGTCGGCAAGGAAGCACAGTCTCACATCCTTGTGGTCTCGAGGGCTTCGCGTGAAAGTCCGCGGAGCATGCGCGAGTGTTTGCGCGGCATAACTTGAAGGGAGCGTAAGGGGTATGGCTGAGGAGGCTGATTCACATTGAAAAGGAGAAAGCGGATGGTTACCAAGCTATGGATTGTGCCTGGGGCGGCGCTGTTGCTGGCCCTCGGTGTCTGCGCTGCGCTCCCCGCACAGGAGCCGGATCAACTAACAGTGGAGTTTCTTGCGGGCGCCAACCCGCAGCTTCACGCTCCGGGCCCAGCCCTCAAGGCCCGGCCTGGCTCGATTACGACCGCCGGAAAGCCGGCAGTTACGGCGGCAGCCGTGTCTGGCATTCCGGGAATTGACTCGATTCCGAATTTCAACGGAAGTTTTTTCGCCTTTGGATACGATCCCAGCGGCAATCCCAACCACGAGTGGCTGTATAACATGGCCGGGACACCGCCTGAGTCCGGGGTAACCACAGTGCTTCCTGCGCCAATCATCCCTGTATCGCTGGACCTGCGGGACGCGAACGGTCATCCGCGTTACGTCAATGGACACCGGCTGTACTCCGACGCGACCCAGTTTGTCCGGCCCGTCCTGAATTCGCCAGTCTTCTCGAATTCGAAGTTCAGCAGCAGCGAGAAGCCGACCCAGATTGCCGATGCCGAGCAGCGCGCGGAGTTCGGAGACAGAGTGGAAGATGACTGGCACACGCTGCTGAACCCCGAGGTCAAGACGCCGCAGGTGTTGAAGCTGCTCCAAGGCACCTACTATTTTGCGCTGAACGCCGACGGCTCATGCTGCGCCTACGTGCTGATCGACTATGACACGTTTTCGAACGCGCTTTTCCCCCCGACTTATCCCGTCGACTCGAGTACCGTCATCGGCGCCGCTGAACTCTCGGGCCATATGACGACCAAAGACGTAACCACGCTTCTGTTCCCGAACGCCTATCTCTATTTCAATGGGGATCCCACTCAATGCTGCGTCCTTGGATTTCATGGATTCGACTCTGAACCAGGCATTCCGAGCAATGGGAATCTCGATCGCTTCTATGTGGTGAACTATTCAAGCTGGATCAGTCCCGGCATCTTTGGCGGCGGGTTTCAAGACGTCACAGCGCTGAGCCACGAGATGGCGGAAACGTTCAACGATCCATTCACTGCCTTCGACAACGTACACAACATCACTCCCTGGTGGCTTTCGGGCGGCAACTGCCAGGACAATCTTGAAGTCGGCGATGTGATCGAAGGGCTGGCGAATCCCACTTATCCGATCACTCTCAATGGCTACACTTATCACCCGCAGACGGTAGCGCTGCTGCCATGGTTTGAGTTCAAGTCGCCATCCACCGCTCTCAATGGCGCCTACAGCTATCCTGACGAGACGGTGCTGACCTCGCTGTCTCCGGTGGAAAAGGCAAATTGCGCCCCGTAAGACTGTGAGATGGGGAGGGTTCTGCAAAGGGCCCTCCTCCGAGCCTGGCTCGCGGGCGCATCGAATGCTTCTTGATTCGGGCGCCCGTTCTGTCAGAGGGAAGAGCATTGTGCACTTGTCCTAAGAGTCGCAGCTCAGCCCATCTCGGAGATGACTTGGTTGTGACTGGAAAGCGTCGGAGCCGGTCGCAAGTGAGTTGGATGTTATGGAAAACCAGTAAGAATGGACTTGATCAATGTCTCAAGGGATAAAGCAGCCAATGAATCGTCCTCGCACCTGTTTGCCATAGCACCTCATCTATTTATTCCCTCACGAAACACCGATCACCCGAAGAGGGCCAAGAGCAATCTGGCGAGAAGCTTCAATCGCTGGAAAGCGGTTCCGCGTATTGACCATTGCGGTACATGCAGGCCTTCTGCCGTTGACTCGCCGCGCCGCGCCCCGCAAACTGAGGGTAAGGTTTTCTAACCGAGTTACCAGCCGGAGGTTGCGCCGTATGAGCAGTTATCCTCCACCCGGCCCCGGTGCGGGCGGCTTAGGCCGACGCATTGAAGAGGCCGTCGAATTGATCGAAATGGAGCTGCGCCACGCCGCCGCCTATGTCAACGACGCCGTGATCCCGCAGGTCCGCAGCGAGTCAATATCCGCCATGCGCAAGATGGCCGATACCCTGCGCACTTTCGCCGACCGTCTGGAGCGCCAGCCTGGCCCGCCTCCCAGCCCGCCCAAGACCCCGCGCCCGTAATGAGCAAGCCCTCCTTGCCGGGGAATGCGCGCCGACCAGCCGGCTGGGCAGGGTTGGCGCTGGCGATGGTGGTCCTGTCCGGCTGCGGTCATCGCCCTCGAGTCGCCCAGTTGCCCGCGCCTCAAGTGGCTCCGCCGGTGGTCGAGAGTCAATCCCAGGAGCCTCAGGCCCAGGCGCCTACGCGCATTCCGCCAACACCGGCGCCGCGCGGGGGAGTCAACGCAAAAGATCTGGACTACGTGGCTACACACAAGCCCATCCTGACCGAGGTGGGCCTGGCCACCTGGTACACCGCGCCTTACAAGGGCCGCAAGGCCGCCAACGGCCAGGTTTTCAGCGACCATGCCCTCACCGCCGCGCACCGCACCCTGCCGATGGGATCGCTGATCGTGGTCACCAACCTGACGACCGGCCAGTCCAGCGCCATGCGCATCACCGATCGAGGCCCGTTTGAGGAAGACAGAATCCTCGATCTCACCATCGCTTCGGCCAAGGCCACAGGCGTCTACAAGGCCGGCCTTGTCCGCGTCCGGCTGGACGTTTACCAGTCCCCCAAACCTATCCAGACGGGCGGACGCTGGTGCGTGCAGATTGGCGCCTTCAAGAGCGAGCACAGGGCCGAAGGGTTCAAGAAGCAGCTTCTGCGCAAGTATCCGGGCTCCAACGTGATCGAGTTCCCCGGCCAGGACAGCTATTGGGTGCGCATCCGCCCCGAGGGGGATAACCGCGAACTAGCCGAGTCCATGGCGCGGCATCTGCGTCCGAGCGAGGGCGAGGCCTATCTGACGCGGCTGGACTAAGAAGGCATACAATCCAGTGCGAAAATCCAGGTTTTCATCCCATAAGCGAAGCAAATTCGCCTGAGTTCGTTTAGAATTTCGCCCATCGAACGTCCGTTCGCGGAGCGGTGGAATTTCAGGTGCTTCCCTGGAATCGCGTGAGCGCACAATCGCCGCTTCCCTGCCCGGCAATGAGCACCCATGAGCGTTTTCGGGGATTGTGTAGACCGGAATTTTTCAGGCATCCCACCCATTCCGCAGGAAAACGCGGAATGGATGGGGCACGGAAGTCTACAGTAAATCCGAAAACGCTCCAAAATGCGGAAGCTAAAAAAAGGAGGACGAAATGGCAACCCAGGCATCGACAAGTGGGATATCGACACCGCAAGCATCGAAAGTACGGCAGAACTATTGGGCAATTCTCGTTGCGGCGGTCGCCAGCTTCCTGTTCGAGGCCGTGTGGTACACGGTGTTCATGCAGCCGTGGCTTAAAGGCATCGGGCGCACGATGGAATGGCTGGAGGCCACAGGCATCAATCCCGGCGTGCAATATGGCACGGCCCTGGTCTCCGCGGCTTTCATCGCTACCGCAATCTCCTGTGTCACCCAGCTCACAGGAGCGCAGACCGCTGTGCGCGGCATGAAGGTTGCGGCGTTGTTGTGGAGCGGTTTCGTGCTGACAACCTGGGCCACTGAATACATCTTCGAGGTGCGCACAATCCAGCTTTTTGCCATCAACACAGGCTTCTGGCTGTTGGGCATGTGCCTGATGGGCGCTATCGTCGGCGGCTGGAAGAGAAAGTAGCGGCCTACTCAGGCGGCGGATAGAAGGGCAGCTTGTCGTTCTTCTCGTTGGCGCGGCGGATGGTCACGTCATTGAGCAGCAGCGCGGGGGCTAGCACCGTCTCCGGCACATCGCCGAAGTAGTTGGCCACGAACGGTTCCCTGCCGGCGGCCTCCACGCTCGATCGCAGGGCGCGCTGGTCAAGATCGTCGAGGACCGCTCCGCGCACCAGTTCGCGCTTGCCGGCGGCGGTGCCGTCGGGGCTCACCCGGTAAAGCAGCCGCGGCGTCAAGTCCCCGCCCAGCGTGGCCACATAGTAAGCGCTCTTCAGACCGCGATCTTTGGCCAGATCCAGAAGCTTACGGTTGAGAGCCTCGTCGGTGAGGCCATCCTTCGCGGTTACCTGCAGGACGCCGATCGCGGGCCTCGGTGCTCCTGTGATTCCGGCGCGGCCGTGACCGTTCGACTGGGGAAAATCGCGCACCGGCTCGCGGCCAATCAGGTAACTCTCCAGGCGGCCCGCGGTGACCAGCTTGACCGCCTGCGCCGGCACGCCTTCGTCGTCCACGTTGTACGCGCCAACCAGCCCCTTGCCAGCAACCGTGTTCAAGCCGGGATCGTCGACTACATCCAGAAACTCCGGCAATACACGCGCGTGAAAGCTAGATGCAAATGGACCGTTGGTGCGCGCCTCGGTGCCCAGCTTAGGCCGGGTGGCCGTGACTGCCCCCGCCAGCAGCGAGCGCAGCACGTCGGTTCCGGCGTCGGAACTGAGCAACACCGGACCGTGATACTCCTCTTCCACTACTGGCGCGTTGCGCAGGTCGGTCAGGGAGGCAATCAACTCCAACACATGCTTGCGATACACTTCCAACGCATCAAGATCCTTGAGCGAGCTTCCCGTCGAGGCATAAGACCTGTCGAGCCTCATGCCGTCTGCCGCCTGGGTGCCCACCCCAAAGACCTCCTGGTACTCGGCCGCCGACTTGCGCACGATCGTTCCCTCGCTCGTGACCAGCCAGGTGGTGGTGACCCGCGCATGGAACTCTCCCGACGAATACTGCACATCGTGCTGGCTGGCTTTGACCGAGGGATCGGTCCGGTAGAGACCGGTGTCCCTGGCCACGCGTTCTTCCCATGCAGCCTCATCCAGCTTCAGCTTGAGCAGGTCGGCCAGCGAAATCACGGCCTTCTCTTTGCTGAAGTCGTCGGCCTGCGGCGGCGTCTGCACCTGCTTCATCTCCGCCTGCTTCTGCGCATAGGCCGAGAGCGCACTCTTGTACGCCTGGTCGGTTATCGACCACAGCGCCGACCGCAAAGCAATTGGATCGTCGTCGAGTGCCGCCAGTTGCAATCCGCCGTCTCCGCGCCCGGCGGAGCTGTCCGTTTTGTAGTCGCCCACCCGCACCGTTACCCGGGCCACGCGCTGATGGCTCAACTGCGAGCCCTCGGTCGCCCCGAACTCCGCCTTGGTTTCGAAGTTGTCCACATCCTCAATGCGGTATTGGATAAAGAATGGCTTGGCAAAGTCCTTCAACTGCAGCTCATTCTTGCTGCGGTCCAGCTCTTCGAGCATCGCCTTCAGCACAGGATCCCTTTCCGCATCGGCGCGGGTTTGCTGCGCCGCGGCGGTCAGGCTGGCGCCGCTCAGAAGGGAGGCGAGCAACCCAGCCCCGGCAAGCATCGCAGTCGAACGAACTGGGTTCATTGCGCCTCCTTGGTTGCGGGCATTGCCGCATCGGCGCCGGGTATCGGCAGAATCGGCGGGCGCGCCGTGCCCTGCGGCTGGCGCTGCGTCTCCATCTCGCTCACCAGCATGGCCGGCGCCACGGCGCTCACTGGAATCGTGCCCGACTCCGCGCCACACTCGCCGTTGAAGACTTCACTCTTGTCGCCCGTGGCCAGAATCCGCTTCATCGCGGCCAACGGCGTGCCCACGATGCTCACGCCGCGAACCAACTCATCCGGACGGCCGTCCACATAAACACGCCATACGACCAGCGGGATGACTTGAAAGGCTTGTGGCGAACTGCGCGTGGTGACCGCAAATCCTGAAGAGATGTCCTCGAAGTAGAGCCCGTAGGGCTTACCCTGCTTTTTGGCCTCTTCGACCAGTTGTTTCTTCAGTTCGGCTTCGGACTCGCTTTTGGTCGAAGTCACAATCAGGTTGCCCTGGCGTCCGGTGGGCACTCGTCCGGTCTGCGCCCGCCCATGGCCGTTCGAAGCAGAGAAACTTGCGATTGGCAGCCGCGACATCAGGAAGGTCTTCAAAACCCCATCCTGAATCAGCTCCACCCGCCGTGCCTTCTGGCCCTCGTCGTCATACTCGTAGCTGCCGCTCAGCCAGGTTTTGTCGAAGGTTGTCACGGTGGGATCGTCGGCAACCGAAAGAAAACTGGGCAGCACCGGCTTGCCCACATCCTTGGTAAACGTCTGCCCCTCTTCGTCGCCGCGCTGCCGCTGGCCCTCGAGCCGGTGCCCCAGCACCTCGTGGAAGAAGACCGCCGCGGCCCGCCCCGAGAGGATCGCCGGTCCATCGAAGGGCTCGGTCACCGGCGCCTTGCGCAGCGCCTCAAGGCTCTTGCCAAGCTCCCGGATCGACGCTTCCAACTCCGCTTGAGCGGGCAGGCCCTCCACCGACTCGGCCTCAAACGTCTGCGCACGGAACAGGTCCATTCCGTCCTCGGCGCGGGTCATAGCAAAGACCACCACCCGCGCCTGCAGGTGTGGCGCCACCACGCGCGAGCCTTCCGACGAGGCGAAGTAGTCCGTCTCATTCTGCGCCGTCAGCATCACCATGTTCTGGTAAACGTCAGGGTATTCGCGGAAGATTTTGGAGAGGGCCTTCACCCGCTGTTCCCATGCCGCCCGGTCCACAACCACCGGCGGAGCGGGTTTGCCGATCGCCGTCTGCGGAGCTTCCTGGCTGAAGTCTGGCGAAGTGTCCTCTTCCTTGGCCCGCACCTCGGCCTCGGTCTTCACCCGCAGGTAGTTGTCCAGCGCCGTGCCGTAGCCAGTGTTGGTGGCTAGCCACAAGGATCGTGCCAGCGCCTCGCGGTCGTCCGTCAACGGCAGTTGCAAACTGTTCACCGCTGAACCGCGATGATTCCCGTGCGTGTTGTCAAGCTTGGGATCGCCCAGCCGCACCTGCACGTCGGCGATGCGAACGTGGTTGGCCGAGCTATCTACCAGCGCACCGAACTGCGCCCGAATGGCGACCGCGGTGGCGTCGCTTGCCGAGTAACTCAGGAAGTAAGGGGGCAACTGCTTGTCAGAATCCTGCTTGCCGGAGCCCTGTCTTCCGAGCGAAGTAAAGGCCCGGTGCAACTCCGCCGTCATGGCATCCAAAAGGACTGGGGTTTCCTGCTCGGCGCCTGCCGCCACGGGCAGCGCCAGGACAAAGACGGAAACTGCCACGCAGAAGGCGCCCTTCAGGACAGCTCGCATCGAGAAGGCTGAAGAATTGTGGGGCAAGGGATTGGAAGTCTCAGGGTTGTGCATCAGTATCTTCGATTGTCTCAGAGTAGGCTACTGTCAGGGGGAGACACCGTGAGTTTTGCCCGCTGCGCACTGCTCGCCGGTTGCCTCGTCCTTCTGCTGGCCGCCGTGGCCCCTCATATTGAGCGAACTCGCCGGACCGCATCCCTGCCGGTGTCCTCGTTAGCAGCCAAGGCTCCCCGGGCCTACACCCTGCCGCCCGACAAGCTGGCCAAAGCCGTCGCCTTGGGCCGCATCCGAAACATCCTTGGTCTCGCCGGCTCGCTCTGGAGCCTCGCCGTCCTCTGGCTGCTGCTGGCCTCGCGCGCAGCGGCCGGCCTAGAGGCCTGGACGCAGCGCGCCGCCCGATGCGGCTGGCTACAAGGCCTGCTCTTCTTCGGCGTCTTCATCTTGCTGCTCTCGGCCGCCGGCCTTCCCCTCGACATCTATGCCCATCGTGTCAGCCTCAGTTATGGAATCAGCGTGCAGGGCTGGGGAAGTTGGCTCGTCGATCTGGCCAAGGGGCTTGGCCTCTCCGTTCTCATTGGCGCGCCGGTCATGCTGCTGTTCAACTGGGTGGTTCGCCGGTCGCCCCGCCGCTATTGGCTCTGGGCATGGATGGTTTCGCTGCCCCTCCTCGTGCTCTCGGCCTTCGCCGAGCCCCTTCTCGAACCCATCTTCAACCAGTACGAGCCCCTCACCGAACATCATCCGGCCCTGGTGGCCGAACTTGAAAAAGTGGTCGCGCGCACCGGCACCAACATTCCCCCCAGCCGCATGTTTCTGATGAAAGCCAGCGCCAAGACCAACGGCCTGAACGCTTACGTGAGCGGCATTGGGGCTACCAAACGCATCGTGGTGTGGGACACCACCGCCGGGCGCATTCCCGACGATGAAATCCTCTTCACCTTCGCCCACGAGAGCGGCCACT
>Ga0181531_10002957_pt1 | contig 10496 bp, 9 predicted proteins | sample PEATcosm2014_Bin_38_FD_119743 | JGI IMG/M metagenome (GOLD analysis project Ga0181531, IMG submission 119743) | Peatland microbial communities from MTU Mesocosm Facility, Houghton, MI, USA - PEATcosm2014_Bin11_10_metaG | ecosystem: Environmental > Terrestrial > Soil > Wetlands > Peat | place... | reverse complement strand
GCTTCGTCATGTACGTCGTCCAGCCGAAGAATCCGGGCCCGTATTTCGTCGAAGAAGACGATGCGGTCACGGTCGACAACGACGGCAACGTCTGGCACGGCCGCCGGCAACTGTATCCGCTCGTCGGCGAATAGCGAAGGCGCACGATGGCCATCACCGTTCGCAACATCGACGGCGTCGTCGAGATGAGTGTCGCGATCAATCGCTGGGGCAGCGACGGCAGTACGGGCTTTTTCGGGATCGCGCCGGGACGCAACGAGTCATGGAACCGTGACGACGCCCGCGGTTATATCATGGTCGTCGACGCTCCCGACTTCCGAAACACCTACTACGTCCTCAACGGCGACACGATCTCGCTCAGACGAGACATGACCGGAAGCTTGCCGCGGCTGGTCGCGACGAACGCGAGCGGCGCGACGCTCACGCCCATCAAGTCGCGATATTTTCCCTCCGACTCGTGGATGACCCAGCGCTGGCCGCAGCTGCAAGCACGCCTCATGTCGAACATCACCTTGCCTGGCACCCACGACTCGGGGATGTCGGAGGCGAACGGGAGCATCGAGACGGGCCCGCTCCTGCGCCCGGTGACGAAGACGCAGTCGCTCACCATCTACGAACAGATCGTCAACGCGGGTGCTCGCTACCTCGACATGCGCCCCGTCTATTACCGGCACTCCTTGCTGAAATCGGATATCCCCTCAGGGTACTACCTCGCTCACTACTCGAACATCGGTGACTCGCCGGCGTGGGTCGGCCTGATCGGACGCTCGTTGCGCGACGTCTGCGACGATGTGCGGCGCGCGATGGCCGAGATCGGCGAACACGAGATCGTGCTCGTCGAGCTATCCCACGCCAAGTATCTCATCGAGGGTGGGACCGCCGACACGTTGGAGCCGGAGCGGCAGCGCCAGGTGGTCGGCGAGATCCTCGCGGCGCTGGACGGCCACCTCTACCGCGGTGCGGCCAGCACGAACTTCTACACGCTCCAGGCCAGAGCGATCGCGGGCGTGCGCGCCACCGCGTTCGTGTGGGACAGCAACGGATCGCTGAGCCAGTCGGGCTATGGCCCGGCCGACGGCCTCTTCACGGCCAACAACCTCCCGTACTACAACTCGTGGTACGACGTCGACACGAACGAGGTCGGCACGTTCCTCGCGAACATGGAGAATTCGTTTCGGAATCATCCCTATCCGAAGGACCCGCCCTTTCTCATGGCCTGGCACCTGACCGCCGAGGCGCCGTGGGTCGGCCAGAGTCTGCGGGACTTCGCGGCGCACCTCAACCCGCTGCTCGGCCCGTCGCTGGCGGGGTGGCGTGAGGTGATGAAGGCGAACTGGCCGCGGATCGTCGCCTGGGACTTCATCGAAGCCGATCCGTCCTTGCTCGCGCACGTCATCGCGTTGAACGGAGTGTAGGACTCGGTCTAGAGGTCGAACGTGCCGCGGCGGTCTTCGTAGGTGGCTTTGGGCGGCGGCGGCTCGGGGAGAATCGGCTCGACGTCGTCGTCCTGCGGGAACAGCCACGAGTGGCGCAGCTCGGGAAAGGGCGGCGTGCTGTCGGTCGGGCGTGGTCGCGGGCGCGCGACCGGCGGCTCGGGATCGGCCCGTGGCGGTGCCGGCGCTTTGACGGCCGGTGCGGCGACGGCAGCGGTCGCCGGCAAGACCTCGGCGGGCGCCGGCGTCGCGGGAGGTTCGTCGGGCAGGATCGTCGTCTCGATCATCGCGTCGACCGGGACGGTGAAGCGCTCGGGACCGTTGCGGCGACCGCGCACCACGAACGCGTCGAGCAGCCGGCGTACGCCGGGCAGCGGAACCCCGCTGACCGGCACGAGCTTGTATTCGTCGGTCAGCGAGGTACACGTCTGGCGCGAGGCGACGACGAACGCATTGAGGTCGAACGCCGCCTCTTGCAACCGGTACGCGAAGGTGGCCTCGTTGCCGACCACGGTGTACTCGCGGCGATCGCGGAACCCGGCGTCGCCGGCGATGACTTGGCCGGTGTTGACGCCGATGCCGACGGTGAACGGCCGCCGCCCCTGTTTCGCCCAGCGGTCGCGCATCCCCACCGTGTGGCGCACGATGTCGAGCGCGGCGCGCAGCGCGTCGTCTTCTTGCGTCGGGTTGTCGATCGGCGCCCCGAAGACGGCGACGATCCCGTCACCCAAGAAGGTCGCGATGATGCCGCGGTGCCGCTGCACGGCAGCGCCGCTCAGGCCGTAGAACTCGTTGACGTAGCGCAGCACTTCTTCGGGCGCGAGCTGCTCGATGAAGAGGGCGAAGTTGCGAATGCGGCAGACCAGGATCGTCGCCCGCGTTGCGCGTCCGGTGAAGAGCCGTTCGTCCTTGCGGTCGAGCAGCATGTCGACCACCGACGGCGCGACGTAACGCGAGAACGTCGCGCGCACGCGGGCCAGTTCGCGCTGGGACGCGTTCCACCGTCGCCAGACCGCCCAGCAGCCGGCGGCGGCGCCCAGCGCGGCCAGGGCGATCAGCACGACGAGAATCGAGAGCACCACTTCCCTGTTTCGGTCGATTGGGACCCTTACCCGCGCATCGGACCCTTCGCACGAAGCGTGCGCGCGATCACGCCGCCACAGACGGCAGCGAGCGCGCACCAGCCGATGCCCTGGGGGACCTCGCCCAGCACCAGTCGGCCGATGCCGAAGAGCGTACCGTAGACCAAGCCCAGGCCAGCGACCCAATCGAGCAAGGCGATCCCCAGCCGCTCGTCCGAACGCACCGGCAGCCGCTTTGCGATCGGGCCCCAGCCAGCCGCGCTCGGCCGCACCCGCTCGTAGAAGCGGGTCAGGGTCGCGGTCGATTCCGGGCCGGTCGCGAAGGTGACCACGATCCACACGACGGTGGTCACCACCACCGTGATCAAGAGCCGCTTCGCGGTGGCGTTCGGATCGTCGCCGCTCACGAACGGCAGCACGTAGCACGCACTGCCGACGATCGCCGAGGCGGCGAGGGCGGAGATCTCGCTCCACGCGTTGATCCGCCACCAGTACCAGCGCAGGATCATCACCAGGCCAACCCCCGCCGTGAGGGTGAGCATGTACTTCCAGGCCTCGCCGACCGACGACATCAGGGTCGTCACGAGTGCGGCCAGGACCAGCGCGAGCACCGTCATCCAGCGCGAGACGACCACGTAGTGATGCTCGGTGGCGTCGCGTTTGACGAAGCGGCGATAGAGGTCGTTGGTCAGATACGAGGCGCCCAGGTTCAGTTGCGTGCCGATCGTCGACATGTAGGCGGCGAGGAAGCCGGCCATCATCAGGCCGCGCAACGAGGTGGGCAGATGATCGACCATCGTCTGCACGTAGCCTAGCTCCGGGTCGGCGACGCCGTGCGCGCCGATCACCCCGTGCGGGTAGAGGACGAGTGCCGCCAGCGCGACGAGGATCCACGGCCACGGCCGCAGCGCGTAGTGCGCGACGTTGAAGAACAGCGTTGCGTACACGGCGTCACGCTCGCTGCGCGAGGCGAAGATGCGCTGCGCGATGTACGAGCCGCCGCCCGGCTCGGCGCCCGGATACGACGACGCCCACCAGCTCACGCCGACGAAGACCAAGAAGGTCGTGATCGGCATCCAGCTGTTGGCGCCGCCGTCCGGGAAGAACGCCAGCACCGACCCGCCGGCGCCGCGATGCGCATCGACGATCGCGAGGCCCGCTTTGAGCCCGGGGATGCCCCCGACCGCGATGACGGCCGCCACGGCCAAGACGATCGCCATCGTCATTTTGACGACGAACTGCAGGAGATCGGTGACCAGGACCGACCAGAACCCGCCGATCGTCACGTAGAGTGCCGTCAGCACGAGGCAGACGTAGAGCGCGAGCTGCGTCGGGACGGCCAGCGTGAGCGAGAGGATCTTCACCATCGCGAGGTTGACCCAGCCCATGACGATCGTGTTGACCAGCACGCCTTGGTAGACCGCGCGCACGCCGCGCAGCCATGATGCCGGGGCGCCGCCGTAGCGCAGCTCGATGAACTCGACGTCGGTCAGCACGCCCGAGCGGCGCCAGAGCGCGGCAAAGAAGAAGACCGTCAGGATGCCGCTGGCGGCCATGTTCCACCACAACCAGTTGCCGGCGACGCCGTTCTTGGCGACGAAACCGGTGACGGCCAGGGGCGTGTCGACCGCGAACGTCGTCGCCACCATCGAGACGCCGGTCAGCCACCACGGCGCGCTGCGGCCGGAGAGGAAGTAGTCGCTGACGCTGCGGCCGCTGCCGCGGGCGAACCAGAGCCCGATACCGAGGTTGACCGCGAAGAATCCGACGATCACCGCGATATCGAGAGGGCTCAGGTGCATGGCCGTCCGTTCGGCCGTGCGCCCGAGCCCCCTTCGCTAGGTCACGCGATCAGAGCGGGATGGTGATGAAGATGCCGCTCGGGCCGTAGTAGCCCCACACGCCGTTCTGCCAATACGCGTGGTGGCGGTGCCAGTAGTGCACGCCGCCGGTGTACGCCCAGCCGTTGCCGGAGTAGCCCGGGCGATAGCCGTTGTAGTTGCCGCCGTAGCTGTAGTGGGAGTAGCTCGCCGGCCGTGAAACGGCCATCGTGTGCATCCCGCCGCCGCGCATGGCGCCGGCATTGCTGTGCATGGCATTGCCGTGCATGCTGTTGGTGCCGTGCATCGTGTTGCTGTGCGAGGTGGTGCCGTGCTGGGCTGCGCCCATGTTCTGCGCGCTCGCAGGCGCGGCGTTGACGAGGAGAGCAACGCCGAGCGCGAAGGCCGGCGCGAGGAAGGCAAATTTCATGATAGAACGCTTCTGCCCAAAAAAACTGCCAGCCATCTGCCAGGAAGCGAGCGAAGCCCTGGACGCGAGAGGGCTCGGGTGCACGGCCGTTTGTCGGTCATGCCCCCGAGCCCCGTCGTCATGGTCCTTTCCCGACGCGCCGCACTGCGGTGCGCCGAGGAAAGGGAGAGGCGACGCGCTACACTCACGCGCGCCGCATGAACGGTCTACCCCTTACAGCGGGATCGAAATCCAGAGGCCGCTCGGGCCGTAGTATCCCCACGCGCCGTTGTTCCAGTAGGCGCGGTGGTGATGCCAATAGTGGTAGCCGCCGCTATACGCCCAGCCGTTGCCGGAATACCCGGGGCGGTAACCGTTGTAATATCCGCCGTAGCGATAGCCGCCGTTGCCGTACCGCACGGTCGTATGGCTGTAGCCGTGCGCATAGCCGTGATTATAGCCCTGATGATAGTTCTGTGCGCTCGCCGGCACGCCGGTTGAGATGAGTGCTGCGCCGAGCGCGATCGCCGGCGCGAGGAGGGAGAGCTTCATGCGGGACATGTTGCCCGGAAACGCCGCCGGCTAACGAGCAGCAATGGAACTCTCATGCTGCGCTCCGGCGGCGTGCGTACGGTCGCTTCGATCAGAGCGGGATGGAGATGAAGATACCGCTCGGCGCGTAGTAACCCCACGCGTTGTTGTGCCAGTAGGCGCGATGGTGGTGCCAATAACGATGGCCGCCGTAGTACGTATAGCCGTTGCCATAGCCGTAGCCGTAGCCATTGCCGCGCGCGTAGCCGTTGCCGTGCGTGTAGCCGTTGCTGTGCGCGTAGCCGTTGGTGTGCGTGTAGCCTTGGTGGTACTGCTGGGCCAGCGCCGGAACGCTGGTCGAAAGGATTGCGGCGCCGAGCAATAGTGCCGGCGCGAGGACCTTGAGATTCATGATGATCTCCCGTGCCCCGAAAGGGGAGCGGCTAACGGGCGGGGCCGTCGGTCTTACCGTACTCTCATACCAGGATGCGAGGCGGATGCCGGTGTAGGCGCTGGCGGTGCGGACGCTTTTGCTGGTGGCCTTCGTCTTGTTGACCGGCGCCACTGCGTCCGCCGCGCCGGCCGTGATCCCCCAGCCCGCCATGCTCGTCGCGCGACCGTGCGCGCACGCGCTCGCACTCGGCGCACCGCTCGCCTTCGGCCCGGACGTCGACCCGGGTGGCTTCGACCTCCTTCGCGAGCGCTGGGCGGCACTGGGCATCCCCACCCCGGAGCGGGTGGCGACGGCGCGGGCCGCGGTTGCACTGGTCGTGCAGCACGGCGGCGAGAGCGACGAAGCATATCGGCTGACGGTGGACGGGGCGCGGGTGAGGATCGTCGCCTCGAGCAAGCACGCCGCGTTCGATGCGCTGATGACGCTCGCGCAACTGCCCGAGCGCGATGGGCACCGCGGCGGCTGGCATCTCGCCTGCCAGACGATCGACGATGCGCCGGCGATGCGCTGGCGGATCGTCTCGGACGACGTCTCGCGCGGTCCGTTTCCGACGATGGCGTACGCGAAGGCGCGCATCCGTGCTTTGGCCTCACTGAAGATCGACGGCTGGTCGCCGTACATGGAGCAGGTGGTCGTCGACCCGCGCTTCCCGTACGTCGCGTGGCCCAACGGTTGGACGCCCGCGCAACTGCACGCGCTCGCGGTGTACGCCCGCCGCTTCCACGTCGCGCTCATCCCCGAGCAGCAGACCTTCGCGCACCTGCACGAGTCGCTCAAATGGGAGTCGCTCGCACCGCTGGCGGAACTGCCCCACGGCTACCTCATCGCCGAGAGCGACCCGCGCACCTACGCGTATCTCACGCCGCTGCTTCGTTCGGTGATCGCGGCGACCGTGCCGGTGCCGTTCGTGCACGTCGGGGCCGACGAGCCGATCGACCTGGGCCACGGGCGCACGCCGCGCACGCCGCAGGTCTTCGCCGACCACGTCAACCGGGTGACGCGGATCGTCTCGCAGGCCGGCGCGCGCCCGATGATCTGGGACGACGCCGTGCAGCAGGATCCGACGATCCTGCGGCTGCTGCCGCGCGATCTGGTGATCGTGTCGTTTCACTACGGCGTCGAGCCGTCGTATCGCCGTTACCTCGCGACGATCGCAAACGCCGGCTTCGCGCAGATGGTGGCGCCCGGGGCCGCGAACTGGAACGAGATCTACCCCGACCTCGACACCGCGCGTACGAACGTCGGGCGCTTCGTCGGCGAGGCGAAGACGACGCGCGGGATGCTCGGGATGTTCATGACCGTCTGGCACGACGACGGCGAGAGTCTGTACGAGGCGACGTGGCCGGCGCTCGCGTATGCCGCCGCGAGCGCGTGGCAGCGCACGCCGGTCGACGAGCAGAACTGGAACGCGACCTTCGCGCGGGCGTTCTTCGGCAGCGACGACCCGCGCTACGCGGCCGATCTCGACGCGCTCGCCGCGATCCGCGAGCTCCTGCGTGCGGGCCCCGACATCCCGCCCGATGCTCTCTTCTGGCGCGATCCCTTCGACCCGGCGCTGCAAGCGGCGGCCCAGAAGATCGACCTGGCCGGCGTGCGCACGCGCGCGGAGCACGTGCTGACCGACCTGTGGGAGGCGCGGCCGCCGCTGCACGCCGACGCGGTGAGGGCGATGCGCCTGGGCGCGCTGCGTTACGACCAGCTCGGGCGACGGCTGCAGATCGGTGCCGAGCTGCCGCAGTATTATGAGGACGCGCGCACGCGCGCGAGCCAACCGGGTGCCAGCGGTGCCGAGCGCAGCCTCAACGTTGCCAAGTACCTGTGCTGGGAGATGCGCGACGCGCTGACCGCGATCGCGCCGGCGTACGCCGCGGCTTGGCGGGCCGAGAGCACCGAGCCCGGCCTCGAGCGCGTGCTGGTGAAGTATCGGCTGGCCGAAGCGAACGCCCAGCGCTGCGCCGACGCCATCGACGCGGTCGAGCGCGACGAGCTGGTCGCCGGCAAACCGCTGCCGCCGTGGCCGCAGGTGTGGACATCGGCGCCTTGAGCGGCGTCGCGATCGTCCTGGTCTTCCTGGCGCTGGCCGGGCTGATGATCGCGCGCAAACTGCCGGCGCTGATCGCGGTACCGCTGATGGCACTGGCGACCGCGGCGCTGGCCGGCGTCCACGACCTGGCCGGCATCGTCGTGCACGGCGCGGTGAAGCTGGCGCCAGTCTACGCGACCCTCTTCTTCGGCGCACTCCTGAGCCGTGTCGTGCTCGCGACGGGGATCGCCGAGACCCTGGTCGCCTACGCGGCGGAGTTCGGTGGCGATCGGCCGACGGCGCTCGCGCTCCTGCTCTGCGCCGTGGTGGCGGTGCTGTTCACGACCGTCACCGGCTTGGGCGCGATCATCATGATCGGCACGATCGTCCTCCCGGTCATGATGACGGTCGGCGTGCCGCGGGCGACCGCGGCGACGCTGTTCCTGCTCGCGTTCGGGACCGGCTACGTCCTCAACATCGCGCAATGGACCTTCTACAGCCAGGTCTTCCACGTCGACCACAGCGCGTTCCAGCGATTCGCGCTGCTGCTCGTCGCGCTGCAGGCGGTCGTGCTCGTCGCCTACGCGCTGGTGCGCGGGTGGGCAAGCCGCGACTACGCGACCAAGGTCGAGCCGGGAGCGCCGCCACGCCGGCGCGCACCGCCATGGGCGCTGATCACGCCGGTGTTGCCGCTCGTGTTGCTGGCGGGGTTCGGGCTCGACGCGATCGTCGGCTTTGCGCTCGCCGCGGTCTACGGCGTCCTGGTGACGCGACCGCGCGCCGCGGTGCAGACGCTGGTGGCGGCGTGGATTCGCGGCATCGAAGACGTGGCGCCCGCGACGATCCTGATGATCGGGATCGGGATGCTGCTGGTCGCCGCGCAGACCAGCGCAGTGCAGGCGGCGGTCAGTCCACTGGTGGCGGCGGTCGCGCCGCGTTCACCGCTCGGGTACGTCATTCTGTTCGGACTGCTCTCGCCGCTGGCGCTCTATCGCGGGCCGCTCAACCCGTTCGGCGTGGGGATCGGCGTCTACACCGTGCTCCTGACGCTGCACGTGCTCGCGCCGGTCGCGCTGGTCGCTGCGGTGATGGCCGTCGTCCAAGTCCAGAACGTCTGCGATCCGACCAACACGCAGAACGTCTGGGTCGCGAACTTCACCGGCGTTTCGGTGGAGCGCATCACCCGGCTGACGCTGCCCTGGCAAGTCGCGGTCGCGACGATCGCGGTGCTCGCCGTCGTCGTCGCCGGCAGCGGGTTGTTCGGGACACCCCCGTTCGCGCCGCGCGCGGCGAGCGCGGCCACGCTCGCGAGCGGTCTCGAAGCGCCGGTCGCGGCCGACGGCGTGATCGCCGTCCTGCCCGACGGCAGCAGCGAGGGCGCACGCGCGGCGCACGAGATGCTGGCGATGCTGCGCGGCTGGTCGGGCTACCGCGCGATCGCCATCGACGGCGACCCCGCGGCCAGCGATTGCGCGGCAAAACCGTACGCGGCCGTTGTGCGGGTGACCGTTTCGCCGCTGCTCCACACCGGCGTCGACGTGGGCGCCGAACTGCTCGACTGCGCCGGCTGGAGCGTCGACCAGTGGCACGCGCAGGGCGAGGTACGTGAGGCTGCGCTGGCGGCGCTGTTCCGCCTGCGGACGTGGATGCGCGAGCGCCCCGACTACGCCGCCGAAGTGCTCCAGCACGGCCTCGCGTTCGACCCGACCAAACCCGCCCCCACGTACTTCTATGTCCTGTTCAAGCCCAGCGACGGGTATTTGCGCGCGCTGGTGCGTGCCGGCGGTCCGGCGTACCTGGCCGGCCTGCGGACCGGTGATGTGATCGACAAGATCGACGGTAAGTTCTGGTGGGAGTACGGCACCTACCAGAGCGAGCTGCGCGCCTACGACGGCAAGCCGCACGCCTTCGACGTCGAGCGCGGTCGCGTCGGCGGCCCGCCCGGCCACGTCGCGCTCGGCGAACCCTACCGCGGGTAACCTCGACCGCGACCGGCAAAGAGCCGAGGATGACGAGGATCGACCCTTCGATCGTGAGCGCGGTGAGCTCGGTGATCAGCACGCTCGTGGTCGTGATCGGCGGCATCGTCGCGCTGCGCCAGCTCCGTTTCGCCAGGCACGCGAACGAGCTCGCGACGCTCACGAAGTTCGCCGAGTTGTGGGAGACGGAGACGTTGCAGAAGGCGCGGCGGTTCATCCGCGACGAGCTGCCGAACCTGATGCACGATCCGGCGTTCGTCGCCGACGTGCGTCGAGCGACGACGACCGGCGGCGCGGTCGCGAGCCTCACGCCGCTCACCAACTTCTACGAGGACATGGCGACGTACGTCTACACCGGTGCGCTCTCCGAGAAGACGGTGATGTTGATTTACGGTGGGAGCCTCGCGGAGACGTGGAAGGGCGTTCGCGGCGTGATCGCGCTGCTGCGCGAGGCGCAAGGCGACGACGTCGGCAACATGTTCGAACATCTCGCGATGCGCGCGACGAACTGGCGGGCGCAGGCCGAGAAGCGTGAGTTCCGCCGGCTGCTGCGGGACCCCGAGATGCCCCCGAGCGATTACGGCGGCTGACGCCGGGAGCTTCAGCGGGGGCGGAGTTCGCGTAACGATGGCGACGCTGCAGCGCGAGCTCGATCGGGCCTGAGCGGCGGGCGGCGCTTCCGAGGGGGCCGGAAAAGATTCTGGGGCGGACCTGTTGACTTGTGCTAGTCGCAGTAGTATAACTAGTTCAGATAGCACAAGCCGC
>Ga0181531_10002956_pt1 | contig 10496 bp, 13 predicted proteins | sample PEATcosm2014_Bin_38_FD_119743 | JGI IMG/M metagenome (GOLD analysis project Ga0181531, IMG submission 119743) | Peatland microbial communities from MTU Mesocosm Facility, Houghton, MI, USA - PEATcosm2014_Bin11_10_metaG | ecosystem: Environmental > Terrestrial > Soil > Wetlands > Peat | place... | reverse complement strand
GTCGATACGTCGTGAGTGACGCCTCAGCCGGGGATGGTCCCGACAGTGGTCGACAGCGTGTCGTGGATGTTGTCCGCCACGAGCGTGGCGAGAGCGGCCGGGCACACCCAGACTCCGGCCGCGTCGTCTTGGATTCCGACGAAGTGCGCCACGAGACATGAGGCGACAGCGTCAGTCGGTGACCACGAGCTTCCCCCTGCTGCCGCCGCCACTTCGCTCAACAGATTCGGCACCGCGTCATTCTGAGTTTCCGCGTTGGCGAGCTCGTGGGCGACGAGGGAAAGGTTCGGCGAGCCGGCGAACACCGTGTATTCGAGTCCGCCGGCGCCGAACGTACACCCTGTCCCCGCTCCGGATAGCGGGCCGCACTGAGGTGCCGTATCGCCCATACTCCAACTCCAGTTCGAGCCCGGCTCGATGCCGGTCGCTTCCACCTCGGCCACCAACGTCGCGATCGGCGGCTCGACGGCCACCGGCTGTGCCGCGGCGGGCACCGTCGTCGAGGACGGTCCCGCGGCCGGGGCCACCGCAATGGACGGCGTGATCGGGGCCGCTGCGGCCGCGATCGCGGGCAGGGGGTCTGACAATGGAGGGGTCGTGCTGGTGCCCCGTGCCGCTCCCGTGGTGCTCGGCGTCGTCCGGGCGGCTATTGGGATTGAGGATGACGCCGAGGACGTGCGGTGGGGGCTGCGAGTGAGGACCGTCGTGACCGTGATGACCGTTGTGACCGCCAGGATCGAGGCCGCGCCGAGAACGGCGATCCGACCCCAACGACAACTGACGAGCGAGCGTGTGCTGCCGAGCCGCCGCCTGCGATCGGTCTCCGACGCCCCGAGCCGAAGGGGAGAGGCCGGACCTGCACTTTCAACCATGTGTTGAAGCGTAGATCTTCAACAGATGGTTGTCAACACATGGTTGAAGTGCCGTTCCCCGGCCGACTAGGCTGGGCGGGTGTTATTGGACCCCGAGACATTCACGGACGACCTGGTTGCGAGCGGTCTGAGGGAGGCGGTTGCGGGCATGCCGAACGAGCCCGACGGGTCGCTCGCCGCTCTTCGCTTTGCCGATCTCCTGCGGCGCTCGGCGGATCGGCTGTGTCACCGATCTGCAGAGGCCGCCCGGCAGCACGGTGCCAGCTGGCGTGAAATCGGTGCGGCCGTCGGCGGCATCACCCCGCAAGGAGCCGAACACCGCTTCAGTCCGGCCGCCAAGGAGCGCCGGTCAAAAGCGTCGAAGGTCGTGTGGGCAGGAAAGGAACGCAGGGCGGTTCCAAGGTAACGCCGCCGCCGGTGACAACGGCGACACGATCCCGAACGTCAGCCGTCGCCGGCTACGTGCGCCGCCCTCTCGGCCAGCGACTCGAGCCACCATGCCGGGGCGTTGTCCATGATGTTCGAGATGTTGGAGTAGTCGTGCCAGCGGAAGATCCGACCGTCTCGGAGCTGGGTCACCGATACGAAGGAGTGGTCGATGATCTCGCCCGTCCCGAACACCCAGCGCTCGGTGTGCTCCGTCATCACCAGGTCTCCCTCGGCGATCATGTTCGTCCCGGGCAGGTGTTCATAGCCCTCGAGCGGTTCGAGGCCGATCTTGATCCGGGCGATAACCCCCTCGGGCCCGAAGCCCCCCGGCCCGGGCACGCCGATGTCGGTGTAGTGGGCGTCCTCGGTGAGCAACGCCATCATGGCGTTCCAGTCACGGGCTGCGAGGGCATCCCAGAACTGCTGGACCACCTGCTTGTTCGCTACGCCGTTCTCGTTGCCCATTGCTCTCCCTCCGTGCGCTGCAGCACAGACAGTACACAGAATGATCCTGCGACGATCGAGCGCCGGTACGGTGCCCGCTGTACATTCTGGTCCTGATCAGCAATGGGGAGGCGGAAGTGACATATCCACTCGATGTCGGGGGCGTCGACGACTATCCGGTCAAGGTCGGCAGCATGCTGCTCACCTTGGTGGAGCCCCACAAGGGGTACGAGCGGGCCTACAACCGTTGGTACGAGCGAGATCACTTCTACGCAGGCTGCATGGTGGGCCCGTGGCTCTTCGCCGGGAGCCGGTGGGTCGCCACCCGCTCATTGAAGAATCTGCGGTGGCCATCGGAGAGCATCATCGCCCAACCTCTCGACGCCGGCTCCTACGTGGCCATCTACTGGGTGGAGCAGGGTCACCACGCCGACCATTTCGATGGATGGGCCACCCCCCAGGTCGTCGACCTCTACGCCAAGGGCCGTGGCTTCCCCGAACGCACCCACGTGCACACCTCGATGTTCGATCACCTGGGCTCGGTGTATCGCGACGACGACCCCGTCCCGGTGGACTTGGCTCTCGACCACAAGTACGACGGCTTGATCATCTTGTGGTGGGACGCGGCGCAGGGAACCGCGTCCGACCTGCATGCGGTGTTGGCCGAGTCCTACCTCCCTGACCTGCTCGCCGGCTCGGACATCGAGATCGCCTCGTCGTGGTCCACCACCGTGCCGGACGAGCCCCCGCGCGACGTTCCCATGGACCTCGGATCGTCGTCGGGCAGCACCAATCGCCTGGTGCAGCTCCTCTTCGTCGGCGGCGACACCGAAGGCGCGGTGGCGAAGGTCCGGGCCTACACCGACGCCGTGGAGGCAGCGGGGGCAGCCGACCTCCTGCTGGCGGCCCCGTTCTTCGCGACCATCATCGGTACCGATACCTACGTCGACCAGCTCTAGGCGGATCCTTCATGTTGCGGGACGAGAAGATCCTCATCACCGGACCGGCGGGTCAGATCGCCTTCCCGATTGCCGAGTCACTGGGCCAGGAGAACGAGGTCTGGGGCATCGCCCGGTTCAGTGACGAGGAGTCGAGAGAGCGGGTCGAAGCGGTCGGGGTGACCACGCGCCGGTGCGACATCGGGACCGGTGACTTCAGTGCCTTGCCCTCCGACTTCACCTATCTGCTCCACCTAGCGGCCTACCAGGGTCCCGAATCCGACTACGACTACGCCATCACGGTGAACGCCGAGGCTGCCGGGTTCCTCATGCAGCACTGCCGCAAGGCGAAGGCGGCCCTCGTGATGTCGACTTCTTCGGTGTATCGCCCGGACGAGAATCCGATGCATGCCTTTCTCGAGACGGATCCGATTGGCGGGGGCACCAGCCCGTGGGCTCCGACCTACGCCGTCTCGAAGGTCGCGCAGGAGGCCGTGGTCCGCCAGAATGCCCGCGCACTGGGACTCCCGACGGTCATCGCTCGGATGAATGCCTCCTATGGCCCGAATGGCGGCCTCCCTGCCCTCAACCTCGACGCCCTCCTCGCCGGCCAGCCGATCATCGCCCGATCGGATCCGTGTCCCTACTCCCCGATTTTTCAGGACGACATCAACGAACAGGTCGAACCGCTCCTTGCCGCGGCAAGTATTCCCGCAACCATCGTGAATTGGGGTGGTGACGAAGTTGTCACCATTCAGGAGTGGTCGGCCTACCTCGGCACATTGGTCGGTCTTCCAGCCGACGTCACGGTCACCGAGTTCCCCGGCTCCCACCAGGGCATGATCTCGGACCCCGCCAAACGCGTGCAGCTGACCGGCCCGTGCCGGGTCGGCTGGCGCCAAGGGATGCGGGCCATGGTCGACGCCCGAGTCGAAGAATAGGCGGTACGCCGATGGCCCGACGCGGACGTGGCTAGGCCATCGGGCCCCGCGAGAGGCGGACCACGCTCAGTTCCCCCTCGCAAGGTCAGCGCCCGCGAGGCAGCTCGCATTCTGGCCGCGCGCGACCCGGTGATCGCCCGACTGGTCGAGGGCGCCGGCCTTCCCTCGTTCCCCCGTCCCACCGAGACCCACTTCGCCGCGCTCGTGCGCTCGGTCACCCATCAGCAGCTCGCCGGCGCGGCCGCCCAGGCGATCCATGGTCGCCTGGTCCACGCCCTCGGCGACGAGATCACCCCGGCGCGACTCCTGGCGACTCCGACAGAAGACCTGAGGGCGGCGGGGCTCTCGGGCAACAAGGTTCTCTCCCTCCAGGATCTCGCCACCAAGGTTCTCGACGGCACGGTGGTACTCGAGTCGCGCCGCTTGGCGCGGGAAAGCGACGAAGAAGTCGTGGCTCGGCTGACCACGGTCCGGGGCATCGGGAAGTGGTCGGCGGAGATTTTCTTGATGTTCCAGCTCCGGCGCCTCGATGTGTGGCCCACGGGCGACCTCGGCGTGCGGAAGGGCTTTGGTCTGGCCTGGGGCATCCCCACGCCGGCCCCCAAGGAACTCGACGCTCTGGGCGAGCCGTACCATCCCTACCGGAGCATCGTGGCCTGGTACTGCTGGCGCGCTACGCAGCTGTACGCCGGTGCCCTCCCGTCTTCGGTCACCGCCCGGGCGAAATCGGCGCCCTGAGCCCGAAGGGTGGGCTGCTGCAACTACGAGAACCCGGCCGCGCTGGGGATGACCCGCTCGCCGAGGAGCTCGAGGGGACGGATGGCGGCGACATGGGGGACGGAACCGTGATAATGCGTGATGCCGAGGGCGGCCAGACGTTGCATGCTCTCGAGCAGCTGCTCGACGAGCGCGCCCTCGGGACCGGGATCGAGAGGACCGATGACGGTCTTTTGGATCTCGTCGTAGTCCCGACCGACGTCGTCGCAGTGGCGCCGGAGAACGTCGAGCTTGTGCTCGAGGTCCGGGCCCGGGAACAAATTGCAGGCCTGGGCGTACTGCGCCACCAGCCGCAGCGTTTTCTTCTCCCCCGCCCCCCCAATCATGATCGGTGGGTGCGGGCGGCTCAGTGCCTGCGGCGAGTTGAGGGTCCGCTCGAGCCGATAGTGCCGGCCCTCAAAGGGGCCGTCGCTCTCGCCCCACATCTGCAGACAGATCTCCAGGGCTTCCTCCAAACGCTCGAAGCGCTCGGCCAGGGGCGGAAAGAACAGGCCCAGGCCTCGAGCTTCAGCCTCATTCCACGCCGCGCCGATGCCGAGCCACGCCCGACCGCCCGAGAGCACATCCAGGGTCGTCACGGCTTTGGCCAGCAAGCCGGGGTCGCGGTAGACGACGGCCGTGACCCACGCCAGGAGTTCGATGCGTTCGGTGCGCCCGGCGAGGAACCCGAGTGTCGTGTAAGCCTCCAGCATCTCGTGCTCGGGCGGCCCGACATTGTCGATCTGCCACACGTGGTCCATCACGCTCAACTTGGCAAATCCCAGTTCCTCGGCCGCCACCGCCACCCGCGTCAGGTCGTCCCGGAGCGCCGGCGATCCTCCCGGCCAGGTGAAGCTCGATACGTGCAGGCCGATCTGCATCGACGACTCTCCTTGCTTTGTGTGACGAAGTCCAACCTGAGAGGCTCTCGCGAGCGGCGAGCCTTGCAGTATCCCCTCGGTCGGTCACCTCGGTGCCGCGGTGTGCCGGATGGCCGCTCGTTGCGCCGATCGTACCTCCGACGGGGGAGCGGGCCTGCGGTCGGTGGTGGGGCGTCCCGCTTCACGGACCGGCCCGCGATGTTCTGGGTTCCAAGACTTCGGGCGGCATCACTCTTATCGGGGGACCCGTGAGACGCGACCAGGGCGGTGGAGCCGAGACATTTGTGCTCGGGACCGCGGCCACCTGGTATGGACTCCGACGCTCACCGGTCTCGGGGAACGCCACCACCTCGACCGTGGACAGGTCACCTTCGACACCATGGTGACCGACGTCGCCGCGGTGTTGGAGTTCGAGGATCTGCACGACGTGGTGCTGGTCGGGCACAGCATGGGGGGCGTCATCGTGCCCCGGGTCGCCGAAGTAAGCACCGGACGCGTGTCCGGGGTCGTCTTCATGGCGGCGGTGGCGCTCAACGACGGGGAGACACCCCTCGAGGCCGTCCCGGCGACACCTGCGGTCGCACGGGCGGTGACGATTGCCGAAGATGGGACCGCGGAGGCCGATCACGCGCTGCTGGTGGATGCGCTGCTGCCCGAGGGGAGTGCGGCGGATCGTGCCTGGGTGCTCGAATGCCACCTCTCGTATCCGCCGGCTGCTCTCGTCGAGCCGGGCCGGCTGTCGCGGTTCTTAGAACTCGGGCTCCCCACCGGTTACGTGGTGAATACCGAGGATCTTCTGGTTCCCCCGACTCTGTCCGCCACCGCCCTGGAACGAGTCGTCCGCTGGCGCGAGAGGCGCGGAGCGATCAGTCGCCGGCGTGCATGCCGGCGAAGGCCATCACTGCGTTGAGGTACTCCCGGACCGTCTCATCAGCCGTCCCTGTTGCCAGGGCCGACTGCGCCAACGCGCGCAGCGCGCGCGCCTTCGCGCGCAGTTCCCGCTCGGTGGCGTCGGGGTTCCCGGCGCCCCACGCCGGAGGTTGGCCTGGTGCCCCGTCATGATGCTCGCGTGTGGTCATGTGGGCATTGTGAGCGGAGAACGGCCCCTGAGCAAGGATTGGGTGATCGTTGGGGTTCCAGTTGGCTTTCCCCGCGAACGTTCGGGAACGACAGCCCGACGCAGGCGTCCGTTCACTACCCTGGGTGCCCATGGCCGACTCTCCGCAAGACTGGTTGGAAATCACCGCCCTCGTCAATCGTTACGCCCAGGCGGTGGATGGCAAGGACTGGGCGATGTACGCCAGCTGCTTCACCGCCGACGCGGAGATCGACTATTCCTCGGCGGGTGGCGCCCGGGGCGGAGTGGCGGAGAGCACGGCCTGGCTGGCGACGGTGCTCGCGCCGCTTTCGGTGAGCCAGCATTTCATCACCAATCAGGTGATAGAGGTGACGGGCGACGAGGCGACCTGCCGAGCCTATTTCTTCGGCGTGGTCGGCAATCAGAGTGCGGCGGGATCGAGCCTGATCTGGGTCGGAGGGATCTACGAAGACCGCCTGCGCCGGACTGAGGCCGGCTGGCGCATTGCCGAAATGGTCGATGTCAGCCTGTGGTCCGCCTCGGGTCCCGGCCCCAGCTGAAGGGCCGGGAGTTCGCCGCGTCAGGACATGCGCGCGCTCGACCCGAGGCTCACTTCCATGATCGTGCCGGTCAGCACACCGGGGTCTTCGACCAGGTACATCACGGCGCGGGTGACGTCCTCGGCCTCAATCCAAGGACGGGCGATCGGGTTACCCCGGGTCAACTGCCGCACGAACTCGTCGGGAACCTCGCCCGCGGGATCGGGCTGCACCATCGGCGTGCGGACGGTGCAGGGGCACACGACATTGACGGTGATCCCGTCGTTGACTACCTCCAGGGCCAGGGATTTGGCCAGGCCGATGACCCCCCACTTGGTGGCGTTGTAGGCGGACTGGCCCTTTATGCCCATGCGGCCCCCCATCGACGCGGTCACCACTATGCGACCCCAACCCTGCGCCGCCATGGGGGGCACCACGGCCCGGAGCGTGGTGAAGACACCGGTCAAGTTGGTAGCGACCATCTCCGCCCATGCCTCATCGGTCACCTCCACCAGCGGTGCGATGCTCACGATGCCCGCATTGGCCAGCGCGATGTCGAGCCGCCCGAACTCCTCCAACGCGCGCGCGGTGCCGGCACTTACCTGTCGGGAATCGCGCACGTCCACCGACAGGGGCAGGCAACGGCGCCCCTGCTCCGTGACCAGTTTGGCCGTGAGGTCGAGGTCCTCTTGGGTGCCCAGTGGATAGGTGGGTGATGACATGGCCTGCGGCACGTCCCACGCCACGATGTCGGCGCCCTGGGCCGCCAACGCGCACGCGTGCGATCTGCCCTGCCCTCGCGCGGCTCCGGTGACGAGAGCGACCTTCCCGTCCAGTGACCCCATGGTCGGTGACTGTACTGCGATGGTGCGACGCCGCCATGGGCGAACCGCTTCAGGGAGCGAGCGGAGCGCGCTGGCCTAACGGCCGAGCGGGGTCCTCGACGCCAGTTCGGCTGCGGCCGCCATGGTGTCGAGGACGACCTGCCCGTAGGCGGCCATGGCCGGGTTGTCCGCCTCGCCCGACACCACCCGGGCGTAGCCGCCCTCGAGCACGATGGCCAGCTTGAACCGGGCCAGGATCACGTAGTAGTCGATCTCATCCACGTTCCGGCCGCTGACGGTGGCGTAGTGGTGCAGCATCTCGTCGCGGCTGGGCATGCCCGTGCAGTCGACGTACCCCGAGGTCCGGTCCTCGCCCGGGTCGGTCCATCCGTTCATGACCCAGGCCAGGTCGAGCAGGGGGTCGCCCACGGTGGACATCTCCCAGTCGACCATGGCGGCCAGCCGGGCCGGGGCACCATGGGCGAACATCACGTTGGCGAACTGGTAGTCGCCGTGAATGATGCCCGGCTCCCAGTGGCCGGGCTTGTGGGTGCGCAGCCAGGCGGCCGCCACGTCGAGTCCGGGGAGCTCGCGGAATTGGACTGCAGCGAGGTGGGCCAGCCACCGGTCCACCTGGCGGTCGTGAAAACCATCGGGCTTCCCGAAGCCCTCGAGACCGCGTGCCTTCCAGTCGACCCGGGCCAGGCGGGCGATGCCGTCGACCAGCTGGATGCCCAGCCCGTAGCGGGCATCGAGGTCCGTGGCGAAGGGTGCCGGCCAAGTGTCCCCCATGTTCATGGGAGACCACCCGTCGACGAGGCTCATCAGGTAGAAGGAAGCCCCGATGACGTCGTCGTCGCGGCAGGCCGCGTAGGCCTCGGGGTGGGGAACATCGGTGCCGTTCAACGCCTCGAGAACCCGGTACTCGCGGAGCATCGTCTCGTTGCGGCCCTTGGGCACGACCCGCGGCGGGCGGCGCAGGACGGCGTGGAAGTCGCCCCGGCCGATCTCGAAGATCTCATTCGACGACCCGCCGCTGATGAAGCGCGAGGTCACCGGCTCGCCCCGGCCGGGTAGGTCCTGGCTGTCCATCCACCGGCCCAGCCGCTCCTCGTCCACCAGTCCGGCGGTGCGAGCGGCCACGTCTCCCTCGTCGGCCGTCGTCGTCTTGGCCACGGTCAGACTCCTTTGTCGGGTTGCCGGAGCTGGCTTTGCAGCCGGCCGGCGACGTAGAGTGCGTCACCGGGCATACAGTATGTATGTTGGATACATCATGAATCAAGCGCCCCCGAGCACGACACCCCCGAGCACGACACCGCCGAGCACGACGCCGCCGGTCCCGGTCGCCCGGCGCGCCGGTCTGCGGGAGGCCCACGTCCGCGACACCCGCCGGGCCCTGCTCGACACGGCACGGCGGATCTTCACCCGGGACGGGTTCCAAGCCACCCGGACCGAGGAGATCGTCGAGGAGTCCGGACTGACCCGGGGCGCCCTCTACCATCACTTCCGGGACAAGGAGGACCTGTTCCGGGCCGTGTTCGAGGAGGTCTTGGGGGAGGTGGCGCCCTTGCTGTGGCGCCGCTCGGCCGATCCGACCGCGAGCGCCTGGACCCTCTTCCGGGCCAACAGCGAGGTCTATCTCGAAGCCGCCTCCACCAACGAGGCCTACCGGCAGATCGTGCTCGTCGACGGCCCGGCCGTGCTCGGGTGGCAGTACCTCTCCGATCGCCACAACGGCCCGACCCATACGATCGCCGAGTACCTGCGGGGTGCCGTCGAGGAGGGCGTGCTCGAGCCCCAGCCGATCGATCCGCTCGCCCACCTGCTCGCCGCGCTCGGGGCCGGATCGGCCATGTACGTCGCCCACGCCGAGGATCGTGAGGAGGCCCGGCGGGAGATCACCGAGTGCTATGAGCGGTTCCTCTCGGGCCTCGGGATCACCGACGCACCGACCGCTCCCGTCGCCGAGACTGTGGCATCGACCGGCCAGCAGACCACGGCGTTCTAGGCATGCCCCCGCATCACTCCGCTGCCACATGGCGGCGGAGCTCCACCAGCAGAAGGGAAGAGTATGGCCTGGGATTTCTCCACCGAACCGGATTTTCAAGAGAAGCTGGACTGGGCGCGCCAGTTCGTTTCGGACAAGGTCGAGCCTCTCGACCTCCTCTACGCCCGCCGGGAGTTCCACCCGCTCGACGACGAGCTGCGGCCAATCGTCGACCCCATGAAGCAGGAGGTGCGGGATCACGACCTGTGGGCCGCCCACCTCGGCCCCGAGCTGGGTGGCAAGGGTTACGGCCAGGTGAAGTTGGCCCTCCTCAACGAGATCCTCGGGGTGTCGAGCTGGGCCCCGATCGTGTTCGGGACCCAGGCTCCCGACACGGGGAATGCCGAGATCATCGCCCACTACGGGACGGAGGAGCAGAAGGAGAAGTACCTTCAGCCGCTCTTGAACGGGGAGGTCTTCTCCTGCTACTCCATGACCGAGCCCCAAGCGGGGTCGGATCCCCAGCAGTTCACCACCGCGGCGGTGCGGGACGGGGACGAGTGGGTCATCAACGGGTGGAAGTTCTTCTCGTCCAATGCGCGCACTTCGGCGTTCCTCATCGTCATGGCCATCACCGACCCTGACGTCAGCATCTACAAGGGGGCGTCCATGTTCCTGGTGCCCACCGACACGCCGGGGGTGGAGATCGTGCGCAATGTGGGGCTGATGGGCGAGTCGCTCCACGAGGACGAGGGCATGCACGCCCTCATCCACTACAACGAGGTCCGTCTGCCGGCCGAAAGCCTC
>Ga0181531_10002955_pt1 | contig 10496 bp, 5 predicted proteins | sample PEATcosm2014_Bin_38_FD_119743 | JGI IMG/M metagenome (GOLD analysis project Ga0181531, IMG submission 119743) | Peatland microbial communities from MTU Mesocosm Facility, Houghton, MI, USA - PEATcosm2014_Bin11_10_metaG | ecosystem: Environmental > Terrestrial > Soil > Wetlands > Peat | place... | reverse complement strand
GTCCAGTTGATGACGTTGTTCCAGGGCCGGTTGACCCAACGCTCGCCGAGCAGTTCGTGGTCGTTGAGCAGCAGTTGCAGAAAGATAATGGCTGAGGGCAGGATCAGACCCGCGAAGACCTGCACGCTGACGATGACCAACTGCAGCGGCACATGGGGAATGAGAACGATGGCGGCGGCCGCGCCGACGCCGGCGATGTAGGTGGCGTAGAAGCCCGGCGCCTCCCACAGTTTCTTGTGCAGAGAGTGTTCCCATCCCTTGACCTCGCCATAGGCCCAGGCGCTGGCCAGGGAGATGGCGGTGGTGCCCAGGACGGCGGCATTGACCATCAACAGCAGCACCCCGTTGCGGACGAAATGGCCGGCAAAGGGAGCCAGCGCCAGAGCCAACTGGGCAGGATCTTGAAATGCGATTCCGCGATGGTAGCCGAAGTTGCCGACCAGCATCATGGCGCCGGCGACCGAGACGGTGAAGGTTGCGCCGATGAGCGTATCGAGCCGCGCCCACTTGAGGTCGGAGAAACGCAGCCGCTTCTCGGCCACGCAGCTCTGTTGGAAGAAGAGCTGCCAGGGCGCGATGGTGGTGCCCACGATGGCGATGATGAGAAAGATAAGGCTGCTGGTGACACCGCCGGCAGGCAGCGTTGGAGCCACCGTGTTGCGGGCGACGGCGGCCCAGTCCGGGCGCACGACATAAGCCAGGCCAAACCAGGTCAGGTCCAATAGACAAAGCGCAATGACGATGCGCTCCCAGCGGAGATAACTGCCCGTAACGACCATCAGGATGAGTCCGAGAGCCGATACGGGCACCGAGATGGAGGGGCTGACTCCCATGGCACTGAGAGCCAGGGAGATGGCCGCGAATTCGGTGATCAAGGTGAGGAAGTTGACGACCAGCAAATCGAAGAGGGAGAAGCGTCCCCACCACTTGCCGAAGCGCTCGTAGATCATCGCCGCGTGGCCTTTGCCGGTGGCAATGCCCAGCCGGGCCACCATTTCCTGCACAAAGTAGCAGATGGGCAACAGGACGATGAGCGTCCAGAGCAGGTGCAGGCCATATTGGCCGCCTGCCTGCATATAGGTCGAGACAGCTCCGGCGTCGTTGTCCGCTTCCATCACGATGAGGCCGGGGCCGAAGACCATGAGGAAGGTGAGCAGATGCCTTTGCCAGGAACGGCGGACGATTACGCCGTTTGCGGGCAATGCGGCCATCACGGGTTGAGCTTGAGTCATGCGCACCGATGCACCCTCTCGGCATGAACCTTGAACGATGGAGTGGAAGCAGTCGACAGAGCATTCGCCGCTACCCAAGCGCAGGCCAGAGGCCGCCTGGGATCGCCAGTAGGCGCCCAGACGCAGGTAAGGCGCACAGTCTTCTGGACCAATTGCAGTTTGTTTTTCATGGTTCCTCCTCGCGCAGTCCCTGCGTGGATTCACGGTCCGGGCACGCAAATGCGCATTCCGGATAGCGGCATGAGGCAATGGACTGTGGGTTCGGGAGGGTGAGTCAGGCTTTCAAAAACCAGCGGCTCACGCGCTCAATTCACGGGTCGAATGCTGTGAAGAGCGCGGCAGGGAAACGTCGATAGCCAGGCTAAGGGCGGTTGCCGGAGCGCTGATCGCGGCACAGGAAGGAACTCCACATACTCGGAGGTTCTTGTGCGGATTCTTTGCTCATAAACGGGTTAGCATCTCCTGCGCAGGAAAGGAATCTGCGTCTTTCCGTTTGTACCATACCCCCATAGGGTATTGTCAAGAGGGAAAGAGGCGATTTGCCGGAAAAATGGAGAAATATTTTAGGCTTTGCCGATCGGAGGGATTTTTCCGGCGCTGGAAGGCGGCCTCGCCTCTTGTGAAGGAGGTGCGGCCGCTTGGTTCTGGTTTCGCTACTGGACGGTGAGGGTGACCGTGCCTGTTGCTGTGAGGGCGCCCGAGGCGCCGGTCACGGTGACTGTGTAGGTTCCCGGGGTTGTGCCGGGGTTGGGGGGTGGGGGCGGAGGGGTGCTGCTCCCAGAGCCGCCGCCGCCGCAAGCCAGCACGCCACCGGACAGGGCCACGAGGAGCATCAGCATTCCAAGCATGATCCTCCAGCTACGCCGCCGTGCCGGAATGCCGAAGAGGAGGATGCAGGCCAGAGCCGCGCCCCCTGCCGCGTACCAGGGAACTCTGCCGTGCCTGGGATAAGCAAGAGCGGCGGTGGCCGCCGCAGTGGTCGAGATGGTAAGGGTGCCCGTCCCAGCGGCGGTCGTGATGTTCACCGGGGTGGTCGAGCCGAAACTGCAAGTCGCCGGATCGCTGGCCGCAACGGGGCTGATTGAGCAGCTCAGATTCACCGCGCCGCTAAATCCACCCGCTGGGGTTACGGTGATTGTTGAAGTGTTCCCGGTCGTGGCGCCTGGGGCCACCGATACCGCTGTTCCGGTGATCGTGAAGCTGGGACTCACTGGAGCCGTGACCGTGACTGTACCTGTTCCAGTCGCGCTGTTGTAGGTCGCGGCACCCGCCGCATCGGGCGTGTAGGTGGCCGTCAGGGTGTCCGTTCCAGCCGTCAGCGATCCGGCAGGGACGGTGATCGACGCGCTCCCGGAGGCCAAGGGAGAGCTGGGCGAGGTGTAGCTGCCGCTGGTCAGCACCACCGAACCTGTCGGCACCGGGCTGCCGCTCGCGCCGTTGACCGCAACTGTGACCGTCAACTGCTGCGCCGTGGTGATGGTCGTTGCGCCCGGCGTCACCACCACCGTGGGCGTGGCCTTGGACGAACCCGTGACCGTGACTGAACCCGTTCCTGTGGCACTGTTATACGTTGCGGAACTGGCGCTATCGGGAGTGTAGGTGGCCGTCAAAGTGTCCGTTCCAGCCGCCAGCGATCCGGCGGGGATAGTGATCGACGCGCTGCCGGAGGCCAAGGGAGAGCTGGGCGAGGTGTAGCTGCCGCTGGTCAGCACCACCGAACCGGTGGGCACCGGGCTGCCGGTCCCGCCGCTGACAGCGACCGTCACTGTCAAGGGCTGCGAGGTCGTGATGGTGGATGCGGAAGTGACGGTAACGGTAGGTGTCGCCGTCGCCGGGGCCGCGTAGTCATTGATAAAGGTCGCCACGTCCAACGACCCGAGGCCGGTCACTTCGTCATATCCGGTTCCCACCAGAAACCCGGCCTGGCCGCCGGTCAGCCCGCCCGGGCCAGGGATGCTGTTGTTGCACATGCTGGGGGTGTTCACGCTGCATCCACTGACGCCGCTGGAGGCAACCGTCACGTCGTGGAACGCGGCGGGCGAGCTTGCCGCCATCTTGTAAAGCTGCGTATTCAGGCTGCCTTGGGCTTTTCCCACCTTTTGATCGAGCAGCGCCGTGATGCCTGCCATATCGGGAGCCGCTGCCGAGGTGCCGTCGAAGTACTCAAAGTTGTAACTTCCGTTGGTGACCACACAACTGCTTCCGGCGGCTGCAAAACATCCGAAGTAGCCGTCGTGGCCGGAAGACGTGAAGGCGATGTCCGGCGTATAGCGTCCCGTCCTGGCAGAGGGAACGCCCGTCCCCGTTTGCCAGGGTGGTGTTGCAATAACGGTGCTGACGCCGCCGCCGGAAGAGGCTGCTTGCGTGGTGGGAGTCGAGTTCCCGTTCAGCGGCTCATTCCATCCGCCCTCGGGAATATAGCTTAGAGCCGAGCCAAGGGTAGTGTTGTTGTTGGCGCTCCAATATGTGGAGGGACTGGCGGTGTCGTTGAACTCGGTTCCACCCACGCACGTGGCCCAACTGGAGGAACAAATGTAGTTTGGGCTGTTGGGCGAGGGGCTAGCGGGTGGCGCCGCAAAAGCGGTATCGCAGCCGGATGCGCCGGCATCGCCGGACGAAACGTACACCGAAATCCCCTCCCCAGCAGCCTGAGAGAAGATCGGATCCCAGAAATTAACGCCGGAAGGTCCGGCCGTAGATTCGCATTCTCCAAAGCTGATGCTCATCACCTGGGCCGGAAGAGGGGTGGTATCCACCAGGTACTTTGCGTCCGCACCGATGTCCCCGCTGGCGCTGGTATCCACCACGAGCAGGATGTTGGCGCCAGGGGCAACGCTTCCGGCGCGGAGCACATCCAGAGTCGCTTCGAGCTGATCTTCCGGGGGATTGCACGTCTGTGTATTGCAGGTGGTCTGCGCGGGGCCCGGGTCGGCTCCTCCGTACGCAGTGGGAATAATCTCGGTCGGGTTGGCGAACGCGGACCCCGTCAGGCTCCTGAAATTGGCGAAGTCGGCAAAGTTCGTTCGCGACCGGCCGACAATGCCGATGGTGACACCTGTTCCGTTCAAGCCGGATGGGAGATCGTAGATGGTTGCGAAGTCGGCAGGCACTATGAAGTGCGTTCCGCCGCTGGCATCCATCTCCGGAGAATTGGACAGCATCGAGCGGGCGTGAACGAACGGCCTGTCCTCGATGGTGTAAAGGCCGCGGATGGCCTTGATGACCGGGGTCAGCGCTTCCGGGATCATGGGATCGGAAGAAACCGACATGCGCTCGACGCCATTGACCTTGTAGTAGTGCATCTCTGTCTGGAAGGCATGACCGATATCCGCCGCTGTACCTCCGAATCCAATGAAAATCCGGCTGGTTGAAACTGAGTTTACGTGCAAGCCCTGCGATTGCAACCAACCGGTCACCGTCGCAATGTCCAATTCGGAGACTCCGAAGCGCTCACCCATTTCGAGCGGAGTGAGCCAGTGGTGGTAGCTCGGGGAAGCGGGGTTTTGCTGTTCTGCGAGGAACTTTTCAAAGGCCAACTGCTGTTGCGGCGCACGTGACAGAACCATCGTCATCCGGTCAAGCACCAGGTCCGCGGGTACGAGGCCATGATCGTTGGTTGTGTTCGCCCAGTGCGGCAAGTGATTGGCCAACGCCCGCACCTGGGTGGCATCGACAGCGCGCGTGATTTGAACGGGGCTCTGCGCATTGAGCGGCGCGCCGGCGAAGACCAACGCGGCGGACAGCACCGGCAAAAGCAGCAGCCGTCTAATGCCGCGGAGAGATCTACACAAACGGGCGCCATAGAATGAATTGGCTGAGGGAGAAATGTGGTGCAGCAGTTGACTCATGAATTGACTTCCCCTTTCAAGAAAGGTTACGTATTCGAGTCCGTGAGAGAGCGGCCCCCGTGGATACTCCAGCGACCGGCCGGTGGCCGGAGTATCGGTGGGCGATTCCTTCGTGCGAGATCATTTCACAGCTTACCCGCTGCTGAAAAATCGGGTCGTCTCGCAGGCTGGGGCCAATGCAAGCTTGTTGCCCGTGTTACGCGCGATCATGCCGGATGATTCGTAATTGTGCTCCCGTCATTCCGCAAGTTGCAAGCAAGATATTCGAATTGCTCAGATCACTGGTGTGAACTTGCCATCGATATCGATTTGCGAAGTCAGAGTTTGGCAGATCGGCGAGGCAGCAATGCGTTGATTTCGCGAGGGTTGCGATTCTTTAAGTGGATGCCGATTGGCGATGAAGATTGATGGACGCGAGTATTGTGCTTCGGGTCTCTTCCGGGCGTGTGATTCGAGCCACCCGGTGCGAGACGAACGCCTCATTGCACTTTGGTCTATGACGCGGACGGGACACGCATGGAATCGAGGGCGGCTGTGAGGTCGGCGGCGAGGGACTGCTGAGACTCGGGAGAGAGTTTGGCTTCCTGGCTGGTGAGGTAGAAGACGTCGATGGCGGTTTCGCCTTCGGTGTCGATAAGGGCTACCTTGATATCGCATTGGTGGGTGCTGACTGTGAGCGCGATCTGGCGGAGCAGGCCGGGGACGTCCTGGGCGACCACCTGGAGCAACGTCGAGTGGGAAGAAGATTCGGAGTCGAATTCGAGCTTCGTGGCCACTTCGACTTTCGCGTTCAAGGGGTGGTTCATGTGGCGGCGCGCTTCAAGCAACTGCGCCACTGAGACCTTTTGCGCGACGACGTCATGCAGATTATCCAGGAAGCGATCTTTCTCGCTGGGGTTTAGTTCGAGGGTGTGAAAGACGTCAGTGAATTGGAAGCTGTCGACGATGACGCCGGCCTCGTTGGAAAATGCGCCGGCCTTGACGATGTTCATGCCCCAGGCGGCCAGTGCGCCGGCCACGTCGGCAAAGAGGCGGGTGCGGTCGCGGGTAATGACGGTGAGATCGAAGAGCTGGCGGTTGGGGCGCAGGTCGAGCTGGACGGGGTCCTGATCGAGGTTGAGGGCCATCTGAAAGTGATGGCGGATCTGCTCGGGCAGGCGGGTTTGCAGGTAGCGCTGGGGCAGGCCTTCAAGGAATTGCTTGAGCGCATCGAACTGCGGAGGAGGAACCATGGAGCGGATGCGGTTGAGTAGCGTGGGATCGATGGCGGCGCGATAGCGGACCTCGTCGACGCTGCGGTCCATGAAGTTGGCGGTGGACATATAAAACTGCCACAGGTTTTCGGCCTTCCACGGAGTGAGAGCGTCAGGGTTCACGGCCTTGATGTCGGCGAAGGTCATCAGGGTGAGCATCTTCAGGAGGGTGGGATTGCCGATCTTCTCCGAGAATCCGCGAACGTTTTCGAGGTCGAAGATGTCGCGGCGCAGCGCGTTGGACATCTCCAGATGGAGCCGGATGAGCCCGAGAATGGACTCGCGCTCCTCAGAGTCGAAGTCCAGGCGGGCCAGAAACGCGTCGGCCAACTCGACGCTCTGGCCAGCGTGCTCCCCGTTGCGGCGGGCCTTGCCGGTGTCGTGCAGCAACAAGGCGAGCAGAAACAGGTCGAGACGGTCGATCTCCGGTAACAACTGGGCCAGGCGCTTCTCGTAGTCGTGGGCCGGCTGGCGGAGGCCATGGACATTGTCGATGGTCAGGAAGGTGTGCTCGTCGACGGTGTAGCGGTGATAGCTGTCGCGGATGACCAGCGCGTCGATGCCGTGGAATTCGGGGATCAACATCTCAAGAACGCCGAGAGCGTGCATGGTGCGGAGCGCGTGGGCGGCATGGGGTCCGAGCAGGACCTCGCGGAGCGCGTTCCACAGGTAGGGACCCTCGGGAATGTGGATGGCGAGGGCGGGCAGGGCGTCGGTGATGCGGTCTTCGGCGGCCTGGGAGAGCGTGTACCCGTGGGTGGCCATCATCGAGAAGATGCGCAGGATGGCGCTGGTGTCGTTGAATTGGGCGCCGGGCACGATGTCGATGCGGCCCTGGTCGAGGAGGAAATCGGTGCCCGCGATGGGGGTGCGGCGGCGTCGGAACTGGCGATAGAAGCTGACCGGTGCGGGAAGGTGCTCCATCAGGAGCGCGGCGCGGCGATAAATGATGCGGGCGTGGCGATAATAGGTCCGCATCCAGTAGGAGGGGTCGGCTGTGCCGCGGGTTTCCAGGCCGATCGAGTGCGCCGCGGCCTCGTCTTGCGACTGCCAATCGAGGGTATTGTCGTCGCGGCCGTGGCGGAAATGGAGAAAACATCGCGCGGCGGCGAGAAAGTCGAATGCGGCCTCAGCGTCGCCGCGGGCGCTCTGGAAGACGCCACCGCGCTGGCGGGGCCACTCCTTGGTTTCCTTCAGGTGAAAGAGCAGGGCGAACCAGACGGCGAGATGGTAGTCGCGCAGGCCGCCAGGACAGTCCTTCAGGTTGGGCTCGAGATGAAAGATGGTGTTGCCGAATTTGGCATGGCGTGCACGGGCGATCTCACCCAACTTTTGTGTGATTGTGCTCCAATCGCTGAGCACCAGGCCGGGAAAGGTGACCTGGTGGAGTTGCTGGTAGAGGGGAAACTGGCCGGCAAGGAAACGGCGATCCAGGGTGGCAAGGGTGAATTCGAGGTTGTCGGGATCGAAGCGGCCTGCCTCTTTGAGCGTGCGCGAGTTGGGGCTTGCGCGCAGACCGATGTCCCACATGCCCTGAATGACCGCGCGCACCGCCTCCTTGGACTGCTCCTCGGTCTTTTCGTCGGAGAAGGCGAAAAGCACGTCTATGTCCGAGTAGGGGAACAGGTCCTTGCGGCCGTAGCCGCCCAACGCCAACAGCGACACGTTTAGCGCGGGCTGTCCGGCAAACGCTCGACGCCACATTTCAATGAGGATACGGTCCACCACGGCGGAGCGGCGGCGGATGGCGGCCGTGCCGTCGCCGGTGCGTTCGCAGGTCTGGCGCACAAGCGCCATCTCCCGCATATACTGCTCCCGAAGATCGTCAACCGCCAAAGCGACTGGATTCATGATTAAGGGTCGTGTGAGTGACTCGCCGAAGGCCGAAGCGTGTAAGGATGTTTTAACAGAATAAGCGATCTTGGAGCGGATGGAGCAGTTTTGGTTCCATTGTGCCGGAATTCTGGACGCGCGGCTGGCACGACCGGCCGGGAAATGGCGGTCTTTGCGCTGCGAGAATGCGTCCTGTCGTCAGGCTCAATGCTCGGAATCTCTCAACGCGCACCAAAGAGCTACTTCCACGCTCCCAGAAGGCGCCGCAAGAGCACCAGCTCGCCGAGATGGTACGCGTTGTGATCCGCGGTCAGCAGCGCTTCTCTCAAAATGGTTTGACCATCCCCGTGGGGAATCCTGGCGAACAGGTCGGTCGATTCGTCGCTTGCCAGGTCGCACATTGCGTGAAGATCCCTGCGAAAGGAGCGCACGCTTCTGTCCCACGCGTTCTCATCGGGGGGCTCCTGCGCGCCGGGCCAGTATCCGCTGGGGAATTCGGGCGACTTGTGTTGGGGATCCCGCGAGAACTCTAAGATGTCCCATTGGGCAATACGCAGATGTTCGAGAATCTCCCATGGCGAATGCTCCGCGCCCTGGGGCCTCTTGCCGCGCAATTCGGCGGGGAGATTGGCGACGGCCTGGTCGAAATCCGCATGAGCATTCCCGCCGTTGAGTAGATCGAGCAGATGTTGCCGGAGAGATGCATCGTTTGCCATGGTGACTCTTTCTCCTCGCTTGTTTGAAGGCACTTTCGAGATTTTGGATGAAGGAAAAGAACGATTGGCGGCAACTTTCGAAACCATAATCCCAAGTACCGGAATTATGGCCGCCCCAACGCATACCAGATGATGAAGTCCGTCATAGGCGGCGTTGCTCCCATTTGGCGCATTCGCGAAGCGTTCTGTCCGCGGTGATGCTGACTGTGCATCACCGCTTGCAGAAGCAACATGCCGGCCGGCGCTTCAAACGGACCCTTCGGTCCGCGCGGCAACGTAATCATCTTTTGGAGGTCGACAGAACCCAGCGCCGAGGTCAGATCGGCCTGCGCCTGCCGCATCGCCGCCTCCAACTCATCGCTCGAAGCTTCCTCCATCCTCTTCATCGCAGCGGGGTCGGGCGTCTCGCCTCGAGCCAATTCGGTGAGCATTCTCATGGCCGACACCATGTGGTTCAGTCGCGTGCGGACCTCAGCATCTTCCAGCAGTGCCGTGTTCTCACGAAGTGCCTTCCAATGCGCTGCATCGGCCCAAGCCTGATGTCTCGACAAGTCCAATAGAAGTTCAGTGTTCATCGTCACCCTCCCTGACTCCATTCAGGTTTTACCACGACCAACGTTTCGTTTGGAAGCAGGCTGGAACTGCGCACCGTCCCGAGAGATTGAATGCACCGGCGTAAGAGGGCAAATACGCAAGGGGGAGATCCTGCGGCAGGCAGAATCTCCCCATGTCACGTACGAATTCTTCTACAGCGCCGTTTCGCCACGCTCGTCGTTGCGGATGCGGATCGCCTCTTCGATGCGGCTGACGAAGATTTTTCCGTCGCCGATGCGGCCGGTGCGGGCGGCGCCGACAATGGCCTGCACCGCTTTCTCCTTCATCTCGTCGGTGACTACCAACTCGATCTTGACCTTGGGCAGGAGATCGACCGTATATTCCCGGCCGCGATAGAACTCGGTGTGGCCCTTCTGCCGGCCGTGGCCGCGGGCCTCCAGAATCGTCATGCCTTCGATGCCTGCCTCGAGCAGCGCATCCTTGACTGCATCCAGCTTCGAGGGCTGGAGAATCGCTTCAATTTTGAGCATATGCAAAATGCCTCGTTTGACAGCGTAACAGGCCGGGCGGCTGGTTGGGCCAATCCCGTCAAATCTTTTCATAACAACGGGTCAGGGCGCCGGGTCAGGAGTTCAGGTCGTAGCCTTCCTCACCATGCTGAGAGAGGTCGAGGCCGGCGGATTCGTCTTCCGGCGAAACGCGCAGTCCGACGACCTTGTCCACAACGAAAAGCAGCACCAGCGTACCCACAATCGATAAAGCCCAGGCGATGCCGACGCCGGCCGCCTGGTTGAGCACCTGGCCCCAGTGGCCTTCAAAAGCGCCGGTGGGGATGGGCTTGCCGGCGGTATCCTTGCCATAGACCGCATTGATGGCGCTGGTGGCAAAAAGGCCGGTGAGCAGCGCGCCAATGGTTCCTCCGGCCCCATGCACGCCAAAGGCGTCCAGGGAGTCGTCGTAGCGAAGGCGGCTCTTGACCTCGAAGACCATGAAGGAGCAGAAGACGCCGGCGATGAGTCCGATGGCCAGTGCCGAGAACGGCTGCACAAAGCCGGAGGC
>Ga0181531_10002954_pt1 | contig 10497 bp, 8 predicted proteins | sample PEATcosm2014_Bin_38_FD_119743 | JGI IMG/M metagenome (GOLD analysis project Ga0181531, IMG submission 119743) | Peatland microbial communities from MTU Mesocosm Facility, Houghton, MI, USA - PEATcosm2014_Bin11_10_metaG | ecosystem: Environmental > Terrestrial > Soil > Wetlands > Peat | place... | reverse complement strand
GGCCGCAGCGGCATTACAGCAATCGTCACCGGCCTGCTGTTCCTCGGAGCCATCGGCGCAGCCCCGTTCGTTGGCATCGTCCCCGCCGCCGCCACAGCCCCCGCGCTCATCCTCGTCGGCTCGCTCATGCTAGCCACCATCGTTGAAATCCGCTGGACCGACCCCCTCGTAGCCGTCCCCTCTTTCCTCACCCTCATCCTCATCCCGCTCACCTACTCCATCGCCAACGGCCTCGGCTTCGGCATCATCTCCTGGGCAGTAATCCACCTCGCCACCGGCAAATTCAGCAAGAAAGACTGGCTACTCTACATCCTCGCCATCCTCTTCCTGGCCCGCTTCATCTACCTCGGCGCCAGTTAGAATTCCTTGATTGAATTGAAAGGGAGCGGCTTCATCTCAGCTAGCTGGCATCATCGGTTCCAGACGCACTTTGTATTAGTCGTCCACCGGTGTTACCGACCCACAGCGGATGAAACTGGGTGCCCCACCCTCGCCACGCACTTGTTTTTGTGGCTAGGGTGGGATCGCCGAGCTTATCCTTAGTTTTCTTCAACCTGTATTCTTTGTTTCTTTCTACGCCGTCCAGGCCGGCGCCACATTCAGGCCGGGGATTATTGCGAGCCGGCTGCCTGGGCGCGGACTTTTTGCCATTCGTAGATGGGATAGGTGGGGCGCTTGATGGGCGGGACCGGGTGCTCCTGGAGCTGCTTGAGAGCAACTTCTACGCCCTTCTCCAATTGGGGATCGTGACCCTGACGCCATAGTGCGGGATCCAGATCTACTTCGATATCGGGGGCTACGCCTTTGTTTTCGACGTCGAACTGGCCCGTGTCAGGATTGTAGAGACCCCAGCGCGGGGCTGTGACCGCGCCTCCATCCATCAAATCCGGATAGCCGCCAATGCCGATAAGGCCGCCCCAGGTGCGCGTGCCGATAAGTGGGCCGATGTTCAGCTTTCTGAACATCCAGGGGAGCGCGTCGCCGCCCGAGCCGGCGTATTGGTTGATGAGCATGACCTTGGGGCCAAAGATGGTTCGCGGGATGGTGGTGTCTTTCCCTTCACGGGTCATGGCGGCCATGAGCAGCGGACGCGAAAGCCAATCGACAATGTAATCGGCGATCCATCCACCACCGTTGAAGCGTTCGTCAATGACTGCGCCCTGCTTGGCGTTCTGCGGGAAGTAATAGCGATTGAAATAGGTGAAGCCTTCCACCGCGGTATTGGGCACATAGACATAGGCCAGCTTGCCGCCGCTGAGTTCGTCGACCTTTTTGCGGTTGCCATCGATCCACTCGCGCTGCCGCAAGGAGCGTTCGCTGCCGATGGGCACCACGGTGACGGTGCGGGCATCCTTGCCGGTGGGATCGGGTCCGACCTTCAAGAGCAGGGACTTGCCGGCACGGTCGAGGAAGAAGCTGTAGATTTCGTCCGTTCCATGAAGTTCGCGGCCATCCACGGCCAGCAGATATTCGCCCTGATGGACGTTGACGCCAGGTTCGGTGAGCGGCGCGCGGAGGCCCGGGTTCCAGTTCTCACCATAGTAGACCTTGGCGAAGCGGTAGCGATCGTGATCGATGGTGTAATCGGCGCCGAGCATGCCCACGCCAACGGGCTTCACGTCGGGCCGGTCGCCGCCAAAGATGTAAACGTGCTGCGCGGTGATTTCGCCGAGCATGTCGGCAAGAATGTAATTGAGATCCGCGCGGCTCATCACGTTGTCGACGTAGGGCTGATAGGCGGCCAAAAGCTGCTTGAGGTCCGCCCCGTGCATGTTCGGGTCGTAGAACCAGTCGCGCTCAATCCTGCCGACTTCGCGAAACATCTGCTCCCATTCCGCGCGGGGATCGGAGTAAACCTTCAAGTCGAGATGCAGCGAACCGTCCTTGCCAGGTTCGCCGGGCTTGCCTAAGGCGTCAACCGGCTTGATGGCCCACGAGCCGTGAGACGGACCGCCTTGCGTCATGGGGTTCCACGGCGGCAACTGCTCATAGAGAGCCTTTTCGCCGTTCTCGGAGATGACGAAGCCACCAATGTTGTCGAGGAGCTTGTCGATCTTCTGCGTGCACACGTCGAACTTCTGCACGATACGGCCGTTGGGCCCGGAACCAGCGACGACGCTTCCTTCAAGAAGGAAAAGCTGATGCGTTTTCCCGGCTAGCACGCTGTCGTAATTGCGAGCGGGAACGGGAAGGGCAAGGATGCGCTGGCTGATGTCTTCGAAGTCGATTTTGGTCTTCGGGGGTTCCTTTGACTTGTCCTTCTTGTCGTCCTTGGCCTCGTCCTTCTTGTCGTCGGATTTCTTGTCGTCCTTTTTTGCGTCCTTGTCCTTTGCATCCTTGTCGTCCTTCTTGGCGTCCTTGTTATCGCCGCCGGACTTGCCTTCATCTCCCGGCTTGCAGTCGTCGACCGCGGCTGGAGACGCAGCTTTGCTGGTGTCGGATGGGCTGGCTTCGACCTTCTCTTCGTCGCTCTGGGGAGCCAGAGGTGACTTCAGATCCTTTGTAAGAACCACCAGGTAGGCGCTGCTGGTGACGGGAACTTTATACGCACCCATACTGCTGGCAATAGTAGGGCCGTCGTCCGTGCTGGCCAGGAAATAGAGATATTTCCCGTTCATGTCGAACGCTACCGAAGACGCATCGCTCAGGCCGTCGGTGATTTGATGGGTGGTTTTGTCGTCGAGGTTGTAGACAAAAATTGCGGCCAGGGAGCTATCAAGCATGCGGGTGTAGGCGAGCCAATGGCTGTCTGGTGACCAGACCTCGCTGAAGGGGCCGCCGGGACCGCTCTCGTATGGATTGGTGTCGACGTGAATAGGTTTTCCGGCCTCGATTTCGATGTACCAAAGTTGGCCGCGCTTGTCGGTATAGGCGATTTTCTTGCTGTCGGGCGACCAGGTGGGCGAATAGAAGAAAGTAGGATGATCGGCAAGGGTGATTTTCTTGACGTCCCCCTGGCCATCCTGCTGGCGCAGGTGCAGCGCGTACTCGCCGGACTCATCGGAAAAATAGGCGATCCATTTTCCATCGGGCGACCAGGCCGGGTCGCGTTCTTCCACGCCTGCTGTATTGGTAAGGTTGCGGATGTCGCCATGTTCGACCGGGACGCTGAAGATTTCCCCGTGGGCTTCAAAGAGTGCTCGCGCGCCGCTGGGTGAGATGTTGTAATTCTCGATCCGGTCGCCGACGGAGACAAAGTGAGGACGGACGGCGGGGGAATCGGCAGTAACGTGAATGTTGACCGGGTGCTGCTGACCGGAAGCGAGATCGAAGAGATGGATGGAGCCGAACTGCTCGTAAACAATGGCGCCTGGGCCCGCGGAGGCTGACTTGATATCGACGCCGTTGCTGTGGATGGCTGCGCTAACCTGCTTCGATGCGGTGTCATAGACGTAGAGATTTACCGGACCATCGCGGTCGGAGAGGAAGTAGATTTTGTCGCCGATCCACATGGGGGCGGAGTCGTTGGAGTTGGACCGCGGGAGCTTTTCGATGCTCGAATCGGAGAGGCGCGCGATCCAGACGGGCGAAGCTGTGCCGCCGCGATAGTGCTTGAGTCCGCGCTGAAACTGCCACGATTCGCGGAAATTTGTAAAGGGGACGTAGGCGATATGGGAGCTATCAGGCGAGTAAGAACCCTCGACCGCCATGGGAAGCTGCACCAGTTCCGGCAGCCCGCCGGAAAGGCCTACCTCATATAACTGCTGGAAGCCGGAGTAACTCTGCCGCACGGAGCGGATGAGCACGCGCTTGCCGTCGCGGGACCAGCCGACAGCTTCATCTCCGGGAAGCGACGTGAGCCGCCTGGGGATGCCGCCGGAGGAGGGAATGACGAACACATCTTCGTTGCCATCGTATTCGCCGGTGAAAGCGATGGTTGCGCCGTCTGGAGAGAAAATGGGGTCGATCTCGATGCCCGCATCGCTGGTGAGTCGGCGCGCGTCGCCGCCGCTTCGGTCCACAATCCATAGGTCGCCGCCGTAACTGAAGGCGATCTGCGTTTCGCTGACGGTTGGCTTCCGCAACAGCGCGTATTGACTGGAGGGTTGCGCGGGCGGCTGGGCGACGGTCTGGATGCAGGCGATTAGAGTCAAGAAGACTGGTATGACCGTGCGCGCGAACGACAGGTTGCCTTTACGTTGCATTGTTCCTCCACCGATGAATGCAATTGGGTTACGCCGTGGTGGGGCCATGTTAGCTTTCCCGGACCGGAGAGTCAACTGAAACAGGGATCGGGGACCAGGGAATTGGGGAACAGGCTTGCGGGGCTGGCTATTATCCTGACCTGTGACTACTACGCCAGAGATGCGGACCCAGAGACCCATTCGGACGGGTTTGTTCCGGACTTTTGTCCTGTGGCTTGCGGCTGGTGTTGTGTCTCTGTGGCTGCTTGCCGCACTGACGCTTGTGGCTGCGCGATGGATCGATCCGCCGACTACCGCTGTGCATGTCGAACGCCGGTTGCAGGCGTGGATACATCACAAGCCCTATCACGAAAAATACACGTTCGTTCCGTTGAGCCAGATATCGCCGGATTTGCAGCACGCCGTGATCGCCGCCGAGGATGGGCGCTTCTACCAGCACCACGGATTCGATTGGGAAGCTATCCAAAAAGCTGCTGAGGACGATATGGAGGGCGGGCGTATTCGCGGGGGATCTACGCTGACGCAGCAGCTGGTGAAGAACCTGTTCTTTGGGACGGGGCGTTCCATTTTGCGCAAGGGGGCGGAGTTTACGCTGGTGCCGGTGGCGGAACTGGTGCTGGGTAAGCAGCGGATTCTGGAACTGTATCTCAACGTGGTGGAATGGGGACCCGGGGTTTATGGCGCGGACGCGGCTTGTCATTACTACTTCAAGAAAGCGGCGCGGAATGCGGGGCGTGAAGAGGGTGCCCAGCTGGCTGCGATTCTGCCGTTGCCGCTGAAACGACGGCCGGAGCGCATGACTCACTACAGCGCCGCCATTCTAAGGCGGATGAGCCAGATGGGCTGGTGAATCAGTCTCGCTTCGATTTGTTCCTGGGATCAATTCTCGCCGCGGACGAGGGTGTAGCGCAGTTGCACCTGGGCGCCCCCGGAAATGTGTTGCACCCATACTTCAAAGCTGCCAGCCCTGGTGGCGCGGGTTACGGTGAGAAATGGACGAGGCTGGCAGGAACTTGATGCGGTCACGCCGCCGGCATAGCCTGCGCCGGTTTTCCAATGGGAGGTGGCGGCCCACTCGATTTTGGCGCGGTCGATGTCGAATGCCCAGCCCTGCGCGCGATTCAGGGGGAGGGTCGGGTACGGAACTACCTGCGCGGTAAGCCTGGGTCGGAAGCGGAAGTCGAGGACAGGCCAGAGCCAGACAAAACGCTTGTTGGTGGATTCGGGGCCGGTCTCCTGAAGGATGTAGAGTTCCTGCTCCCAGTCGAGGTGCTTGCTGTGCAGGACATCGGCCCCGCCGCCCGCAAGCCAAAGCTGGTCTTTTCCATACCCGGAATCGTAGTAGGCCACATCTGGGAAAATCCAGCGGCCGCGCATTTGCTCCCATTCGGCTACTCGGTAGGTCACGACGTGCGGGGATTGGAGCTGTTCGGCGGTGCGCAGGACATAGATGTTGACTACGGGATGATGGTTGTTGGATTGGGATTGGGGCTGGGATTCGGACTGGGACTGGGCGGGCAGGTTACGCGCGCCGAACAGGATCGTAAGTATGAGAAAACCCAAGTGCCGTTTCATAGATGCCCGTACCGAATATGGCCATGACTCAATCTAGGTTGTTTATCGGCCGGGGTCAGTGAGGTATGACACAGTTGAGATGTGATGCTCGACGAATTTTCGGCTTCACGTTTTTTTGCCGGGTATGGGATTCAGGGCGACTGCGGATCCCCGCCACTGCGGGCAGGCCTTCGACTCCGGCCGCCGCGGCGACCTTTGCTCTGGATGACATTGCTTTTGGGGACTGGTTTTATGGGTCGGGCTTAGCTAGCCTTGTCGGCGACAGCAAGCAGGGTCTGGAAGTTCGGCGTTTCGGGTTCTTTGTGGACTACGCTGGTTTGGATGTTGGTGAAGTTGGCTTGCAGCAGCATGGTTTCCAGTTCCGCTTCGCTGAAACCCAGCCACTCGTCGGCGTAGAGCTCTCTTGCTTCCTCGAAACGATGCTTGACCAGGTCGAGGATGACGATGCGGCCGCCGGGATGGAGGATGCGGTGGGCTTCAGAGACGGCGCGGGCGGGGTGCAGGGCGTGGTGAAGCGATTGGGAGAAGAAGGCGATGTCGACCGAGGATGAGTCGATGGGGAGTTCTTCCATGTCGCCGAGGCGATAATCGACATTTCTTACGCCATAGCGGATTGCCTGTTCGCGGGCCACTTCGATCATTTTGGCGGAGGTGTCGACGGCGATGACTTTCTGGGCGCGCTGGGCGAGGAGGAGCGAGAAGGCGCCTTCGCCTGCGCCGAGGTCGGCGATGACCATGGGCGGCATGAGGCGCAGGAGAGCTTCCGCGAGGCTCTTCCAGGATTTGCCGGGAACGTAGTCGCGGCCCAGACGGCCGGCAACGGAATCGAAAAAGCTGCGCATTTTGTCCTGGCGTTTTTTGAGGACGGCGCGCATGGCGGATTGGTCTTCTTGGGCCTCGGGGATTTCGGTGTGCGCCTGGTTGAGTAAACCGGCGATGACCTCGTCAGGCGGCAGGAGACGATAGAGATTGCTCTTGCCGGTGCGGCGGTCTTCAACCAGGCCCGCCTGCTTGAGTTGCGAGAGATGTGTGGAGATGGTGCTCTGGCCCATGGTGAGGATTTCCTGCAGCTCGGCGACAGAAAGCTCCTCGCTGCGGAGGAGCAGCAGGATGCGCAGCCGGTTGGGGTCGGCCACTACGCGGAGGATTTTCACAATCGAGGGCATGGTTTGAGTTGACGGCACCACTTGAGTTCTGATACATATCAACATATCACGATTTGACGATGCGAAGTCAGCAAGCCAGCTAGTAAACGGGTCAGCAAGTCACCAAGTCAGCGGGTGCATCCGCATCCACAGTTCTGTTCAAGGGAATTTACCTAAGGAGAATCGCATGGCGACATTGGCAGTGGAAACGACGGAGTTGGGTTACAAGGTAGCGGACATGTCTCTGGCGGATTGGGGCCGGAAGGAAATCACGATTGCCGAGCACGAGATGCCGGGGTTGGTGTCGATACGCAACAAGTACGCTGCGGCAAAGCCGCTGGCTGGGGTGCGGGTCACTGGGTCGCTGCACATGACCATTCAGACGGCGGTGTTGATTGAGACGCTGGCGAGCCTGGGCGCGGACGTGCGCTGGGCGAGCTGCAACATCTTCTCGACCCAGGACCATGCGGCGGCTGCGATTGCGGCGACGGGCGTGCCGGTGTTTGCGTGGAAGGGTGAGAGCCTTGAGGAGTATTGGTGGTGCACATATCAGGCTCTGAATCACAAGGGCGGCAAAGGCCCGGAGCTGGTGGTGGACGATGGCGGGGATGTGACCTTGCTGATCCAAAAGGGCTAAGAGCTGGAAGAAGGCGACAAGTGGGTGGATTCGCCGAGCGGCAGCCACGAAGAGAAGGTGATCAAGGATCTGCTGAAGGCGGTATATGCCGAAGATCCGCAGCACTGGCACAAGGTGGCTGCGGAGTGGCGCGGCGTTAGCGAAGAGACCACGACGGGCGTGCACCGGCTCTACAAGATGATGGAGCAGGGAAAGCTGCTGGTTCCCGCGATCAACGTGAATGACTCGGTAACTAAGAGTAAGTTCGACAACTTGTATGGCTGCCGAGAGTCATTGGCCGACGGTATCAAGCGCGCTACCGATGTTATGGTCGCGGGCAAGGTTGCCGTGATCTGCGGTTACGGCGATGTGGGCAAGGGCTGTGCGCACTCGCTGCGCGGCATGGGCGCGCGCTGCATCATTACCGAGATCGACCCGATCAATGCGCTGCAGGCGGCAATGGAAGGATTTGAAGTTACTACCATTGAGGACACACTGGGCCGCGGCGATATCTACGTAACCACTACGGGGAACGTGGACATTATCACGCTGGACCACATGAAGAAGATGAAGGACCAGGCGATCGTGTGCAACATCGGGCACTTCGACAACGAGATCCAGATGGATCGTTTGAATGAAGAGCCAGGCGTGACCAAGCTCAACATCAAGCCGCAGGTGGATTTTTATACATTTCCTGACGGGCACGGGATCTTTGTTCTGGCCGAAGGACGGCTGGTGAACCTGGGTTGCGCGACAGGGCATCCGAGCTTTGTCATGAGCAACAGCTTTGCAAACCAGACGCTGGCGCAGCTTGATCTTTGGGAGAAGAAGGACACCTACAAGGTGGGCGTGTATGTGCTGCCGAAGAAGCTGGACGAGGAAGTGGCCCGGCTGCACCTTGAAAAGATTGGCGTGAAACTGACCACGCTGACACCGAAGCAGGCGGAGTATCTCGGCGTGCCGGTGGAAGGACCTTACAAGGCGGAGAATTACCGCTACTAGAAGCAGATGACAGGTTACAGATGACAGATGACAGTTAAGAATTAGCAGCTGTCAGCGATCAGCGGTTTGCGGTTTTTGGGACGGCTTCTCCTTGTGAGGAGCCGTCCTTTTTGCGTTCATGTGGCGATTACTGGATTCAAGGAGCGTGGAACCTGTGAATTTGATAGCTTTCACTCAAAGGGGAATGATTCATGATCTTGAATACCGACGACATTGCACACTTTACCGGCATTCTTGGATTCACGGTTGCCATGCCGCTGACGATCGCCACTTACTATCAAACTTTCAAGGCGCGGCAGGAAGCGAGGGAAGCGCGCGAAGGCACAATGCCGAGCATGAATTGCCTCGAGTTTGTGACCAGGAATGGGAATACGATCAACCTCGTACCGCTGGAGACGCTGCACTCGATGCCGCGGGTTGGCGATGTGGTGCTTCTTCCAGGAGACACGGCTGTGGGAGGCATGATTCACGCCGCAGCGTATCGCGTGGAGAGCGTGGAGCATATTTATACGCCTGTCACATTCAAGGAGAGCCGGAGGCTGCAAGCCAGGCTCACCAAGTCAGTGGCGCAGGTGACTTCGCTGAATGAGTAGTAAAGACAGTGAATGAGACAAGAAGTGAAAAAGTGAAGAAGTGAACGAGTCAAGAAGTGAAGAAGTGCGCGGATGAAGAACTAAAAGAGTTACAAAGTGGACGCGTGAAGAAATGAAGAAAAGCCTCGGCAATGGCCCGGGGCTTTTGGTTTTTGAGATGCGGAGATGGGAGGCGGAATGGTATGGTGGTGTTCCGCGAGCCGGCGTGCGGTGGATCTGGCCCGGGGCTATCTGAATGGAGACGAGGAGAATCGATGTTAGAGTGGTGGATCCATGTGTCACCGTTGGGAACGTTCTTAGCAACCCTTGCGTGGTTTATTCTCGGGCTGCCGGCAATGCTTGCGGCCTTCTATCAAACGTGGAAGGCGAGGCAGGAGGCCAAGGAAGCGCGTGAGGGCACGATGAGCAGTGCCAATTGCCTGGAGTTTGTGTCCGCGGACGGGATCTGCGTGAACCTGGTACCGCTGGAGACGCTGCACACTCTGCCCAAACCAGGGGATGTGGTTCTGCTGCCGGGGCACGGGGTGGGCGAGACGGGGCAGTTCCATCCGGGGGCATTTTTGGTCGAGCGGATTGAGCACATCTACACGCCGGTACAGAGGAAGGGCAGCCGTCCGCATCAGGCTCGGCTCACTAAGGCGGTGGCCCAGGTCAAGTCGCTGAATCCTGCGATGGCGGCCGGAGCCTGAAACCCTGCGGTGGGGCAGACGCTCGCCGCAGGCTCGCACTGGATTACTGCTTCCCACCCTGGCCTCAAGAACAATTGTGTGTCGGGGATTGGCCACACGGCTTTTTTCCGGTACCCGGTCTCAGTTCGGTTTGCGAGGGGTGAGGCGGTGGTAAAGACCCCATAGGGAGCTGTGGATCAGGCGGGTCTGCTCGGCTTTTAGGGCGCGGTAAGATCGCTCGACGTAGCCGTCGAAATCAGGCGGCCAGCCGATGGTCGAGCGGCGCTCGATGTAATCGCCTTCCCTCCACTTAGCAAGGACGGCCTTGTAACCGACAACATGCGTGACGAAGTCGAGCAGGCAGCGGGGCATCTGCTCCTCGACGATGAGGTATGCCTTCTCGATAATGATCTTTTCGCGAATGTTGTTAAGGGGCATGAAGATGGTTGTCATCCAGAGGACCCAATCCTTCATCTCTTCGTCGGTAATAGGATGGCACTGCGTTTTGCCCTGCTTGCTGAGCAGGGACTGGTAGGCGATGTTGCCGGCCTGGGAGGCTACGTAGAGCGGGCCATAGAACTCGTTGAGCCGCTTGTTGACGAGCTCGAGTTCGTCTTTGCGGCGGGCTAACATGCGGGCGCTGAGGAAAGTGGCCAGATAACCGATGAAGGCGAGGATGATGGTGAGGATGGCGGCGTTTTGAAGCAGATTTGGCGAGAGCAAGTCGGAAACGTCCATTGGTTCGATTGCCTT
>Ga0181531_10002953_pt1 | contig 10497 bp, 7 predicted proteins | sample PEATcosm2014_Bin_38_FD_119743 | JGI IMG/M metagenome (GOLD analysis project Ga0181531, IMG submission 119743) | Peatland microbial communities from MTU Mesocosm Facility, Houghton, MI, USA - PEATcosm2014_Bin11_10_metaG | ecosystem: Environmental > Terrestrial > Soil > Wetlands > Peat | place... | reverse complement strand
TCGAGCCCCGAGCGGCGGAAGATGCCACCCAAGTTCGAGCCACCGCGGCGCGAGCGCTTCTGCAGCACCGCGACCAGCGGCGCCGAGAAGAAGATCGAATGGTAGCCGCCCGAGCAGATGCCGACCAGCAGCGCGAAGGCGAAGTTTTGCAGCGAGGCGCCGCCGAAGGCGAGCAGCGCGACCAGCGTGATGACGACCGTCGCCAACGTATTGACCGAGCGGGTCATCGTCTGCAGGATCGAGGTATTGACGATCTCGTCGAACGGCTTACCGTCCATCAGCTTGACGTTCTCGCGGATCCGGTCGAGGATGACGATCGTATCCATGACCGAGTAGCCGATGACCGTCAAGACCGCGGCCAAGAACGCATCGTCGACGCGGCGGCCGGCGATCGCGTAGATGCCGATCATCATCAGCGAGTCGCGCACCAACGCGACGACGCAGACCCAGCCGAAGATCAGGTTCCAGTTGAACCGGAACGCGATGTAGAGGAACTGGATCGCGATCGCGATGAGCAGCGCCTTGATCGCATTGAGCAGATATTCGTGCGAGAGCGAAGGCCCGACGGCCGAGATCGACGACGCGTCGCGGTTGACCGGAGCGACCGTACCCAGCGCGTTCCACAGCGGCGTCGAGTCGTTGCCGAAGTCGTGCTGCGTTTCGACGGTCCAGCCCAGACCCGCCGTCTGGCCGGCCTTGGTGAGCGTGTTGACCTGCGCGTCGGTGACGTCGATCTTGGCCAGGGCAGCCTGGATGGCGTCTTGCGTCGCGGGCTTGGTGAAGGTCACCGTGACGTCGGTGCCGCCGGTGAACGAGAGGCCCAGGCGCAGCGGGGCGCCGGTATGGACCCAGTTCCACGCCATCATCGCGATACCCAGGCCGATGATGATGTACGAGATCGCCGAGACGGTGCGGAACCATCCGACGACGTTCCAATTGAGGCGACGGAAGAACATGCTAGTGCGCCTCCGCCGTCTTGACCGAAATCGCGACGTCGCCGCCGGCGCCGTACGCGGACTTGTTGGTCACCACGTCGTTCTCGACGACGACATCCATGAAGAAGCGGGTCACGACCACCGCCGTGAACAGCGAGAACGCGGTACCCCAGAAGAGCGTATACGCGAAGCCCTTCACCGTGCCGGTACCCAGCAGATACAGCACGCCGGCGCCGACGATGGTGGTGAAGTGCGAGTCGAAGACCGAACTGAACGCGCGCTGAAAGCCGATGCGCACTGCGGCACGCAGGCTCTTGCCGGCCCACAGCTCTTCTTTGAGACGCTCGAAGATCAGGACGTTGGCGTCGACCGCCATACCGATCGAGAGCACGAAGCCCGCGATACCCGGCAGCGTCAGCACCGCGTGCGCGGCCGAGAGCAGCGCCAGCAGCGCGAGGACGTAGATGACGAGCGCGACGTCCGCAAGCACACCCGGCAGGCGATACACGAACGCCATGAATAGGAGCACGATCGCCAGGCCCGCACCGCCGGCCCACAGCGACTTGACCAGGTCTTCCTTGCCGAGCGTGGGGCCGACGTCTTCCTTCTCGATGATCGTCAGCGGCACCGGAAGCGCACCGGCGTTGAGCTCGTTGGCGAGCGTCGTGATTTGGTCTTCCGTGAACTGACCGTGGATCATCCCGTCGGTCGAGATGATGCCTTCGATCGTCGCCGAGCTCATAAACTTACGATCGAGGAAGATCGTCAGTTGCTGGCCCATGTGGTCGCGCGTCAGGTTGGCGAACTTGGTCGGGTTCTTGGTCGTGAAGTCGACCTGCGGCTGCCCGCCCTGTTGGCTGAAGCCCGGCGAGGCACTCTTGAGTTCGGCGCCGCTGTAGACGACCGGACCGCAATCTTTGTAGGCGCCGTTGGGATCAGCCGCATATTTCGGCGTCGCGTCGGCTTTCGCAACGACGGCCGGCGGACAAATCTTGAAGTCGAGCACGGCGGCCTGCTTGAGCAGTTGCTCGAGCTGATCCGCGTTCTTGACTGCCGGCAGCTCGACCAGCAGCCGGTTCGACCCTTCCTTCGAAATGACAGGTTCCGAGACACCGGCACCATTGATGCGGTTCTGGATGACGAGTTGCACCTGATTCTGCACGTCGTCGGTGATCTGCGGGACGTCCTTGGTGGTCTCCATCTGGAGCAACACGCGGGCACCGCCTTGCAGGTCGAGGCCGAGATGGATCTTCTGCTGGATGGGCGTGATCGCCCACGCGCAGAGCGCGACGAGTGCGAGCAGGAGAACCGCTTGTAACGGCCTCTTGAGCTTATTCCACATAACCGGATTCCGGGGAAGGGGAGAACCCCGGGATCGTAGCATGGGGGGCGAACAGCGTCAAACGACGTTGCGGTCGTCGGGCGGCCTGAGTGGGGGTAGGCACCGGCAGGCGGAGGTCATCGATGATCGACTCCAAGGGCGTCGATGCAGGACTCCTTCAAACACGATATCGCCTCACCAAGCAACGCGCTGCTGTATTGCGCGCGCTCGAGGACGGCGCGCACCTGACCGCCGAGGCGATTCACGAGCGCGTCCGCGCCGCGTTGCCCGCGGTCAGCCTGGGGACGATCTACCGCACGCTCGACATCCTGCGGGCCATTGGCCTGGTGCAGGTGTTCTCGCACGGCGGAGCCGCCCGCTACGAGGCCGCGCTCGACAAGCATCATCATTTGGTCTGCGTGACCTGCAGTGAGATCGTCAACGTCCCCGCCCCGCAGATCGGCGCGATCGCGCTGGCCGTGGCCCAAGATCATCGCTACTCGGGGGTCGACGCGGCCCTGGTGGTGACCGGGCGCTGCAACCGTTGCGCCGGCCTGGCGCGCAATGGGGGCGCGACGCCCCCCTAGGGCCTCCGGGGCGCAGGCGGCGAACGCCGCCGCGATGCGCTCCGCTCTCGCCGCCCTGGCCGCTGCCCTGGCCCTCGTCCCGCTGACGGCCTGGGCACAGCCGACACCTCCCGCCGCGCCGAGCGTCGCCCCGGTGCCCGGCAAGCTGGCGTTCGCCCTGCCCCGCGCCGGTGTCGTGCCGGGCGGAACGCTGGCCGTCGGGCTCACCGGCGGGTCGCCGCCCTACACGCTCACCGCCTCGTTCGCTGTCGGCGCGGCCTACGATCCAACGCAGCAGGCAGTGGTGCTCAGCGGGCGAGCGCCCGGCAGCGGGACGGTGACCGCCACCGACGCGGCGGGCACGAGCGCGGTTCTGCCCGTGCTGGTCGCCGCCCCGGCCGGCGTCGTTCCCGCGACGGTCTCCGTCGAATTGGGCGGCACGGTCGATACCGACTTCGCCCACGTCCAGACCCAAACGCTGACCTCGGCCGACGCGCAGCGGCGCCCCGGCGCGACCGTGACGGTCAGCGGGCTGACGCTGCCGGCGCAGCTGCCGCCGGGGACGGTGCTCGATGTGCCCGCGCAAGTCACCATCGCGGGCAACGGGCGCTGGGTCGACGTCGACGGCCAAACGACCGTGCACCTGCGCGTCGAGCAGCTCCCGCCGCTCGTTCCGACGACGCTCTTCTACAGCGACGATCCCGAACGCATCACGGCGAGCACGCAGGGCGTCCTCTTCCGCGGCACGATCGATCCCGGCCGCCCGGTGCGCGTCTACGCCTATCACCTCGTCGATCGTCCGCGGCGCCTGGTCCTCGTGCTCAACGCCACCGGCGGGATGGAGACGCACGTGCAACTGGTCGGCGCCGCCGCCGGCCCCTCACCGCAGTTTGCCTACGTCGGCCATCTCTCGACGGTGCGGTATCTCTTGGCGCGCGCGGCGCAGCAAAGCGTCGTCCTCCCGGTGACACCCGACGCACCGTTCTTCTTCGATCTGGGCGTGCTCACGCCCGGCCAACTGGTCGCCGCCATCGACGACCTGCGCATCCTCGACGGCAACACCGTCGACGCGATGGTGATCGCGGTCGATCCCGACGTCGACCCGGCGAACTACGTGCGCCAGCCGACGCTCGCCGGCGACGGACACGGGCGCCGCGGCGAATTCTCCCTGATCGACGTGCCGCCACTCGCGCTCTCGTTCACCGTTGGCGCGCCCGAATCGCCGCCGTTCGTGATCGGGAAGCCCACGCTGCCCAATCTCACGCCGGGCGGTCGCGCACTCGGCGGCGACTACGGCATCATCCGCACGCTCGCGCTGCACGTGGTGAACCCGACCCCGCAGACGCAGAACGTCTACCTCTATGAAATGCTGGGGCGCACGACCGGCGGCACGACCACCACGATGTGGTTCAGCGGCGATCCGGCGCCGATCCAGGTGCCCTGCATCGGCCGCCCCGACACCCGCTATCTCGTACGCGGCTTCGCGCTCGCGCCGGGCGCCGACGAGACGATCGGCGGCGACTACATGACCGACGGCACCTCGTCGTTCCCGCTGTATTTCGGCCTGACGTCAACGCCGCCGCTCGCCCTGACCAAGTCGGCTTGTTGATTGTTGGGCTGCGCCGCCCTCACCCCGCCCGTTCGACGAAGGCGCAAAACGCAGCCGCCGCGCGCAACTGCTCGACCGACGTGCAGGGCGTCGCCAGGATGCGCGGCGAGCAGACCAGCACCGCCAGCGCGCGACCGCGCGAGACGGCGACGTTGAAGCGGTTCTCTTCGAGCAAGAAGTCGGCGCCGCGGGGCGCGTCCTCGGCGCTCGAGGCGGCCAGCGAGTAGATGACGACCGGTGCTTCTTGGCCTTGGAACTTGTCGACCGTCCCGACGCGGATGCCTTCGCCGAAGCGTTCGGTCAGCGTGCGGCGCAGCAGCGTGACCTGCTGGTTGTAGGGCGAGACGACCAGGATGTCGTCGCGGGTCAAGGTCCGCTGCTTTCCGTCGCTGGCCGTGTAGCGGCCGGTCAGCAGTCGGTCGATCACCCGCGCGACCGCCGCTGCTTCTTCCTCCGAGGATTGGCTGTTGCCGGCGTGGTCGACCAGGACGCAGCGCAGGCCGGCGCCGCTCAAGCCGGGCGCGTCGATGCGCTGCAGCTCGCAGGCCGGCGCCGCGTGCAGCCGGCCGGCGTAAACCACCTGCGAGACAAAGTCGCAAATCGCCGGATGCATCCGGTAACTGCGCTCGAGGAAGACGCCGCGGTCGATTGCGACCGTCTCGTCCCCGATCAGATGGGCGAGGACGGAGACCCCGGCCTCCTCGGGATGCGTACCCAGCGAGACGTGCGCGAGCTGCTGCGGATCGCCGAGCAGGATGGCATCGCGCGCGCACGTCGCCATTGCGAGCGCGTCGGCCAGCGCGACCTGTCCTGCCTCGTCGATCACGAGCACGTCGAGCGGCGCGAGGTCGTCGCGCGTCATCAACCACGCGGTTCCGGCGACGACGTCGCGATCGGCGAACGACTCGTTCTTGGTGACCATCTGCACGAACGGCGTTGCGAGCGGCGAGGTATAGATGCTCGAAGCGCGGTCCGCGTCGCCCTTCTTCACCCCGCGAAACGCCCCGCCGCGCCCCGCGACCGCGCGCTCCGTCTCCGCCAGCAGGTTGTGGATTGCCGGGTGACTGGTGGAGGTGATCCCGACCCGCCGTCCGTCGGCGAGCAGCGAGGCGATCACCCGCGCGCCGACGTAGGTCTTACCGGTGCCCGGCGGCCCTTGCACGACCAGGGCACTGCCGCGTAAGCGCCGCGCGAGATCGGCGACGTCCGCGGCGGCGATCGCACCGTCGCGCTCGTCCGGCTGGACGCGCGCGCCCGCGCTCAGGCCGTCGATACGCGGCACCGCGCGGTCGAGGATGGCGACCGCCGCCGGGTAGAGCTCGTCGGCTGTGCCGTCGAGCACCGCCCGGGCCAGCCGGCGCAGCGCCTCTTCCTGCTTCTTGGTTTGAATCGGACCGCCGGGGACCAGCGCGCGTGGGCGCGGATCGTCCTCGAAGTGCTTGATGCGCACCAGGTGCGCGCTCGGATCGAGCTCGACGACGTCGTAGTCGCGGCCGGGCTTGCCCAGATGCGGGTCGCGATAGCTGCCCGTCCCGAGTTTGTGACGCTGGGGCGGATAGCGGTAGGTGAAGGTCGACTTCCAGTCGCGCCGTTTGGCGGGCACGACCGGATGCTCGTCGCTCGGTTCGAGACCGCCGAGCGCCTCGTCGTCGTCGTTGACGAAATCGGTGTGCGCGGCATTCTCGTAGCGCGCGTAGAGCGCCCAATAGACCGGCTTCGCTTCGCGCCGATGATAGGAGAGCAGCGGCACGAGTAGGCTACGCCGTCGGTCGGGCGCCCCGGCCAGCAACTCGCGCTCGAGGTCCGTGCGCGCACGCTCGGCAGCGAGTTCTTCCTCGGTCGGTACCCGCGGGTCGACTTGCGCACGGAAGTCGATCGGGCGTTCGAACTGCTGCTCGGCCTCGCTCCGCAGCCGCAGCAACCAGGTGTGCAGCTCGGCGGTCGAGACGCAATCCTCGTCGTTGTAGCGGACGATCGCCTCGCGCAGCGCCGCGTCGCGACCCGCGCCCTCACCGCTGGCCAAGTAGCGCTCGAAGACCAGGATCGAGTCGTCGCCCTTGCGCACGTCGGCGCTGCGGCGGAAGCCGTAGAACCGCTCGAGCTTCTTGATCGAGTACGACTCCTGCGACTGCGCCAGCGCGCCGCGCACGACCGCGTAGAGATCGACCAGCACCTCCCCGCGCAGCAGGTCGTCGACTTCGTCCTCGCGCGTGCCGTGACGCATCGCGAGCGTGCGCAGCGCGACCTTCTCGTAGGGCGCGTAGTGATAGACGTGCGCGTGCGGGTGCCGGCGGCGGTGCTCGATCAGCCAGTCGACGAACCGCTCGAAGGCGAGCTTCTCCTGATCCCGCGTCTCGCCCCAGAACTCGACGTAGCCGTCGCTGCGCGTGAAAGCGCCGAAGAGATACTCGAGGCCCGTGCCGACCTCGTAGAGCGGATCGCCCTCCATGTCGAAGTAGACGTCGCCGTCGTCGGGCGGCGGCAGCAGGGCGAAACCCGCGCGCTCGCGCGGCGGCAGCAACTCGTAGACCGCCGTCCCGTTGCGCTGCTCCGCCTGCAACGCCGCCTGACGGACGAGGTTGACGTAGGTGTCCGCGCCGATCCCGCGCGGTTTTTCGCGCGCGTCCGCCGCGGCGAGCTGCGCGAGCGTCGCGATGCCGACCGCGCCCAGCCGCGCAATCTGCGTGCGCCGGATTCCGGCGACGAACGAGAGGTGATCGACCGCACGGCGCGCGTCCTCGCAGCGCTCGGCGTAGCCGCAGCCGCCACAGGCGCCGATCTTGTCGGGGACGGCGCGCGCATCGAGCCGCGGCAACGCTGCCGTGTACCGGTCGCGGGCGGCGTCGACGTAGGCGACGTAGCGCGAGGGATCGTACGCCGCCGGCCGCTGATCGCCCAGCAGCGCCTCGACCCGCGTCGGCAGCCGGCCTTGGATCGCCTCGACGAAGCGGCCGTAGACGCACAACTGGACGAGGAACGACGCCTTCTCGCGCACGGCCAGCTTCGCGTCGGCGATGTCGTACGACCAGTCCCCGAGTGCGCTCGGCTCGGGAACGCGCAGCAAGAAGTCGGCGCGCCCCGTCCAACCGTCGCGCGCAAACGCGGCCTGATAGATGACCTCGTCGCCGCGCCGCATCGCGGCCTCGGTCGCGGCGACCGCTTCGCGCACGCCGGCGGGCGAGGGATCGTCGTCGGGAATGCGCGTGACGCGGCGACCCTCGGCCTCGAAGCGAAAGAGCGCACGGCGCTCGTGCTGCTCACCCTTCAGCGCGATCAGCGCCAGGGTCGGATCCTCGGGGGGCGGCGCCTCTCCGCGCAGCAATCCCTCGCGCCGGAGCGCGACCCGATGCGGGCACGCCAGAAAGTCGTTGAGGTCGGAGGCCGAGGAGAGCAGCTCACCGTCGATGAGCCTCATGACGCAAGGATGCGCCTCACCCGTGCCACCTGGGTGGCCGTGTGCCGCCTACGACGGCAGCGCTCCCGGCCGGCCCTCGCCGGCAGGCAGCTCGGTCAGCTCGCGGCGGGTCGCGATGTACGCCTTCGCCTTGTCGACCTCATCGCCGAGGGAATCGACGGTTTGTTCCATCGAGGAGAGCGCACGGATGCGGTAGTCGCTCATCGAGTCGATCGTCTCACGCACGTTCGCAAAGGCTTGCTTGAGCTTGTCGACGTCGATCGTCGCGTTGGTGGCACCCTCTTGGATGCGGGTCGCGTTGGTCTTGAGCATCTGCGAGGTCGAGACGATCAGGTTGGAGGTGGTCGATTGCAGCGCCGAGATCTGGTCGAGGACGAGCTTCTGGTTCGCGACCGCCTGCGCGGTGACGACGGCGGTGCGTAGCGCGGCGACGGTCGTCGTCGTTGCCCGGTCGACGCCCTTGGCCAACTCGGCGTTGTTGCGCTTGATCAAGTCCAGCGCCATGTAGCCCTGAACGTTGACGGCGAGTTGCGTTGCGATGTCTTGCTGCTTCTGGCGGGCGGTGAAGAGGATCTCTTCTTGCAGCGCGCGGGCGCGCTCGGGATCGGTCGCCTGCAACGTCTCGACCTCGCGCTGGACGGCGTCACCGATCGCGCGCGCCAGGTAGCCGGCCTTTTCCAGCTCACCCATCAGCGTCCACATCGTCGCCTTCTCGGTCTCGATCGCCGCGTTGTCGCGCAGCAGTTCGTCTTTGCCGTGGCGCAGGCTCTCGATGATCGCGTTGAGGTGCGTCTGCGAGGATTCGTAGCCGCGGAAATAGTCGCGCAGCTTGTTGCCGAACGGCAGCACGCCGAGCAGTTTCTTGGCGCCGAAGAGGTCGCCTTGCGCCGAGGGGTCGAGCTTCTCGACCGTCCCGCGCAGATCGAGCAGGGTCTTGGCGACCGGGGAGCCTTCCGAGAGCGTCGCCATGGCGCGCGTGGGTCGGTCGATCAACCGGTTCGAGACGTTCGCCGAGCGCACGATGTCGGCGCTCGCGAGCGATTCGAGCGCTTGCAGCTTCGCGCGGTACTCGGCGCTGCGCGGATCCAAGCGCGCGACGTCGCGGGCGATATCCTGCGCCTGGACGTCGAGTTGCGCGCGCTCGTCGGTCGGTACCGGGACTTTGCCGATCGCGTCGGCCGGCGCAACCGCCGCGACGGGCTCGGGCGCCGTCAGCATGGGCGGCTGCAACGGATCGTCGGACAACGTGCGTTCCTCTTCCGATTACTGGTCGTTGATGTTCAGCGTCTTGCGCTGACCCGTCAACATGCGGTCGTACGTCTCCGTCATGTTGTATCCTTCGCCGCCCTCGCCGCCACCGTAGCCAGCCCCGGCCCCCGCGCCGAAGAGCGCGCCGAGCACCGCACCGACGCCGGCTCCGACGTCACCCGCGTCGGAGTCGCCGAACATCCCACCGAGCATGTTCCCAAGCCAGCCCATTTAACGGCGCTCCGCCCCGGGCTGCGCGCCCCCCACGCCGTGCGTGGGGCCCCCGGTCCGACCTCGCAACGACGTTCCGACATGGTCACGATCGCACTGTACTCGGTCCATCGCCATCACCTCAGTCGTTCAATCCGACTTGGAAGGTCAGCGGGACTTGCTTGGGTTCGCCGCGCTTTTCGACCGACGTGCCGATGGCCATGAACTCGATGACGTGCGGGCTCCAGATGTGCGTCTTCTCGACGATCTGCATCCCGATGATGCCGTCGGCACCGTGCGCCTCGGCCTCGCCCTGCATGCGAGCCATGGCGAGTTCGCGCGCGTCGTAGATCGCCTCGGTATAGTTCTGCAGCTCGATGTTGTTGCCGATCGTGCGCATCTGCTGCGCGAAGCCCTGATGGGCGATGTGGTAGACGCAGTTCCCGAGCACCAGCTCGCGCGGAACGTAGCCGGTCGAGCTGACCAGCTTGTAGAAATCCTGGACGCTGAAGTCGGAGGTGAACGGCTTGTTCGCGCGCGTGCGCCAACCCTCGGTGCCGGTCGGCCCTTTGACGGCGGTCCCGATCGCGGTGAACTCGAGCGCGTTCTCCGCCCAGGCGTAGCCGCCGACCTCGAGCCGCACGCCGACCACACCGTCGGCCCCCAGCACGTCGGCTTCTTCCTCCATGCGGGTCATCGCCAGATCGCGCGCTTCGTACATCGCGGCGGTCAGGTAGTCGAGCTCTTGGTTCTGGTAGAAGTTCGCGTACTGGATGCCGACGTGGTAGATCGAGCTGCCGAGCACCAAGCCCAGCGGCTTCCAGTTCATCTGCTCGAGCAGCACGAACTCGGAGACGGACAGGTCGCTGGTGAAGAGCGGGTTCCCGCCTTCGCCGCGCATGCGGCGCAGCCGCGAGACCGCATCGAGCGGGACGCCACCTTCCGTCGTGCGCACGTTCTGCTGCGGTTGCTGGTTCCGACCGAAGAAACCCATCGTGTCTCCCTAGAAGAAGCGGGTGAGGGCATCGCGCGCGCCGCGATCGCGTTCGGCATAGTCGCTGAGATCTTCGACCAGTCCCTGCATCCACTCGCCGATCTCGGCGGTGACGGTCTTGTTCTTGATCCCGCGCAGGTAGCGCGTGACGGTCGCCTCGATCGTGCCGTACGGCGTGCGGGTGAGGGAATAGCGCAGC
>Ga0181531_10002952_pt1 | contig 10499 bp, 5 predicted proteins | sample PEATcosm2014_Bin_38_FD_119743 | JGI IMG/M metagenome (GOLD analysis project Ga0181531, IMG submission 119743) | Peatland microbial communities from MTU Mesocosm Facility, Houghton, MI, USA - PEATcosm2014_Bin11_10_metaG | ecosystem: Environmental > Terrestrial > Soil > Wetlands > Peat | place... | reverse complement strand
TCGGGTACATCTTCCATGTGCAGGATGGAGACGCGAAATATCAGATCGGCGGGCAATTGAGGTTCGCCTAGAATCTTCAGCAGGGGCAACTCGAATGGCTGCAGAGTGACGCCGGCGCGGACGGGCAGGGCAAGATAGCCCGACTGAGAGCGTATCGCCAGCCCGGCTCGGAGAGGCTTGACCCCAATCGGACGAAACTTCCCGTCGTATTCGTCGATCGGGGGAAGGTAGGAAGCTTCGTAATAAGTCGTCATGTCTTGCACTAATTGTTTAACCGGTTTTGAGAAATCGTCCTCGGCGACGATGTAACTGCCTCCCGTTGCCTCCGCCAAATGTTGCAAGCCGTTTTTGGCTGCTTCCCCGCCGATAGAGGCGTCCGCGGATGTCCCTGCGCGCGGCGGGGCGCCGTTGGATGGGAGCGACATTGCCATGCCGATGGTCTCCAGTTGCGCTGCGCGGCGGTCAAGGCGGTTGAAATCGACAACGTAGATTGTGATTCCTGCGCGATTTGCCGCTCCGACGATCGAATCGAAGGTTTCCGCGGTGCGCGAATCGGCCTGTTTGCCGCCCTGCGAGGTGAAATAGAGGATTGCTTTCCGGTCTGCGATGTTCTGCTGGGATTGGACCAGCGCCAATAGTCCGGCGAGGGACGGCTGGAGGTGCTGATCCTGCACAATGCGGCCCGAGTTACTCAGCGCCGAGAACAGTCCCCGAGCGAGAGCGAGATCGCCTGCGCCCAAGGCCTTTCCCGATGCGTCGGCGCCGGTCCGCGTCACTGCCATGAGTTCCTGTTCCGGCAGGTTGACGGCAGCGGCGCCGGCCGATTCGGCGGGTTGAGTGGCGGTGCGGATGGCCTGCAGAAGAGCTTTGCGATCGGAGGTGAAACCATGCTGAAGCTGGAGCCGTCCCTGCACATCCAGCACGGAAAATGAGAAGCCGCTCTCGGGAAAGATCTTGAGAATCTTCTCGGCAACGTCGCGCGGCTGGTTGGCCGCGGACGGGTCGATTGACTGGTGCAGGTCGCTCGCGGGGCCCGGCCGATCGAAGAGCAGCGTGATCGGATGCTCGCTTCTTTCCTTGCCTGTGACCAGGCGAAGATTATTGAGCGCGACCGGAGAATCGCCGTCGGTGACCGCAATCTCCTCAGGTTTGAGGTCGAGGACGGGCCTGTTTTTCTTATCGAGAACCACAAGACCGAGACGGATTTCTTCGCTATTCACGGAAAGATCCGCCGGTGGACTGATGGGTTGCAGCAAAAAGTAGCCGCGGCGAGCCTGTAACTGGAGGCCGTCGCGATCCACCTTCACTTTCAAACGGTGATACGTGCCGTCTGGCTTGACGTTTTCGAGCGCAAGCTCGAGAAGGTAAACACACTCCGGCGCTTGTGTGAGGGTCTTGAATCCTGTGCCGAGGTCGTTGCTGTTGTGAAAGAAAGTGCCGCCTGTGCCGTCGGCGAGTTCGGCCATCGCGTCCTCAGCCATGCTCATGCCGGCGCGGCGATATCCAGATTGCAGTTGCAGGCTCCCCCCGCCGGAGTTAATGGTCGTGAAGCCGGGGCTGCGTTCGTTGGCGTTCAATTCGGTTGTATAGAGGCCGCGCGCATCGAGAGCACTGATGGTTACATTGGATTGCGCCGCCAGATCCATGACTCGCGATTCGGTGGTCCTCGCCTCTTGCTCGAGGGGCAGGAAACCGGGAGACACCAGGACCAGCATGCGTTGCCCGGGCAGAGTGGAGACTCTGCGGACAAACTCGGCGATTGAAGCGTAGGTTGTTTGAACATCCTGGCGGCCGAGATTCAAAACCCGCCTGGCCGCAGACTCCGCCAAACTCTGGGCCTCGTTGTAGTTGTACTTCACATCGAGGCCCGAGTTGCAATTGAACACCTGACGAATTGCGTCCGCGGCCGCTTCCGGGTCGTGCTTGTTTTCAATCAGGTCGGCCTGGTAGTAGTCGATCCTGGGGCATTCGGTGCTGTCGGACTGGGCCAGGCCGCGCGGTTGCAGGCTCGCGATCGCTTCCTGCAATTTGGCTTGATCCCGGGTAAGGCCGCTGTTGGTTTTTCCTGAGAGAGAGACGACGGCCGCGATATCCGCAGGGGACAAGGCCCCGGCCAGCACTTTCGCGGCCGCTATCTTGGCCTGAGCCAGGTTCTCGTTGCTCAGGTGCAGATCATCGAAAAGAAAGACAATGCTTCGTTCCGGCAGGCGGGATGCCGGCTGCACCGCGACCGGAGGAGTCTCAGGCTGCGCAACGCTTTCTGGGCTGCTTTCCGTTCCCGAGCGCTTTTCAACAGCAAATGCGGAAACGGGATGCGGCTTGTCATTGTCGAAGACCTGGAAATCTTCTCTTTTGAGGTCGCTTACGACGCGGCCCTGCTTGTCTCGGACGACAACCGGGACGAGGACTCTGATAACGTTTACTTCGAGCCGCAACGGACTCTGCCCAGCCTGCTTCGCTTCCTGGGCGAATGACGGTGCGGAGGAGCCAAGCACCAGGCAACCCAGGAGAATGGCAGGATGCAACCAAATGCACCTATTCATGCAGAATTTCCTTTTGACTCCGAAGCAGGCATCCCGGTCAGCGTTTACGCCATCATACGCCGATCGTGTGCGGCGATCGAAGCCGGACAAGAAGCTGCTACGCGCGACGCAGATTCGACGAGGGATTCATCGGTCGCCGCCCAGGCCATCGATGGAGCATCCGGCCGTGCATCTTCAGCGGGCCGGTAAGGGAACGCCGCATTCCTGCGAATTGGGGGAGACCCTTGGTTGCTGCACTCGAGAGCCGGAACAGACTGACAAAGAGGCTAAATGGCCCGCAGCCTCCAGATGGCAGGATTGGCCGGCCACGTCTAAACCGGCCAGTTAAGATGGAGTGAATCCGTAACTTGAGGCTGCGAATGACCTATCGACTTTTCTCGCTGATCGCACTGCTTTGCCTCGCGTCCTCCCTCCATGCCCAATCGGAGGCGCCTGCGCACTACCAACTCTTCGGCGGCTATAGTTACCTCTCGAACTCGATGAATGGGGTGCCCGGATCCCGCCAGTCGCTGAACGGATGGGATGCATCCCTGGCCTTCCCGTCCTGGCACGGATTTCGTTTCAAGCTCGACACCTCCGGATACAGCGGAACCAACCTGGGGGCGCCGCAGCATCCGCTGTTCATCCTGGCCGGCGCCCAATACAACCGGCGCATCCGAGGAGAGACCGTTTTTGTGGACGCGTTGGCGGGCGACGGAAGCATCAACAACAATTGGGGCGCAGGCAAGACGCACGGCGAAACCAACTCGTTTACTGCCCTCGCCGGTGGCGGCCTGGACACCCCACTGACGCGGCGCATTGCATTCCGAGTGGGTGGCGGTTTTCAATATTCCTATTTCGCGCTTGCCCCCGCAGGCAACTTGAATATCCCTTATCGGATTCCCGGCCTGCCCACTTTTTTCGGCCGTCTCTCCACGGGACTGGTCTGGCAGTTCTAAGCGCGAGAATCACCCTCAAGGCCCGCCCATGACAGCTTCCGCCTCCGGCAATCTTTCCGGCCTCCACATCCGCCCATCCACGGCAGCCGACTGCCCCGCATTGATCCCGCTGATCAATGCCGCTTTCGCCATCGAGACTTTTCTTGACGGCACCCGCACTGACGAGCCCCGCCTAGCCGCGATGATGGAAAAAGGCAGCATCCTGCTCGCCGAAGACGGTGGGGGCCGGCTGCTTGGCTGTGTCTACACCGAGGTGCGCGGCGCGCGCGGCTATCTGGGGCAGCTCGCCGTGGACCCTGCCCATCAGGGACTCGGACTGGCTCGCCGCTTGGTTGAAGCCGCTGAGGACCGCTTCCGGCAGCTCGGCTGCGAGGCCGTGGACATCACCGTTCTCAGCCTGCGTCCGGAGTTGCCGCCCATCTATCGCCGCTTTGGCTACGCCGAAACCGGCACAGAGGAGTTTCACCCAACGCAGCCGCTTAAGGCTGGCGTCGAATGCCACTGCATTGTCATGTCCAAGCAGCTCTAAGGGGCCGTGGCCGCTTTCGGCGCGCGCAGATAGCGCCCGGCAAAGTCCAGGAATGCGGGCCAGTTCGGCGCTGGAGTGTGGCCGAAGGTATGCTGGCGGAATCCCAGGTCGCCGCTTATCAGCGGCGTCTCGATGGGCGGAAAGTTCGTCGTACCCAGGTCCTTCCTGCCCAACAGCCGGTAGACCGGACCGGCGGCCACCTCGGCCAGGAACATCCCCCGCGCATCGGCCCACGCATCGCCGCGCGGGTTGGCATAACCATCCCCCGTGGTGGCGCCGGCCCCGATAAACACCGGCCGCGGCGCGCACAGGGCAATCAGCTCGTGGTTATCCACGGGCAGATCGCCCGGCGTCAGCGGACCCGCGTACTTGAGGAAGTTCCCGTCCATCCAGTGATACAGGGCGGGTGAGGCGAGACTCGCCAAGGGCTCGCCGAAGATGTGACGGTAGAGCTTGGCGCCCCCTTCGCCGGAGGAACTGCTGTAGACGATGGCGAAACGCGGGTCGTACGCCGCGGCCACCAGCGCCGTTTTCCCAAACCGCGAGTGCCCCTCCAGGCCGACCTGTTTCGCATCGACGGCCTTGTCGGTTTCGAAATAATCCATTGCGCGGCTGGCACCCCAGGCCCAGGCCTTCAGCGTCCCCCAGTCGCCCAGGCCGCGTGGCTGACCCTTGTTCATCAGGCCTATGATGCCCTCGGTCAGACCTGCGCCGTCGTCAGCCTGGAAGCTGGTGGGAGATAACACCGCAAAGCCCCAACCCCGGTCGAGTACCTGCTGCTTCCAGCCTGGAGCTTGGCTGCCTGTTCCGCCGGAAGCCCCTGCCGCAACCGTGGTCTTCGCCGATTCGATGAACTCCTGCGGGAAGGCCAGCTCCATGATGACTGGCACGGGTCCCGTGGCATGGACTGGGGTGGTTAGCCTTAGCTCGATATTCACTTCGATCTGGGGATAGGCCGAATTATCGACGTGGCCGCGCAGCCGCTTGGTTACCACGGCCACGCCACCCCGCATCTCCGACACCGAACTTGTAACCTCCCAGATCACTTTGGGCAGGTTGGTGGGATCGCGGCCCAGAATCTCGCGGTCATAGTCCTCGACGATCTCGGGACGCCGTTCGGCCCACCAGGTTTTGGCCGAGGTCACCGGCTTGCCATTTTTCAGTACCAACGGATCGGGCAGGCTGGGATAGACATTCGCCTTCGACTCGTCGTAGTTGGCCGCGTTGGGGCTCTTGGGATCGCTGCTCCCCGGGTCGCGGAGTTCCTTGATCCCCAACAGGTCCATCAGCCGCTGGTGATCCTGCTCCGCCGTCAGATGGACAGGGGCAGGCGCCGGTGTGTTAGAGGAAGCGCCCGGCGGTCCATGCAGATACCGTCCGGCAAAGGTCAGAAATGTGGGCCAATTGGGACCCGGCGTATGCCCGCCCGAGTGCTGGCGAAAGGCCACGTCTCCGTCGATCAGCGCCGTCTCGATGGGCGGAAACTCGCTGGCTCCCATGTCTTTCTTGCCCAGCAACCGGTAGACCGGTCCCGCGCCAGCCGCCGCAAGGAACATTCCCTTGGCGTCCACCCAACCGTCCCCATCGGTCGCACCGCCGGAGATGAACACCGGCCGGGGCGCGCAGAGGGCAATCAGCTCATGGTTATCCACCGGCAGGTCGCCGGGAGTCAGCGGCCCCGCGTACTTGAGGAAGTTGCCTGCCATCCAGTGGTACTCCTGCGTTCCGGCCACGTTGCCCACCTGCTCGCCGAAGATGTGCCGGTAGAGCTTTGCGCCGCCCTCGCCACTTGAACTGACATAAGCAATGGCGAGGCGCGGCTCGTAAGCCATGGTCACGAGCGTGGCTTTGCCATAGCGGGAATGGCCCTCCAGACCCACCTGTTTCGCATCTACAGCTTTGTCGGTCTCAAAGTAGTCCAGCGCCCGACTGGCTCCCCAGGCCCAGGCCCGCAGCGCGCCCCAGTCGTCCACTTTGCGTGGCTGGCCCTTGTTCATCAGCCCGATAATGCCCTCGGTCAGGCCGGCGCCATTGTCGGCCTGGTAGCTGGTGGGAACCAGCTCCGCATAGCCCCACCCCCTCGCCAGCACCTGCTGCTGCCAGGTGGGGCCGTCGCCCGGCTTGGGCGCGAATTGCGGAAAGCGCTTGGCCATGGCCGCCATGAATTCCTTGCTGAATCCGAACTCCATGATGACTGGGACCGGGCCGTTGGCGTTGGCCGGGGTGGTCAGAGTCAGGTCGATCTCCACTTTGATCGCCGGCCAGGACGAGTTGTCCACGTGTCCCAGCAGCTTCTTGGTTACCACCGGCACGTCTCCGTTCTTTTCCGCGGTGGTGCTCACCACCTGCCATGTGACGTGAGGCAGATTTGCGGGCATTCGGCCGTAGATCTCCCGGTCAAAGTCTTCGACAATCTCCGGCCGCCGCTTGGTCCACCAATCCTTGGCTGATGTCACGCGCTTGCCGTTCTTGAGAAGCAGCGGGTCGGGCAGATTGGGGTAGACATCCGCTTTAGATTCGTCGTAGTTGGCCGCGTTGGGCGATTTGGCGTCCCCATCGGCGCCGCGCCGAAGTTCCTTGATGCCCAGCAGGTCCATGAGCCGCTGGTGGTCCTTCTCCGAGGCCGCCTGGATGGCCAACTGCTCGGGAGTGGGGGTAAACCGCGGAGGCGGGGGCGGCGGTGGAGGAGTTGGCGTTGTCTGCGCTGCAAGGCGGCCCAAGGCCGGGCAAACCAGAAGAACCAACGCGATGGTCAAAAGCCTGCGCAACCGAGTCGGCCGCAATTCGGACATGGAGAGCCTCGTTTCCTGCCCGCCTTCTCTCTGGAAGGCAGGAACGGCCCCAAGGGTATCGATTTACCGCGGTTTGGGCAAGGGGGAACCACGAGGCGAATCCACGGGGCCGGGAAAGGGCTTGAGGGGCGGCCTGACTCGCAGCTCTAAAACAGAATCCGCGCTTCGGAGATGAGGTTGTGGTTATAGGTGTGGAATCCGGAGGTTGCGATCTGCATGCCGGCGTCGAAGATCAGGAAAGGATGCGCGGGCCTCCACTCCTTGCGCCGCAGGACATAGAAGGCCGCCGGCGTGACGAAGTTCTGGACCTTTCCGTCGTGGCTTCCGCTGAAGTAGAAGGTTGTGTTGTTCTCAATCTCGAACCAGACTTGCTTAGTGGCGCGGACCTGGCCGAGCGCGTTCCATGCAATGCACCGTCCCTGTGCGGCGATCTTGCCGGTAGGCATGGTGCCACCGAGGGAGGAGATGACGTCGAAACGCCGGAAAGCGTAACCGCTGGCAAGTGCCGGGCCGTAAGTGTCGGTGGCCGCGCCGTTCTTGTGGGCGCCTGTAGCAAAGCTATGACTTAGAATCGCCGCCACATCGAAGTTGCCATGCTCCGCATTGCCGGAAGCGATCCGGTATTTCACCAGCGTGGAAGTGTCGCCGAATCCGTCTTTGGAGGTGGCTACGTTGTGTTGGATGTAGGCCGGGGGGACGAAATCGAACTCGAAGCGATTTCCGGAGACTACGCTGAATCCGCGGCCGTTGCCGTAATTTACGGTTTGTGTGCGATCGCCGGTGTATTCATTGGAGAAGGAAGCTCGGGCGTATTGGATCAGTCTTGGATCGGGCCCGACGAGAGGCACGATCCAGGAAGGCTGCAAGGCGGACATGGAGCTGTTATGCGCGGTGAATCGCTCATAGAGCGACTTTTGCGCGTTTGCCGCAACCGCATTAGCCAGGAGGACCGCAGCCAACGCCAGAGACGAGATGGTTCGTGGTCCGATCACGAGTAATTCTCCTTACTGAAATCCGTTGACAGAGCATTGCGATCCTCGATGCACTGAAATACTTGCATTCTGCGGCGAAAAGCCGGGGCCTGCGCACAGGATCCTTTGCGGCGACTTAGCCTTTACATCGGCAGAACCCGCGAAGGTCTCCAGCGACGAAGGCCGCAAGGCAGCTAGATTTGGCATTTGGATTTTCAATCGGCCTCCTTTGAGTCAGGCAAGTTGACTCACAAAGTCCGTTCGTCGAGTGATTCCGCTTGATGATTGGAAGGAGCCGTGGCCCGCCTCTGCGGCATGAAACCCCCAGAGGGACACTGAAGAACTCATGTCCGGCTCGAATTCGCCGATGAAACCCGAGAGTTGGTTCAGAAAGGGTCGCTCGCATGCAATGGCTTCGCAATCTAGCTATCTCCCGCAAGTTCTTCTACGCCTTCGGTATTGTTTGTGGTCTCTGCATCGTGCTGGGAGCCTACTCGTTTGTCACCTTCCGGGAAATCTCTGCAAAGAATCACGACGTGAGTGCGAACACCTTCCCTTCGTTGGTGCACATTGCCAATGCGCGTGGAGGAATCAACACATTCCGGCGGGCCGATCTCGGCATGTTGCTTTGCTCGACGCCTGCATGCACGGCGGGCTATAGCGCAAAAAGGCAGACGGCCATAAGCGACTATCAGGAAGCCATTAAGGCGTATGAGCCCTTCATTGCCACCCCAGTCGAGCGAGAGCTTGACCAAAAGATCACGGCCTCTTTCGCACAGTACCGCGAGATCAGCGATCGAGGCGCGGCGCTGCTAGCCGCCGGGAAGACCGGCGATGCGCTGGACCTTTTGCTGTCTGAGGCTGCCATCGGAGCAGCCGACGCAGCAATGTCCGGGGCGACCGAGGCCCTTGAGTTGAACGCAAAGGCGGGGAGGGAGGAAGCCGAGGCCGCCGCAGCCGCCGGCGACCGCGCGGTTTGGATCAGCACCGGGGTTACGCTCTTGATTGTCTTGCTGTGCGCACTGACGGGCGGGTTGCTGACGCGGGAGATTTCGCCTCGGCTGGGCAGGGTGATGGCCGCTCTTCAACGGTTGGCGGACAAGGACCTGACTTCCAATCTGGTCCCGTCCGGAACCGATGAGATCGGGCGCCTGGGCGAGGCATTTAACAGCAGCGTAGACGCGATGCGGGCCGTGCTGCAGTCGGTGGCCCAGGGCGCGGAGACGCTCTCCGCTGCTACCACGCAAATCAGCGCCCGTTCGGTGCAGAGCGCCGGCAACGCTCACACCCAATCCAGCAAGACCAACCAGATTGCCGCGGCTGCCCAGGAGATGACCGCGACCATTGGCGAAATCAGCCACAACGCGGAGAGCGCCGCCCATGCCAGCCGCCAATCGGCCGAGACCGCGGATCAGGGCGGCGCCGTGATGCAGGCCGCGGCCGCCACCATGGAAAAGATCTCCGCGGCCACCAGTTCGGTATCCGAGAAGATGACCTCCCTGGCCCATCGCTCCGAAGAGATCGGCAAGGTGGTGAATGTGATTCAGGAGATCAGCGAGCAAACCAACCTGCTGGCCCTGAACGCGGCCATCGAGGCCGCGCGCGCCGGCGAACACGGCCGTGGCTTTGCCGTGGTCGCCGGCGAGGTTCGCCGCCTGGCCGAGCGGACCAAGGGCGCCACCGAAGAGATCTCCGCTACGATCCGCAGTATTCAAGAAGGGACGCGGGAAACGCTTCAGGTGATGCAGGACAGCCGTGCCGCCGTGGAGACCGGCATGGGGGAAACCGCGCACGCACGGCAAAGCCTCGAAACCATCATCGAGTCTTCCAAACAAGTCGAGCACCAGATTCAAATGATCGCCACCGCGGCCACGGAACAGACCTCCGCTTCGAGCGAAATCGCGGAGTCCGCCGGCCAGATCTCGCAGCTTTCGGTGGAGAACGCGCAGGGCGCGGAGGAAGCTGTCGAGGCCCTCAAGAACCTCGCATCTCTGGCCAGCGACCTGGACGGCATCATCCGCCAGTTCCGGCTGGAAGCCGACAGGCAAGCAGGCGGCTCATTTTCCGCCAAGGGTCAAGCCGCTGCGCAACGATCGCTCCGGCCAGCGCACTTCTAAAGCGCTTTCCAAAGGGGGGCGGAATTAGGGGATCCCTCTGAAATGTGTAGAAGGAAACATTCCTCCGGGGCTGATGTCCGGTTGATTTTGTTGGCATTATGCGGGGGTTGAAAACCCCCGCCTCTTTCCGGACAAGAGTTTTTCCGCAACCGTTGAAGTCGTGCCCTTTCAACACGGCTATATACCAAAGGGAGAAGTGTTCCAGGCGCCCAACAAAGAAGGGATCCCGGCGCCCCACCTTCGCCGCATACTTCTTTTTTGTGGCGAGGGTGGGTTCGCGCCAAGCTGTGTTTCACACACTCCGAAAATGCCTCAGCCGCTTCTGAAGTACCGTGCGATCAAATATGACGAAGCATCCCGGGGAACCGCGGGTTGAACCTGCTCCAAGCCGGATTCCGCCACTGAGTTCAGCTACCGGGTCCTTTCTGTTTTCCCCGTAGAATTCACATGCTTCCCCTATTCCTGGCCGCAGGGCGCTATGGTAGCCTCCGGTTAAGGACCGTCGCCGCCCGCCAGCCGCACGCACTGCGGACAGTACACAAATCGGCCTCCGGGGGAAGAACTCGCATGACCGCCGTCAAGTATGACCTGATCGTGATCGGCTCGGGG
>Ga0181531_10002949_pt1 | contig 10502 bp, 11 predicted proteins | sample PEATcosm2014_Bin_38_FD_119743 | JGI IMG/M metagenome (GOLD analysis project Ga0181531, IMG submission 119743) | Peatland microbial communities from MTU Mesocosm Facility, Houghton, MI, USA - PEATcosm2014_Bin11_10_metaG | ecosystem: Environmental > Terrestrial > Soil > Wetlands > Peat | place... | reverse complement strand
TCCGCTCAGCCAGCGCGGCGCGACAAAAGCGCCCATCTTGCGGCGGCTCGAGGTGAACATCACGAGCGGCACCACGGCCAGCGGCAATTGCAGGCTGAGCACCACCTGGCTCAGGATCAGCAAACGGCCGGTGGCCTGCTCCCCGGCCCAAAGCGTCACCACCACGGCCGGCACGATCGCGATCAGCCGGGTCACCATTCGCCGCAGCCACGGCGCGATCCGCCAGTTCAGGAAGCCTTCCATCACGATCTGGCCCGACAGGGTCGCGGTGATGGTGGAGTTCAGGCCGCAACACAGAAGCGCAATCGCAAACAGCGTCGGCGCCAAGGTCGAGCCGAGCAGCGGCGCCAGAAAGGCGTGGGCCTGATCGAGTTCGGCGACGTCGACCTTGCCGGCGCGGTGATAGGTCGCCGCCGCCAGGATCAGGATCGAGGCGTTGATGACCAGCGCCAGACATAGCGCGATTGCGGAATCGATATTCGCAAGCTTGATCGCCTCGCGCTTCTCCCCGACGCTGTCGGGTCAGATTGTGATGGAGGGCTTTTTGAACCTTCGCATCGCGCCATGGCTGCGGCGTCTGGTGACGCGGCTGATCGCCATTGTGCCGGCGGTTTTGGTGACGCTTCTGGCCGGCGAAAAGGCCACCGGCCGCCTGTTGATCCTGAGTCAGGTGGTGCTCAGCCTGCAATTACCGTTTGCCGTGGTGCCGCTGGTGATGTTTACGGCCAGCCGAAGCAAGATGGGTCCGTTCGTCGCGCCGCGCTGGCTGAGCGGACTGGCGATGGTGACAACGGCGCTTATCATCGCACTCAATGCGAAGCTGGTATGGGACTATGTGATGTAGCGAATAGGGAGTAGCGAATAGCGAATAGAAATTACCCCCACTATTCGCTACTCCCCTATTCCAGAGGTTACGGCCAGCGTTGCGATTGGAGGTTCCGTGTGAAAAAGGTCATGTTGTTGATGGTCGCGTTGCTGTGGGCTCATCCTGCCGCCGCCGAGCCGCTTCCGCTCTCGCCGTCGGGAGTGAAGACGCTGGCGCCGGATGGCGCGATCAAGCCGACCGGCCCGTGGAGCCTTGGTACGCGCGCGGGCGACTTCGTCTACATCGCCGGCATGCGCGGCATCGACCCGAAAACCGACCTGCAGGTTCAGGGCGATGAGCCGCGCATCCGTCAGGCTTTTGCCAACATGAAGCTGATCGCCGAATCCGAGGGCGCGACGTTGCGCGATGCGACGCGCCTCGTGGTCTACGTCACCGACATGTATCGCTTCCGTCCGATCGTCAACAAAATCCAGGAAGAGTTCTGGGGGAAGGGGCCGTATCCGCCGCGCACCATCATCGAAGTGCACCGGCTGAACGGCGACGACATCTGCGAGGTTGAAGGCACCTTCTACGCGCCGGTGAAGAAATAAAGCGCACAGGAAACTGCGGCTAAAGCGCGGTGGTTTTTGGATGAATCATGATCGCGCTTCAGCTTATTATTTGCGCATGATCTTTTCGAAAAACCGCTTCACACTTTTCCGGATCATGCTTTGGCGCTATCGCAGCTCGGTCTTCATTTGCTCCACGAAGGCCGCTGCCGCAACCGGCAGCACGCGATTGCGCCGCGTCGCCAGCAGCAACCGCGCCTGCAACAAGGGCGGATCGACCAGCGGAAGGGCGATCATGTTGCCGGGCGGAATCAGCGCCTTCCCCGGACTGCGAAACTGGAAACAGACGCCGCGATTCATGTGCGCAAACGCTTTCATAGCTTCGACCGAGTTGGAGACCAGACGAGGGTCGAGGTCGAACGAGGCCCGCGCGAGAACCTGCTCGATCAGTCCGCGTCCGGCGAGCGTGGCATCAGCCAGCGCTAAGGGATAGGCAAGGCAATCGCGCAAGCGTAACTCGTCAAGCTTGGCGAGCGGATGATCGGGGACGACCATCGCGCACAGCGCCTGACGCGCGACGGCGACAACGGCAGCGTCCTTGTTGCGCGGCATCTCGTGCGTCAGAATCAGATCGACCTGATCCTCCGCAAGCGCCACGGCGAGTTCGTCCGGTGCGCCGATCCGGACATGGAAACGAACATATGGATGGGTCGCCTGAAACCGCGTGATCGCCGAGGGCAGAAACTCGCCCGCAACGGATTCCGCGGCGGCGACGCTGACCTGCCCGCGGACGAGGCCGCGGAGCTGCTCGATCCGGGACTCGACGGCCTTGAGTTCGGAAATCACCAGGCGTGCGTAGACGAGGAAGGCTTCGCCTGCCGAGGTCACGCGGACGCCCCGCGGCAGGCGTTCGAACAGGGGCGCACCCAGATCCATCTCAAGATCGAGGATCTGCCGATTCAAGGCCGACGATGCGACATTGAGGGCGTCGGCGGCTTTCCGGATCGAACCGTAACGAGCGACGGCATCGACATAGCTCAAGACGCGCGGCGGACGAAGGCGGGGGCGCCGCCGCGCGCCGGGACGGTCGGAAGCAGGACGCGGCGCGGCCGTCACTTTTGCCGCACGCATCGTCCTCTTCTTTTTCTTCGGCATCTCGGCCCTCCCGAAGGGAGCAAACACCAAGCTCCATGCCGCGGCAAAATCGAAACAAAACCGCCGAAGCCTTCGCGAGATAACACAAGTTCAGGCGAAGTGCTCTCCTTTTACGCACGCTGTGGCCTGAATTTGGTTCTGGAAGCGCTCGCTGGCCGGGCGGATGCTGCCCGCAACTTTTACGCTGGAGGGCAGAACCATGTTTCGCCATATCGTTACGTCCGTCGCCATTCTCGTCCTGAGCGCGATGTTTGTCGGCGCAGAGGCCGCGGAATCCGCGACGGTGAGATTGAAATGGTTTCATCAGGCGCAGTTCGCCGGTTTCTACGTCGCCAAGGAAAAGGGCTACTACCGCGACGCTGGCCTCGACATCGACATCCAGCCCGGCGGCCCGGATTTTCCGGCCATCCAGATGGTGAGCGGCGGCAACGAACAGTTCGGCGTGACCGGCGCGGACCAGATCCTGATCGCCCGCAGCAAGGGTGTTCCGGTCGTGGCGCTGGCGGTGATTTTCCGACGCAATCCGTTCGTGCTGTTTTCGCTGGCGAAGTCCGGCATCAAGACGCCTGCTGATTTTGTCGGCAAGAATGTCGGCGTGAAGATCGGCGGCAATGAGGAACTGATCTATCGGGCGGTGCTAGCCAAGGCAGGCATCGACAAGAGCAAATTGACGGAAACTCCCGTCAAGTTCGACATCGCGCCGCTCCTCGCCGGGACGATCGACGTCTGGCCTGGCTATCTGATCAACGAAGTCCTGGCGGCCAAGGAGAAAGGCTTTGACGTCAACGTCATTTCGCCGTCGGAGTTCGGCATCGATTTCTATGCCGACACCCTGTTCACCACCGAGAAGATGCTCAAGGAGAAGCCCGACCTTGTGCGCAAGTTCGTCACCGCCACCCTGAAAGGCTGGACCGAGGCGATCGCTGCTCCCGAAGACGCCGCCCGGACTACGGTCAAGTACGGTCAGAAGCTGACCTATGACCACGAGCTTGCGATGATGAAGGCGGCCCTGCCTCTGCTGCAACCCGACGAAAGGCCGCTCGGCGCGATGGATGCTGCGGGGTGGGGCGCGGCGCAGAAGTTACTGGTCGATAGCGGCTTCCAGAAAGCGCCTGTCGATATTGCGAGCGCATTCACGGTCGAATTCCTCAAATGAGCGTCGTCGCATTGGCGGCGCGGGGGGAGATGCAGTCCGGACCCCTGGTCGTGATCGAAGATCTCGAAATCCGTTTCGACAAGGTCGTCGCGATCGAGAAAATGAATCTGACCGTGCAGCGTGGCGAGTTCGTCTCGCTGCTCGGCCCGAGCGGGTGCGGAAAGTCCACGTTGCTGAAGGCGATCGCCGGTCTGATCCGGCCGGCCGGCGGGCGGCTCGCGCGTGGTGATGCGAACCTGCGCATCGGCTTCATGTTTCAAAAACCCCTGCTGCTGCCCTGGCGGACGACGCTCGACAACATTCTGCTGCCGGTGGAGATCAAGCTTGGCGGCAGCGTCGCCGACCGGACCGACCACGCCAAGGCGCGTCATATCCTCGATATGGTCGGATTGAGCAACTTCGTCGACGCTTACCCCCATCAGCTTTCCGGCGGAATGCAGCAGCGCACGGCCCTTGCGCGTGCGTTGATGAGCGATCCCGACATTCTCCTGCTTGACGAGCCCTTCGGTGCACTCGACGAGCTGACGCGTGAAACGCTCAATGAGGAACTGATCGGCATCTGGCAAAACAGCGCTACGCGGTTGCACACGATCATGATGGTGACGCACTCGATCGTGGAAGCTGTGACGATGTCCGATCGGGTGATTGTACTGACGGACCGGCCCGCGCGGTTTGTGGAGGACGTTCGCGTTCGAAGTCCGCGGCCGCGCTCGCCGGAAGATGCGGAAACTCTCTCGGCGATGAAACTCATCCGCAGGATCTTGAGAGGTGGTCGATGATGCTTCGCTTCAGGACGCCGATCCTGTTCGCCCTCGCGACGCTAGCGGCCTGGCAAGGCCTGGTCATGGCGTCAGGCATCCCCGAATATCTGCTGCCCGCGCCAACGGCCATTCTTGCCGAAGTCGACCGAACACTCGCGGTATCGCTTGGTGTCACGTTCCTTGAAGCGACCATTGGTTTTGCGCTGGCGAGCGCGCTCGCGTTCGTGGTCGCAGTCCTGTTCGTCCGGTTTCATACGCTGGAGGAGGGGCTGTTTCCGATCGCCATTGCAATCAAGACCACCCCCATTGTGGCCATCGCGCCGTTGCTGGTGATCTGGCTTGGAACCGGCTGGTGGTCCAAAATCGTCGCGGCGATCCTGATCTGCTTCTTTCCGGTTCTCGTGAACACCGTCAAAGGGCTGAAAGCGGCGGATGCCGAATACCGCGAGTTATTCCAGACGCTCGGCGCCAGCGGCGCGCAGGAATTCCGCAAGCTGCGGATTCCATATTGTCTTCCCTACCTGTTTTCGGCGCTGAAAATCTCGTCTTCCCTTGCCATTGTCGGAGCGATCGTCGGCGAGTTCGTCGGCGCCACGCAAGGGCTCGGTTACTTGATCATGGTCTCTTCCGCCCATCTGGAGACTGCAACGCTGTTTGCCGCGATCGGCGCCGCGGCCCTGGCAGGGATTACATTGTTTTACATCATCGGGGCGATCGAGCATCGCGTCATCTTCTGGCACGGCGGCGAAACCGAATGACGGCGCGCGCCGTTTCCGTCGACGTGGTCCGGATTCCGACCAAAGGGCCCGGTGACGTTTCCGGCCTGATCCAGTTGATCGAATCCGGCCGTATCGATCCGGCATCGATCCTGGCGGTCCTCGGCAAGACCGAAGGCAATGGCGGGGTGAACGACTTTACCCGCGAATATGCCGTCTCGGCACTGTCGGTCGCGCTCGCGCCTTACGTGGCGCTGTCGCCGCAGCGTGTGGAAGAACGCATCGCTTTCGTCATGTCGGGCGGCACGGAAGGCGTGCTCAGTCCGCATATCACCGTCTTCACGCGCAAATTGTCGGAGAACGACGGCTCGCAGCCGAAGATGGCGGGCAAGCGCCTGTGCATCGGAATTGCCCACACCCGCGATTTCTTGCCTGAGGAAATCGGACGCGGCGCACAACTCGTCGAGACGGAGAAGGCGGTAGCCGCCGCTATGGCGGATGCCGGGATCGACGATGCGAGCGATGTGCATTTCGTGCAGATCAAATGCCCATTACTGACCAGCGACCGTATCGAGGACGCCCATGGCAGGGGCGCAAGGCCAGTCACCTATAGCGCCTACGGATCGATGGGCTATTCGCGCGGCGCCTCGGCGCTCGGCGTTGCCGCAGCGCTTGGCGAAGTCAGGGGTGACGTCACCGATGAGGACATCCTGAAAAACTACGACCTGTTCTCGTCGGTCGCCTCGACGTCCGCCGGCATCGAGCTGATGCACAACGTCGTGATCGTCATGGGCAATGCGCGCATCGCCACCAGCCCCTTTGTGATTGGGCACGCGGTCATGCGCGACTCGATCGATATGGCCGCGGTCGTCGATGCGCTGCAAAGCGTCGGCTTGCAGGGCAAAGACGCCTCAGCCCTGGTGACGCCCGATCGTCTGGTGAACATCTTCGCCAAGGCCGAGGCATCGCCTGACGGCGCCGTGCGGGGATTCCGCCACACCATGCTGGAAGACACCGATATCAGCGCCACGCGCCATGCGCGGGCGGCGGTCGGCGGATTGATCAGTGGCCTGGCGGGAACCGGCGCCGTGTATGTTTCTGGTGGCGCGGAGCACCAGGGCCCGCCAGGTGGCGGGCCGGTCGCCGTCATCGCGCGCTTGCTGCCGGCCGTTTGTTAGGCAGCAAGACGCCTCAATCCTGCGGCTCGCTCAGCATTTCACCGGACGCCTCGACCCGTATCCAGCCCGAGGGCGCGAGCCGCTGCTGCGGCAGGAAGCGGCCCTTGTAGTCCATCTTCTTCGAGCCCTCGATCCAGTAGCCGAGATAGACGTAAGGCAGCCCTTGCCGTCGCGCACGGTTGATGTGGTCGAGGATCATGAAGGTGCCGAGCGAACGGCTCTCTTCGGAGGGTTCGAAAAAGGAATAGACCATCGACAGCCCGTCCGAGAGCACGTCGGTCAGGGCGACCGCGACGAGCTCGTTACCGCGCCCGTTGACGGCGGTGTCGACGCTGCGGCGCCGGTATTCGATGATGCGGGTTTCGACGTGGCTGTCTTCCACCATCATGGCGTAATCCAGCACCGTCATGTCGGCCATTCCGCCATGCCGGTGCCGCTGGTCCAGATAAGCGCGGAAGATCGAATATTGCTCTGATGTCGGCACCGCGCTGCGCTGCTCGCCTGATATGTCGGCGTTGCGGGCCATGATCTTGCGGAAATTGCGCGAGGGGCGAAACTCGTTGGCGACGACGCGAACAGAGACACAGGCGCGGCACTGGTCGCAGGCCGGCCGGTAGGCAATCGACTGGCTGCGCCGGAAGCCGCCATGGGTCAGGAGGTCGTTGAGATCGCCGGCCTTTTCGCCCACCAGATGCGTGAACACCTTGCGTTCGTGCCGTCCCGGCAAATAGGGGCAGGGCGAGGGCGCCGTCAGATAGAATTGCGGTGTGTCACGCGAATGCTGGGTCACGGGATGTCGTCGGTTTCCGAGATGCGAAGCGCACGAGAACTGAAGGCAGCATCGCGCCGCCAAGCTTAACGGTCAATTGGTTTGCAAACCGTTTGTCCGTTTCCGGTGTTTGCCGCCATTTCCGGCTTCCGACCTCAGAACGTCCGCGCCGGCTGACCCACGGGTGCGCGAACCGAGGTGTTAATGACCACGGTTCCCAGCACGATATCGTGCAATAGCCGCCGCCGGCCATTGAAAAGCCCGACCAACACCACGAACGGCGTCAGAAACGAGACCGAAACCCAGAACAGCACCGCGTGCATCGCACCCAGAACGAAATAACCGGGTGCGCCGTAAAAGGTCCGCAGCTCGAGATCCATCACCCGCATGCCCAGCGTGGCCGAGTGCGGACCGCCAAGGGAGGCGCCGTAATAGACGATGGCCCAGATCACCGAGGCTGGCCACGCCAGCCAGAACAGCACCCAGCCAAGCCCAAGCGTAATCAGCCCGAACACCGCAATGAAGATGTAGCCCAGGATGACGGGCACCGACAGCACGATGAGGTCGATCAGGAACGCGACCACCCGCCGTACCAGCACGCCGCGAAACAGTTCCGGCTCGATATCCGGATCGAAGGCATGGGGTGGAACGCCGCCGTCGTTACGCCAGGCCCCGCCAGGAGTATAGGCCCCGCCAGGACCATAGGCGCCGCCAGCATTAGACGCGCCGCCGGTATTTCCAGAACCGCTGTAGGACATGATCCGTTCTCCCACCCGCTCCAGGGTCGCTCAGCACATGGGAACAGGCAGGGCCGTTGCAAGACCTTCCGGGATGACGGAACCGCAATATTTTTGACGGCTTTAGAATAATTATCGTTCGCCACGCTTTGCCTGCTTATGCCGGGCGTCTGCCACATGGCGTGGCGTTTCGCCGCCCGCCATAGGCTCCTTGGCGGCGGCACGGATCCAGCTTCGAAAGGCCTTGATCGCGGGGTCACGCAGGCGATCCTCGCGTATGACCAGTTGATAGTCGTCGTCTCGCAATTCGGGAGCCGCAACAGGACAGACGAGCCGGCCTGCCGCGATATCGGCCTCAATCAGGGGCAGAGATCCCATTGCGACGCCGAGGCCATCGACCGCGGCCTGAAGCTGAAGATAGGTATGGTCGAGTTCGAGATGTCGAACGGGCGTCAGCCCTGGGGCGCCGGCAGCCGAAAACCATTGTGCCCATGCCGATCGCGTCGTCGTGGAGTGCAACAAGGTATGCCGCCGCAGATCGTGCGCGGTTTCCACCGGGCGGTCTCGCAGTATCTTTGGGCTGCAAACGGGAAGACGTCGGTCGGGCATCAAGGTCTCGCATTGAATTCCAGACCCGTGCTCGACGCCCGAGCGTATGCCGATGTCGAAAGCGGTCCCGACGTAACGAAGTTTGCGCGAGGTGGTGGAAACCTTGACCTCGACGTTCGAAAAGGACTGCTGGAATTCCGAGAGCCGGGGCAATAGCCAGCGCAGCGCAATGCTCGGCAAGACGTTGACGCGAACGACGCCAGATACGCTGCGTGCCGATTGAGGTCCTCTCAATCGGCTCGCAGCCGACGTCAGACGTGAGAGGGCCGAACTGACATCGGTCAGAAGGTCGGCGCCCTGGTCCGTCAGCGCGACCCCGCGCGTGCGCCGTTCGAACAGCGGCACGCCGAGCCAGTCTTCCAGCAGCCTGATCTGTTTGCCGATCGCCCAATGGGTGACGTGCAGGTCTTTCGCGGCCTCGACAAAGCTGCCGCGCCGGGCGGCGGCCTCGAATACCCTGATCGCATTCAGCGGGGGCAATTCGTGATCAGCGGCCATTTGGTATATCTCGGGTGACTTTTTCTCTCCTCAGAGGAGAAAATAGCTCAGTTGAGGGTCAGCCGCCAGTGGACTATGCCAAACCAAAGAAAACACCAGAAGCTTCAGACTTTGAGTCTCTCTTGGGAGGAATTCTCCCCATGACGACGTTAAGCGCGAACCCCGAACACGAAAATGCGACCGCGTCCTCGTCTCGTGCACGGACGCTCTGGACCGCCTGCGCCGCGCATGCTTTGCACGATGGCTACACCGATTTGATTTACCTGTTGCTGCCGATCTGGCAGGCGGAGTTCGCGATCGGCTACGGCGCTTTGGCGTTTTTGCGCGGGCTCGCTGCAGCCTCCATGGCGGGGCTGCAAGTGCCGATGGGCCACGTCGCTGAACGTATCGGCGGGCGCACGACGCTGGCGCTCGGGACCGCCTTGGCCGCTATCGGCTATGTGATGGCCGGCTATTCGGCTGGGCTCATCGGGTTGTGCTTTGCGCTGGTTGTGGTCGGATGCGGGCTGAGCACGCAACACCCGATCGCATCGGCCGCGGTCTCACGCGCCTATCAGGGCGATGCGCGCGGCCCTCTCGGCACCTACAATTTCGCGGGCGATATCGGCAAGGCCGCCATTCCGAGCGGGGCTTCGCTTTTGCTGGTGTTGATGTCCTGGCACCACATGCTGTGGGCTCTCGCTTTGCTCGGCGCGATCGTTGCGGTGGCGGTCGCGATCTTTTTGCCGGCGAATTTGCAGCCGGTTGCGCCGGAGGCGAAAGCTGCACACGGCTCGTCCGGCGCCCGCGGCGGATTCGTCCTGCTGTTGGCTGTCGGAATTCTCGACTCCAGCGTCCGGATGGGATTTCTGACCTTCCTGCCGTTTTTGCTGCAAGAGCAGGGCGCATCTCTGTCGACGATCGGCCAGGCGCTTGCTCTTGTGTTCATGGGCGGGGCGGCCGGAAAGTTTGCCTGCGGCTGGCTGGGAGCGCGGTTCGGCGTGCTGGGTACGGTACTGCTGACCGAGGCCGGTACTGCCGTTGCCATCCTGGCTATTCTGGTGCTGCCGCTTGCGGGGATGCTGGTGCTGTTGCCGGTTGTCGGGCTGTTGCTCAACGGCACGTCCTCGGTGCTCTACGGCACCGTGCCGGAATTGGCGCCGGCCGGTCATACCGAGAAGGCGTTCGCCATCTTCTACACCGGCACGATCGGCGCCAGCGCCACGGCGCCTATTCTGTTCGGCATCCTGGGTGATGCAGTGGGCTCACATGCCGCCGTCATAGCGACGGCGATGACGGCCGCCGCCATCTTGCCGCTCGCCATTGCGCTAGCGCCGCGGCTCCCGGCACAAGAGCCAGCTCGCTAACCGCCCTTTTTCAGCTTCTCGGCCACGCGAGGGGCGAAATAGCTGAGAACGCCGTCGGCGCCGGCGCGCTTGAAGGCGGTGAGGCTTTCCATCATCGCCCGCTCGCCGTCGAGCCAACCGTTGTTGCTGGCTGCCATGATCATCGCGTATTCGCCGGACACCTGGTAGGCGAAGGTCGGCATGCCGAAGGTGTCTTTGACCCG
>Ga0181531_10002948_pt1 | contig 10502 bp, 6 predicted proteins | sample PEATcosm2014_Bin_38_FD_119743 | JGI IMG/M metagenome (GOLD analysis project Ga0181531, IMG submission 119743) | Peatland microbial communities from MTU Mesocosm Facility, Houghton, MI, USA - PEATcosm2014_Bin11_10_metaG | ecosystem: Environmental > Terrestrial > Soil > Wetlands > Peat | place... | reverse complement strand
TGATGCATCGCGTTACGAGACGGACGATTTTAGCTCGGCGAAATATGTGATGTCCCCTCCCCTGCGGGATCCAGAAAACCAGGTACGACTTTGGGATGGCCTGCGCAACGGGATTCTCGATACCGTAGGTTCGGATCATTGCTCGTTCAATCTGGCTGGACAAAAAGAGCTTGGACGAGATGATTTTTCGCGCATTCCGAACGGCGGACCGGGAGTTGAGAATCGCTTCGGGCTTTTGTACACGTATGGCGTCGTCGCGGGAAAGATAGACATTCATAAATTTGTCGCGATCACGTCCACGAACGCTGCCAAGTTATTCGGGTTATATCCTAGGAAGGGCTTAATTTCCGCAGGGAGCGACGCTGATATCGTGGTGTGGGACCCTGCGACGCAATGTGTTGTATCGGCTGAGAACCAGAAGCAGCGAGTCGACTACAACCTTTATGAAGGTTTCCGGCAGACTGGAAACGTGCGCCACGTGTTCCTTCGTGGACGACAGATTGTGACAGATGGCAAGCTCGGTGAGGAGCCGTCCGGGCGCTACCTCAAGCGCAATGCAAACGTTGCAAGGAGTTAAAACGGTGTTCCAGTTCACACTGAACAATGAGGTCGTAAAGGTTTCTGCTGACAAGAACCTGCTGGAATTCCTCCGGGAAGACGCGCGTTTGGTCTCGGTGAAGAACGGGTGTGCGGAGGGAACGTGCGGCTCCTGCACTGTGTTGATTGACGGCCGAGCATGGCGCGCCTGCAAGTTGAAAGTGTCGAAGCTGAAGGGGAAGAACGTCACGACTGTTGAAGGTCTCTCCGAGCGCGAGAAGGAAGTGTTCTCGTGGGCATTCGGAAAGGTTGGGGCAGTGCAGTGCGGATTTTGTATCCCGGGAATAGTGATGGGCGCGAAAGCGCTGCTGGACCGCACTCCTGAGCCATCTGTCGCAGAAGTGAAAGATGCGATCGAGAACAATCTTTGCCGCTGCACCGGCTACGTTAAGATTGAGCAGGCGATTCATCTGGCTGCCAAGGCATTTCGGAATGGCGGAGCGCTCGAGGTGGAGACGAGCGTGAGACTGGGAGCACGCGCCGTGCGCCCGGATGCCACGGAGAAAGTGCTGGGGACCGGCGAGTTCGTGGACGACATGAAGGTTCCGGGGATGTTGTATGGCGCTGTGCTCAGGGCGAGGTATCCGCGGGCGCTGGTGAAGAAAATTGACATCTCCGCGGCGCAACAGTGTCCCGGCGTCGAACTGGTGCTGACTGCAAAGGATGTGCCGGGCGAGCGTCTACTGGGTCACATTGTTCACGACTGGCCAGTGATGATTGCCGAGGGCGAAGAGACTCGCTACGTGGGAGATGCGTTGGTGATATTGGCTGCCCCCACGAAGGATGTAGCTCGAAAAGCCCTGGAACTGATTTGCGTTGAGTATGAGGAACTGACTCCGCTGGTGACCACCGCTGCAGCCATGGCGGAAGACGCGCCTCGCATCCATCCCAAAGGAAACCTGCTCTCGACCACGATCATGAAACGCGGCGACGCCAATGCGGCCATCGCCAGCGCGAAGCACGTTGTCACGCAGAAATATTCAACGCCGCATCAGGAGCATGCATTTCTGGAGCCGGAGAGCGCGCTCGCGGTGCCTACGCAGTGCGGCTCGCTGACGGTCTATACGGCCGGACAGAGCGTTTACGACGATCATCAGGGCATCGTGGAGATGCTGGGTGTTCCGGCCGACAAGGTTCGCGTCATCAGCAAATACGTTGGCGGCGGCTTCGGCGGAAAAGAAGATATGTCTGTTCAGCACCATGCAGCATTGCTGGCCTGGTATAGCGGACATCCTGTGAAGCTGACTCTGAGCAGGCAAGAGAGCTTTGCCGTGCATCCGAAGCGCCATCCCATGGACATGGAGTGCACCACGGCGTGCGATGCCGATGGAAAGATTGTCGGCGTGAAGGTGCGCATCATTGCGGATACGGGTGCATACGCATCTCTGGGCGGCCCGGTGTTGCAGCGGGCTTGCACGCATGCCGGCGGGCCATACCAGATTGCCAACGTTGACATTGAAGGTCGCGCTTTTTATACAAACAATCCTCCTTCGGGTGCGTTCCGCGGGTTTGGGGTGATGCAGACGTGTTTCGCCATGGAGAGCAACCTGAACCTGCTGGCCGCAAAGATTGGAATCTCTCCCTGGGAGATTCGCTTCCGCAATGCCATTGAGCCGGGCGGGGTGCTTTCCAACGGGCAGATTGCGGACGCCGGAACGGCTCTGAAAGAGACATTGCTTGCGGTGAAGGACATTGTGGACGCGAATCCCGGGGCTGGTGTTTCCTGCGCGTTCAAGAATAGCGGCAAAGGCGTAGGAGTAAAGGACGTTGGCAGGGTGAAGCTGGTTGTGCAGAATGGCGGCGTTGTGATCTGCACGAGCGCGGCCTGCATGGGGCAGGGAATCGCCACGGTTGTGTTGCAGATCGTCGCAGAGGTCACGGGACTGCCTCAGTCTGCGATCAGCGTGCATGCACCAGATACGGCGGTGACTCCTGACAGCGGCACCAGCACGGCCTCGCGACAGACGCTGGTTACAGGGGAAGCGGCACGCAGAGCGGCAGAGGCACTGAATGAGGAACTGCGAGGGCATACTCTGGCCGAACTGGAAGGTCGAGAGTACTATCGCGAATACGATGCAATCACCGATCCGATGACCTCCGACAAACCGAACCGGATGAGTCACGTCGCCTATGCCTACGCTACGCAAGTGGTTATTCTGGACGCGAATGGGAGAGTGGAGAAGGTGGTTGCCGCCCACGACGTTGGCAGGGTGATCAACTTGAATGGCGTTGAGGGTCAGATTGAGGGCGGAGTTGTGATGGGACTCGGGTACGCTCTGACCGAAGAGTTTTCTCTCAAGAATGGCGTGCCGACAGTGAGCCTGTCTTCGCTTGGCCTGATGCGTTCCACGCAAGTCCCGGAAATTGAGTGCATCATCATCGAGAAGAATCCTTCAGAGCTCGCGTTTGGCGCCAAGGGAATGGGAGAGATTGTGTGCGTTGCTACGCCACCCGCCGTTGCTAGTGCGTACTTTCAGCGCGATGGAAAACTGCGTAACAGCCTTCCCCTGCAGGACACCCCCTACAGCGCTGACGCCGCCGCACTGAAGGAAATTCGCGAACAGAAGAAACGGCTCAAGCAGAGCCAGAATTCTTTATAAGAAGGAACAATCCAAGCGTGCTGACTAAAGAGCGAGAACAACAGGTAATTGGCTTGTGCCAGGCTCTCATCCAGAAGCAGAGCTATTCGGGGCATGAAGACGGCGTTGTTGAACAGATGAAGCAGGCGTTCCATGAACTGAGATACGACGATGTGATCGTGGATGCCTACGGAAACGTGTTGGGACACATCAAGGGCAGGCGGCAAGGCAAGGTCATCCTGCTCGATGGCCACATTGACACCGTGCCGGTTCCGAATGAATCCAAATGGAAGCACAAGCCATACGGCGGGGAGATTGACGAGGGGAAGATTTACGGGCGCGGAACCTCGGACATGAAAGGAGCCGTGAGCGGCATGATCGCTGCTGCCGCCTATTTCGCAACCGATACCCGAAAGGATTTTGCCGGCGAAATCTATGTCTCCGGAGTAGTTCACGAGGAGTGCTTCGAGGGAATCGCCGCCCGAATGATCAGCGATCGCATCAAGCCCAACTACGTTGTGATTGGTGAAGCATCCGAACTGAATTTGAAGCGGGGGCAGCGAGGACGCGCTGAGGTCGTGGTAGAGACTTTCGGCAAGCCTGCTCACTCGGCCAATCCTCGTGCAGGCATCAATGCGGTTTATAAGATGGCCGAACTTATTCGCGAGATCAGCAGGCTTGAGGCGCCGGTGCATGCTACTTTGGGGCAGGGAATACTGGAACTCACTGACATCAAATCGTCACCGTACCCAGGCGCATCGGTGGTTCCCGACTATTGCCGCGCTACCTACGATCGTCGGTTGCTAGTGGGAGAGACTAAGGAATCCGTGCTGGAGCCGCTGCTCCAGTTAATTCGCGAGTTGAAGAGTAGAGATTCGCAGTTCGATGCTAAGGTGCACTTCGCGGCCGATTCCCAGAAGTGTTACACAGGTAAAGAAATCGGAGGGGAGCGATTCTTCGCCGGGTGGGTGTTCGACGAAGGCGACGAGTTCGTTCAGTTGGCCTTAGGCGGTTTGAGAAAAGCAGGATTGACGCCGGAAGTCACGCAGTACTCCTTTTGCACCAATGGTAGCCATTACGCGGGCGAAGCAGGAATCAAGACAATCGGGTTCGGACCATCCAGGGAGAACCTTGCGCACACCATTGATGAGTACATCGAGATCGACCAGCTGTTGAAGGCCACTGCGGGCTACTACGGAATTCTTGAAGCTGTGCTGCAGAGAGGATAGTGCGTGAAGATCCTGATCAAGAACGGTTCGATCATCGATGGCACGGGCAGTCCGAGGTACGCGGCCGAGTTGCTGATCGTGGATGAGTTCATTGCTGCGATCGGTGATCCCCCGGGCGAAGTAGATCAGGTGATTGATGCGCGCGACATGATCGTAGCCCCTGGATTTATCGATACGCACAGCCACTCCGACCTGCAAGTGATGGTGAACCCATATGTCGAGGCCAAGATCCGTCAGGGTGTCACTTCTGAGCTATTGGGGCAGGACGGGATCTCAATGGCTCCGTTGCCTCTGCGCTACATATCCCCGTGGCGAAAAAATCTGGCCGGACTTGAAGGCGATAGCGATCAGGTCGATTGGGAGTACGAGACCACCGACGGATATTTGCAGGCGCTTGAGAAGAAGGGTGTCGGGCTGAATGAGAGCTACCTGGTGCCGCACGGCAACATCCGCATGGAAGCGATGGGGCTCGACAATCGAAAGCCGACGACGGACGAGATGGCACGAATGCGTGAAATCACTCGGCGTGAGATGGAAGTTGGCGCATTCGGTCTCTCAACGGGGCTGATCTACATGCCATGCGCTTATGCCGATACGTCGGAGCTGATTGAACTGTGCAAGGTGGTCGCCGAATTCGATGGCGCGTTCGTGGTGCATCAGCGAAGCGAAGCAGACTCAATTCTCGCCTCGATGGACGAAGTCATCGAAATCGGACGCCGCTCTGGCGTGAAGGTTCACTTTTCGCACTTTAAGGTGTGTGGGCGCAAGAACTGGCCTCTCATTGATCAGGTGCTTGGCCTTCTGGATGGCGCAACTGCGGAAGGAATACGCGTTTCGTTCGATCAGTATCCGTATGTTGCAGGAAGCACCATGCTGGGCGTGATGCTGCCGCCGTGGGCGCACGATGGAGGTACGGATAACCTGTTACAGCGCTTGTGCAGTTCTGAGGCTCGCGAGCGGATGAAGCAAGATATCAAGCAGGGCATACCGGGGTGGGATAACTTCGTGGAATTCGCCGGCTTCGATCAGATCTTTGTTACCAGCGTGAAGACCACGAAGAACCAAGATGTGATCGGCAAGAGCCTGACGCAGATTGCGGAGATGCGCGGCAAGAATCCTTACGATGCTGCATTCGACTTGCTGCTGGCCGAAGAGAATGCGGTTGGAATGGTCGATTTCTACGGTCTCGAAGAGCACGTCCTGCGCTTCCTTACCCGGCCCGAGCAGAATGTTTGCACCGACGGGTTATTGGGTGGCAAGCCGCATCCTCGCGTCTTTGGCTCGTTTCCGCGAGTTCTTGGTAAGTATGTTCGAGAGGCGAAAGCGCTGAGTTTGGAAGATGCTGTTCGCAAGATGACATCCAAGCCTGCCGAGGTTTTCGGCTTCGACCGCCGCGGTGTGCTGCAGGCGGGTAATTACGCAGACGTCGTCGTATTCGATCCCAATACGATCATCGACAAAGGGACATTTGTCGATCCCGTCCAGTTTCCGGAAGGTATCTCGCACGTACTGATCAACGGACAGCCAGTCCTAAACTTCGGCAGTTATGACCATAAGCTCGCTGGAAAGGTTCTTCGAAAAGGTGTTCGCTGAGCAATTGGTCAGCGAAGAGCGGTTGCCGATTTCGAGCGAGAGTGTTCCATTGCCAACAGAAGCGTTTCTCCCGTCGCGGGCAGAGAGAGCCTGCGCGCGGCGTCTTTGCTGACGAAAGAGAGTGCGTGCTTGGCTGCGGCCCACACTGAAATCGCCAGTAATAAGGGAGGCTCTCCGAGTGCTCTGCTGTGCAGCAGGCTCACGCATTCGTCGTGGTTTTCGAAGAAGCCGAGGTTGAAGACCTCAGGCAGGTCGCCAATATTCGGAATCTTGTAAGTCGTCGGCGAGTGGGAGAGTAATTCTCCACGGCTGGAATACTTAAGCTCTTCAGTAGTAACCCATCCCAATCCCTGCATAAACCCACCAGATAGCTGGCCGCGGTCAATGCCTGGGTTAATGCACTGTCCTGCATCAATCAGGAGATCTGCGCGTCGCACCTTGAGTTCTCCGGTGAATCGGTCAACTTCGACTTCGGTGGCAGCGACGCCGCATGTGTAGTAGAAGAAAGGCATGCCCTTGCCTGTCTCGCGGTCGAAGTTGATCCCGGGAGTGGCATAGAATCCCCGTTCGCCGAGACTAATCCTCGCTTTGTAGGCTTGAAGTACGAGGTCGTGAAATGCGATCTTCTGGTGGGGCTGTTGAGGGACGAAAACAAAGCCATTCTCAAAACGAAGTTGATCCGGCGAAAGGGTTTGCCCGTTCTTCGTATCCGCTAACAGTGGAGCGGCGAAGTCAGCGAGACGCTTCCGCAGAGTGCGACATGCATTGATTGCTGCGGCCCCGTTGAGGTCAGTTCCGCTGGAAGCCGCCGTTGCTGAGGTGTTGTTGTTCTTTTCTGTGCTGGTGGGAGCAATCAATACGTCAGAGAAGTTGACCCCGAGTTCGTCGGCTACGATCTGCCGCAGGCGGGTGTTGATGCCCTGTCCCATCTCGGTGCCGCCGCTGGAAACCAGGACGCTCCCGTCGGTGTAAATGTTGACGATTGCGTTTGCCTGATTCAAGGTCTTTGTTGTGAACGAAATGCCGAATTTGACGGCAGTCATCGAGAGGCCGCGCACCTTTGTAGGACTCTCAGTATTGAACTTGGCAAGTTGTTCTTGACGTGCGTCGTAGTCGCTCGACAGCCGTAGCTGCGAGAACAGCAGAGGCAGCGTGTTGTTCTCGCAGCGCTGACCATAGGGCGTCGTATTTCGATCTTCGACTCCGTAGCAGTTGATTTGGCGGATGTCGAGTGCACCCTTCTCCAGATAGATCGCTATCTCTTCGATGATGTTTTCGATATTTACTACGCCTTGCGGTCCGCCAAAACCGCGAAAAGCGGTGTTGCTTGGATGATTGGTTCTGCACAGTCGTCCAGTGACGCGGAAATTCGGCAGATAGTACGCGTTATCAGCGTGGAGCAGCGCACGCTCCAGGATTGCTGGAGAGACGTCGCATGCGCATCCTGCATCAGCAAAAAGATCGAGTGCAAGAGCAGTAATCAATCCCTGCGAATCGAATCCTACGGACCAGCGACTTTGGAAAGGATGGCGCTTGCCGGTGTATTGCATATCAGAGTCTTTGCTGAGCGAAATGCGGCACGTGCGTCCGGTATTTACCGCAGCCAGTGCCGCCATTGCTGCTGGCGCGGCGGCCTGCGTCTCCTTGCCTCCGAAAGCTCCACCCATCCGCTTGCAAATGACGACCACATGATTGAAGGGAACGCCGAGTATCTCGGCCGCCACCTGCTGTGTCTCGGTAGGATGCTGGGTTGATGAGTGGATGGTTATTCGTCCATTTTCGCCAGGTTCCGCAATAGCTGTCTGCGATTCAAAGTAGAAGTGTTCCTGGCCCCCGGTAGAGAGCGAGCCGTCAATGCGATGTTGTGACTGAGCGAGAGCTGAGGTGGCATTTCCGCAATGTATAAGTTGCGGTTCGCCGATGAAACTTCCCGCCGTGATGGCGTCATCTATGGAGAGAATTGGCGGCAGTTCCTCAATGTCTACCTGAATGGCAATTCGGGCGGCCTCAATCGCCTCTCGGCTTTCGGCGACGATGAGGACGATTGGATCGCCCATGTAATTTACGATGCTGTCGGCCAGCAGGTGCTCGTCCTGCATGATGGAGCCAAAGCGATTGCGCCCTGGGATGTCCTGAGCAGTCAGCAAGGCGACAACGCCGGGAACGTTTGACGCAACCGAACAATCAATAGACAGTATGCGGCCGTGGGCGACGCGGCTTCCGAAGAAGTCCACCAGCAATTCATTGCGCGTAGGAGGAACATCGTTCAGGAAGACAGAGCGACCGCTGACATGTCCGCTGGAGGAATCATTCGGTATGTCCTTGCCTACGGCTGGCATGCTCGACTCCTGCTCAGACTAAATCTGGCCTACGTCACGCTTGTGTGCTTCTGCTCTGCATCAAGATCGTAATACAGTTTCTGCAGAATATTGGCGGCCAATAGATTGCGATATTCCGCCGACCCGCGCACGTCGCTGATGGAAGAAATCTCGGAGAGTGCTATCTCGCCGGCAGATTCGAAGGCATCTGCCGAAAGTTCGGCTCCTCGCAGATGTGCTTCGGTTTTTGTCAGGCGAATTATCGTCGGCGCCACTCCGCCATAAGCTATGCGGATATTCTCAATGGTCCCTCTTGCAATCTTCAGCCAGAACGCCGCGCTGAAAGTTGAAATATCCAGATCCTGACGCTTCGAGACTTTGAAAAGCTTGAGTTTCTCTCCGCTGCCAAGGCAGGGAATTACTATTCGGCTTATCAGTTCGTCAGTAGTAGCAATTGTCTGCCTGTAACCGCTGTAGAAGTTATTGATATTCGCCTGGCGAACGCCCCTGGCGCCGCGCAATTCCACTTGCGCGTTCAACACAAACAGTGCTGGCATTGTGTCGCCGATCGGAGAGCCGTTGGCGATGTTACCTCCCAATGTAGCGACGTTTTTGATTTGTGGCGAGCCGAAGCGTTCGATCATCGACGCAAACTCGGGGATGGGGCCCGCTAAGGTGTTCCCTAGCTCTGCAATCGAAACGTTCGCCCCTACGACAATTTCATTTTCGCTAACGTGTACCTCTCTCAATTCGCTCAAAGCGGTGGTACTCAATACAGACTTGAGTTTACGGCCACCCTTATTTACTTGTACTGCGAGATCGGTGCCCCCGGAAACGATGATGCAATCCGGATGGGTGGTCTTGAATTGGACTGCGTCAGCAATCGTCACCGGTTTGTGGAAAATGTTTTCGCCGGATTCGATCTGGACTGGCTGGTCACGACAAAGCGCGAGCTCTGCGGACATAAGGGGTGAATTGAACAGCTGACCCATCGTTTCCGCACGACGAGTGTCCACTCCAAGGCCTGCTCGAATAATGGGGTCGTAGCCCGTACATCGGCATAGATTTCCGACCAAGCCTTGGCGAAGTCGTTGTTCTGACAAGACGGGATCGGACTCTAACAGTGCGTGGATCGACATCACGATTCCGGGCGTACAAAATCCGCATTGAGTTCCGTGGAGATCGACGAGCGCCTGTTGTACCGGATTCAGGTTGGCATCCCCGCCAAGTCCCTCGATGGTGACCACGTGACAGCCATCCGCCTGAAAAACGAACAGGATGCAGGAGCAGAGGGAGTGGTATCCGAGGGCGTCGCCGCATGTCCGGCCGAGGAGGACGGTGCAAGATCCGCAATCACCCTCTGAACAAACCACCTTGGTCCCGGTCAGTCCAAGATCGTCCCTTAGATAGGTGGAGAGCGGTTTGAATGCCGGGGCGCCGCGTAACTCCCGCCGCTGGCCATTCACGTAGAGAACAATGTGATCACGCATGGATGATCTCGATGCACTAATAATGATCTTGGAGAGGCTAGTTTAGCACTGTTCCAGAAGCTGGTTACCGAAGCCTGGGGGTCCTAAAACAGACTAAGGGTGATTCCCGAGGGGGTTACCTTGTTCCGCTTATATAAGCGGAAATAATCGCCGCGATAAAAATAAAGGGCTAGGCGAGGAAACCCAAATCTGGTACTCTGCGCTAACTCACCAAAGCAATAGAGCCGCAAAGTTACAGGCAAAGGTAAAGTGCTTTTCAGTTGTGCTGAAAGATAAGCGATGGGGAAATACTGCCCGTTCTTGTCGTTGAATACTTCTGTTGTATGCATCTATCCGGTCCCCCGGTTTCGGAGGTTACAAAATGATCAAGAGAATGTTGGCGTCGGCCGTTTTGCTTGGCGCGACGTTTTGTGCTCTACCCGCCCACGCTCAATTTCAGGATAACTCCTTCACCTATTGGTACAGCCCCGATTTCCGGGAACCCGATACGAACAATGGCAAGAACATCATGAAGAATGTCATCGGGTTTACACACGTCGATGGCGGCAACAAGTTCGGCAATAATTTCTTGAATATTGACATGTATCACTCCAACGCGGGTGATCCAACTGCGACCGCCTGCGGACAGCCCTTCACGAACTGCACGGGCAGTAACGACACGGTCGGCGCAACCGAGGTCTACGCTGTGTTTCGTCA
>Ga0181531_10002947_pt1 | contig 10504 bp, 8 predicted proteins | sample PEATcosm2014_Bin_38_FD_119743 | JGI IMG/M metagenome (GOLD analysis project Ga0181531, IMG submission 119743) | Peatland microbial communities from MTU Mesocosm Facility, Houghton, MI, USA - PEATcosm2014_Bin11_10_metaG | ecosystem: Environmental > Terrestrial > Soil > Wetlands > Peat | place... | reverse complement strand
GGGGCGCTTTGGGCTTTGCCGTGGCGCCAGGCTTGAATTGCCTTGCGGATCCATTCCAGGGCGAAAGAATGTTTGAACATTTCCAGGACCCAGGACTGGGGGGCGTCGGCGGCGGCGGTGTCTTCTAATTTGAAGCGCTGGCTCCAGACGACGATGGGTCGCCAGAAGAATTGATCGAGGGCGACGATCATGACGACCATGGCGAAGACGCCGGCGAACATGGCGGGGAAATTCCATTGCTTGAGGGCTTCGCTCATGTAGGAGCCGATGCCGGGGAGTTCGTAATTGTTGTTGCCGAGTTGAAGGGCTTCGTTAACGGTGATGATGAACCAGCCGCCGGCGAAGGACATCATGGAGTTCCAGACGAGCCCGATCATGGAGGCGGGGAGTTCGAGATATTTGAAGATTTGCCAGTTGGTGAGTCGCTGGATGGCGGCGGCTTCGCGGAGGGCGTGGGGGATGCCGCGGACGCTGCCGTGATAGCTGAAGGCCATGTTCCAGGCCTGGGCGGTGAAGATGGTAACGACGCAAGCGATTTCCAAACCGAACCAGCGTGTGGGGAAGATCCGGACCATGGTGATGACGACGACGGGCATGAGAGCCAGGACCGGGAGGGACTGGAGGACGTCGAGGACGGGAAGCATGATTTTTTCGGCTCTTCGGTTGTGGGAGGCGATGTGGCCGAAGACGAGGGTAAAAACCAGGGAGAGGGTATAGGCGGCGAAGGCGCGGGCGAGGCTGTAGGAGGCATAAATGGGTAAGGCGCTGAAGGCGAGGTTGATGACGACGGCCTGCTCGCGTGGGGCAGACATGTAGCGGGCCATGGAGGTGAGTGCCGCGAGAATTCCGCCGATGCCGGCGAGGAGGATCAGATCCACGCCAACGCTCGCCGGGGTCTTCAAGGCCTGGCGGACCTTGGACGTGTAGGTGAGGATCATCGCCATGTGGTTTGGATTTTAGACGAGAGCCGGCGAGTTGACGAGAGCGGCGGGCGGACTGGACATGGGAAAACTTCTTAATTTTTGGCGGGGAGAACTCAGGCGATCAACTGGCCTTCGATGGCGGTGAGTTGTTCGGCGATCTGGCGTTCGTCGGTGCAATCCTGTTTGACGGTTCGGACGGCGTGGAGGACGGTGGTGTGATCGCGACCGCCGAAGTAGCCGCCGATTTCTTCGAGACTGTATCGGGTGTGGCGGCGGGCGAGGTACATGCAGACCTGACGGGGGAAGGCAATGCTCTTGTGGCGTTTTTTGCTCTGCAGGTCGCTCATTTTGACGTTGTAATATTTGGTGACGGTGTCGAGGATTTGCTGGATGGTGATTCGGCGTTGCTCGGCGGCGGTACTTTCGCCGAGGGCGGTTTTGGCGAGTTCGAGATCGATCTTGCCGGATTGCAACATGCCCATGCCCTGGATCTTGGTGATGGCGCCTTCGAGTTCGCGGGTGTTGTGCTCGACTTTGGCGGCGACATAGCAGAGGACGTCCTCGGGGAGGGCGAGGCCGCGCATTCTGGCCTTCTTTTGGAGGATGGCGACGCGGGTTTCGTAGCAGGGTTTCTCGATGCGGGCGACCAGGCCCCAGTTGAAGCGGCTTACGAGGCGCTCTTCCAATTCGGGAATCTCGCTGGGGGGGCAATCGGCGCTGAGGATGATTTGTTTTTGCGTTTGATAAAGCGTGTTGAAGGTGTGGAAGAATTCTTCCTGGGTGCGGTCTTTTCCGGCCAGGAAGTGGATGTCGTCGATGACGAGCATGTCGACATGGCGATAACGGTTGCGGAACTGCATCATGTCGCCGGTCTCGACGGCGCGGATAAATTGATTGATGAAGCTGTCGCAGGAGAGATAGAGAATTCGGGCGTCGGCTTTGTGTTCGAGGACCTGCTGGCAGACAGCCTGCAATAGATGGGTTTTGCCCAGGCCAACGCCGCCGTGAATGAAGAGGGGGTTGTAGGTTTTACCGAGGCGTTCGGCGACGGCGATGGAGGCGGCGTGGGGTAGCCGGTTGCAGGGGCCGGTGACGAACTGGTCGAAGGTGTAATCGGGGTTGAGGGGGAGGGGCTGGTCGCCGTCGTTGAAGACGCCGCCGCCGCCGAGGTTGGCGCAGTGGAACGTGACGGAGAGGAGGCGCCCGGTGGATTCCTGCGCGGCGACGGTAAAGGGTTTTTGGCATTGGCCCTGGCAGAAATTGAGCTGCGCGGGGGTGGCGACGGTGACCTGGATGACGCCGTTGGTTAATTGCCGGGGAGCGAGCTGATCGAACCAGACTCTGTGGAGACTGGGGTGGGCGGTGCGCACGCGCTGGAGGATTTGCTGCCAGAGGGCGGGGTCGAAAATGGGCTCCTGCGCGCGACGAAGGGTCGTCTCGCGCGGCGTGGGCGAGTGGGTCGTGGACATGGCGATTTCTTTGGCGAAGCTCAGCTTTCTAAATGTTTGCCACAAATCCGGGTGGTCCGCTTTGCCAGAGACATACCCAGTGAAAATTCCTGAAAACGAATAACTAACACGCCGCCGAGTTACAGAAAAAAAAGTCGCCACACGCGACCGCGGCATCAACAACCATTGGGGGACACATTATTGCGCGACGCTCATAATGCAAGAGCGAAATCTTTGTATTTCGCGCTGGAATTGGAAGCGCGCTTTCGGCAGGCGTTATTTCACAACGCGTTGCGCAGTTTCGCAGGCGCGAAAAATCTTGCGAATTTTTTTTTGGCGTTCGCGACATGATTTTGTCTTATCGGGAAGGCGCGGTAAGCCCGACTTCGGCCATGACCTTTTGCAGATCGCTCCAGACCATGGCGCGGTTTTCCTCGGTGTAAGATCGAAGGAGATAGGCCGGGTGAAACGTGGGCATGAGTTTGATTCCGCGCCACTGGTGCCATTGGCCGCGGAGCTTTCCCATCGATAGTTTGCTGTCGAGCATATATTTCGACGCGGGTAATCCGAGCGTTACGATGACTTGGGGGCGAATGATTTCCAACTGGCGCAGGAGGTACGGGGTGCAGGCGGCGACTTCGTCGGGCGCGGGGACGCGGTTTGCGGGCGGGCGGCATTTGACAATATTGGCGATGAAGACCTGCTCGCGGCCCAGACCCATGGCGGCGATCATCTTGTTCAGCAGATCGCCCGCGCGGCCGACGAACGGTCGGCCCTGCAAATCCTCGTTTTCGCCGGGGCCTTCGCCGATGAAGAAAATCCTGGCGTCGGGGTCACCCTCTCCAAATACGGTGTGCTTGCGCGACTCACACAACCGGCAGCGTTGGCACGGTTTTACTTCGCCCTGGTCCATCGCGGAGAGAAGAGATAGTTTTTGCTCGCGCGGGAAAATGGGCGAGGAAAATTCCGTGGCGAGAGCCGATGAATCCGCAATGGGGGCTTCGAAAAGAGCGGTGGTGGCGGTTGGAGATGGCGATTGGACTGGCGCGATCGCGGCGACGGACTCGAGACCCAAAGCGCGTTCACTCCGCAGCCAAAGTCCGCGGCGGGCGGAGATGGGATTCGCCTCCTCCATATCGCGCGATGGTAGTGCGCGAGGGCGGCGGGTTCAAACGGCGCGATCGGCCGCGCCAAGCGCTTGAGCGCGAGCAGCGATTGTGAAATTTTGGCGAAGGGAGAAAGTTTCGCTTGACATTTTGAGCTTGGCTGACGCACAATAGTCTTCAGTTAAAGCCACCCCGGCCCGCAATGGCGGTTGTTCGATTTCGCGAACAGACCGTAGCTGGCCGAGGTGGCTTTTTTATTTGGTGCATTGTTTTTGAAAAGAGGAGGCCATCATGGCCGGCGAATCGAAACAGGAACTGCTCAACAAAACCATCGAACATATCGATATTACGAAACACAACGTTATTTCGGTTGTCGACGCGATGAAGAATATGGCGTATAGCGCCCGCGATCTGAGCCGGGCGGCGGAGATTTACGACCGGATGCTGCGCGACAAGGAATGCGGCGTCATTCTCTGTCTGGCGGGGTCTCTGATCAGCGCGGGGCTTAAAAAGGTCTTCGTCGAGATGATTCGCAGCAAAATGGTGGATGCGATCGTGTCAACCGGGGCGAATATCGTGGATCAGGATTTCTTCGAGGCGCTGGGATTCCATCATTATGTGGCGTCGGATCATCTCAAGTCGGGACTGAGCGACGGGATGCTGCGCGATCTGAAGATCGACCGCATCTATGACACGCTCATCGATGAGGATGAGCTGCGCGTTTGCGACGAAACGACGCAGAAGGTGATCGACGGCATGGAGCCGGGCGCCTATAGCTCGCGCGAGATCATCCGCGAGATGGGGGCGTATCTGGAAAAGAATGGGAAGGATGCCGACAGCATTGTGCTTGAGGCGTACAAAAACGACGTTCCGATTTTCTGTCCGGCGTTTAGCGATTGTTCGGCGGGGTTCGGGTTCGTGGCGCACATTCACGCGCGGACGGCCAGTGGGCGGCCGACGGTCAGCATCGATAGCGCGAAAGATTTTTACGAACTGACTCAATTGAAGATCAAGAACCCGCAAACGGGCTTGCTGATGATCGGCGGGGGCGTGCCGAAGAATTTCGCGCAGGATATTGTGGTGGCGGCGGAGATTCTGGGCAACGATGCGCCGATGCATAAATACGCGATTCAGATTACGGTGGCCGACGTGCGGGATGGAGCGCTATCCGGCAGCACGCTGAAGGAAGCCAGCAGTTGGGGGAAAGTGGATACGGTTTACGAACAGATGGTATTCAGCGAGGCGACGATCGCGGTGCCATTGATTGTGGGGTACGCGTATCACAAGGATGCTTGGCGGAATCGGAAGGCCAAGCGATGGAGCCAATTGCTGGAGCCGGCATCCGTGGCTTGAGCATGGCTGGTCAATAATTTGGGCTACCGCGAATGGCTTTGAATGCCGATTGCCGGTCGTGGGAGCACCTTGTTATGCTGCTCGTACTGGTATGGTTTAAGAAGGCCGCTGACGATTGTCGGAACTCGTTGAATCCGCAAGTGGGGATGGCCCATGGCAACGACGCCCATCAAGGTTTTCGATAGTTCGGGGGCCCACGTCGGATATCTGCGGAATCGGCAATACTGGTGGTTTGAGCTGCAATTCCCTCACTCATTCGAACTTTTCGACTTGGACCCGTTCTATGAGGATATTTATTTCGAGAACGATCACGTTTTTCCAGACGTGATCAAGCAGTATGTCGATTCGGTACTGGATTACGGCCGGCGATTGACGGGACGTCCGGTGACGTCCGTTCTTGAAGTCGGCTCCGGCGGAGGGTGGTTCACCAGGGAGTTTTTGAATCGCGGGATCGATTTGGTGGCGATTGAGGGGTCTCGTGCGGGCATTGCCAAATCGACGGAGAGAGGGGTGCCGTCGGATCGTCTGGTGCATCATGATCTGCGGCGTCCGATTCAGCTTGGCCGACGATTTGATGTCGCGGTTTGCACGGAAGTGGCGGAACATTTGGAATGTCCTTTCTCCGGGCAATTGGTGCAGACGCTGGTGGATCACTCCGATGTGATTTGGTTTTCGTTTGAGCCACCTGGAACGAACGAGGCCCATTACCACCACTGCAATGAACAGCCGGCCAAGTTTTGGCTTAATTTATTCAAATTTCACGATTATCGAGCGGTGAAGATCCCGGACGCCTTATGCGCGCAACTCTCGCAGCGTGGAAAATACATTTTCTGCGGGCGAAATATCATTATTCCGCCGGATATGGCGTCGGTCACGACTTTCAGTTCGTGGACGAGTGCGGGAGAAAACATGGCGGAGGGCGACAGTTGGAAGAAATAGGCGCCCGATGCAGCTGGGCTTAATCGCGATAGCGCTTGGATTTCTCAAGCGGGGAATGCGCCCGTCTGTTTGCAATTATCCGGGTGAATCAGGCGTTGGTTTGAAGTAGTTGCTGAGTCGATCGAAGCTGGGCGAGGGCAAAGACGGCGGCTTCTCGTTCGCAGGAGCCGACTACGGTGCCGTGGCGCTCGTCGGCGGCATGGCCGGGGTCGAGGGCTTCGCCGGCGGGAGCCCAGGTGGCACGGTAACAGTTGAAGATCAGATTGTGTTTGATGGAGAGTTCGAGCCCGGCGCTGGAGAAGCGCTTTTGGACGGCCAGGACGGAGGGATAACCCCTTCCATCGGGTAGGCGTTCCAGTTCGATTTCCTCAGAGGGACTCCAACCCGCCTCCAGGAGACGATCGACGGCGAATTCCAAATTCATCGTAATCTCCAATCCCCAAACCGTTCGCCCGACTTGCCCGATGCGAATTTAGGCAAGAATAATACCTTGCAAATGGGGTGATACGCCAGAAAAAACCGCTTCTTTTAACATTCCAGGGCGTGAAACAGGCCCAACGTGGGCCATCTATCGGCTGGAAAGCGGGTTTTCTTTAGAAAGGGGGCGGTTTTTGGGAGAAGGATTTCGCGGTGTGATCTTAACGACATCTTGTCAAAGCTTGGGGATCGTATAGGCTTTTGCGATGGGCTTTAGCGCCGATTCGTCCTCGGGACGGGGTCCCCGCCGATCCGTCCCGCCTCGGTCGCACCATCGGGCTCACCAGCACGCCAGCGCTCACGCGGATTCCTCGCTGATCGAGCCGCAGCAGATATGTGAGCATCCGCTGGCGACGCGCCAGCCACCGAGATTAATCACAAAAGAGGAGGAGTTGGCGGAACTGGTTGGGCATCTTCGCTCGGCGGGGTCGTTTGCGTTTGACAGCGAATTCATTGGGGAGCTGACGTATTTGCCGAAGCTGTGCCTGATTCAGGCGGCGTCGACGGCGCAGGTGGCGCTGGTGGATCCGCTGGCGGATTTGGATCTGCGCCCGTTTTGGGAATTGGTGGCGGATGGGTCGGTGGAGAAGGTGGTGCATGCGGGTCAGCAGGACGTGGAACCGGTGTTTCGGTTTCTGGGGCGCGGGCCTGCGAATCTGTTCGATACGCAGATCGGGGCGGGATTCATCGGGCTGACGTATCCGCTGTCACTTTCACGATTGGTGGGGACTTTGCTGGGGGCGCGGCTGAGCAAATCGCTGACGTTTACGAATTGGGAGAGGCGACCGCTTTCAGAGCAGCAACTGCGATACGCGGGCGACGACGTGCGCTATTTGCCGGCGCTGCGGCATGAGATTGGAAAGCGACTGGAAGCCGGGGGGAAAATCGGGTGGGCGTTGCAGGAATCGGAAGCGCTGGCGAATCCGGAGTTGTATGCGTTTGATCCGAAGACGCAGTATTTGAAGATTCGCAATGCGCTGTCGCTGCCGGCGAAGAATCAGGCGGTGCTGCGGGAACTGACGGTGTGGCGGGACGGTGCGGCTCGGGAGGATAACGTGCCGCCGCGGACGTTGCTGCGGGATGAGATTTTGTTTGACTTGGCGAAGTTGCCGGTGGATTCGGTGAAGGATTTGGCGCGGGTTCGGGGATTGCCGCGGCCGGTGGAATTGGCGCATGGGGAGGGGATTGTGCAGACAACGAAGCGGGCTTTGGCGCTGCCGGAGCAGGAGATGCCGGCGGTGGCGAATCATGAGCCGACGCCGGCGGAGAAATTTCGGGGGGATTCGCTGTTTTATTGCGTGCAATGTTTTTGTGCCGGGCGGCAGATCGATCCGGCGCTGGTGACGAGCCGGCAGGAGATCAGCGAACTGCTGCGGCTGTGGCGGGCGGGGGAAGATCCGTCGGGCTTGCGGATTTGCCAGGGGTGGCGGCGGCAGGCGGTGGGGGAGCATCTTTTAGCCATGCTTCGCGGGGAGGCGGGGCTTACGGTGCGGTGGACGGACGATTCGCTGCAAACGGCGGCTAACCGGCTATAATCTGGCTGCGAGATATAGGGAGATGATTTCGTGCCGATTTACGAATATACGTGCGAGAAGTGCAAGACACGATTTGAGAAGCTGGTCAAGTCGATGGGCCGGGCGGAAGCGGCGGCGTGCCCGAAATGCGGGTCGGTGAAAGCGAATCGGTCATTGAGCGTGTTCGCAGTGGGGGCGGAGAGCGGGAAATCGTCGGAGCCGGCTCCCGGGATGTGCGGGCGATGCGGCGGGCCGGGGCCTTGCGGAATGAATTAAAAAAAAGAAGGCAGCGCCGTTTCGCGCTGCCTTGGATGGTGTTATTCCGCTGTCGGGGGCTAAATGTCCTGAATCACCTTCGGGAAACCCGGTTCACAAACTTGAGGGGTGGATTTACGGCTGATAAAAGCGGCCGGGGTTTCCAAGCAGTCTGCGCAACAAAAAAAGACCAGGGCCAAGGACCACCCCTCCGGCCGTCCTTGAGCCACTGGTCGAACTTCCTTGAACTTGGCCGGGGGATGCTACTGGAATCCGCTGGGGAAGCAACCGCACTAAACAAGAAATTATAAAAAAGAATCCCCCGCGGGACGTAATGCCTAAACCTGCATGATTTCGCCGCGTTTTTTCTCGATTAATTCATCGACTTTCGTTTCGTAGGTCTTGGTGAGGTCCTGAATTTTTTCTTTTCCTTGGTCGGCTTCGTCCTCGGTGAGGTCGCCGCCTTTTAGTTCTGTCTCCAGAATTTTGTTGGCGTCGCGGCGGGCATTGCGAATGGCGATCTTACTGGTTTCGGCGAATTGCTTGCACTGGCCGGATAGCTGCAGTCGCCTTTCCTGCGAAAGGGGCGGCATGACCAGGCGAAGGGTTTTGCCGTCGCTGTGGGGGGTGAGGCCGATCTTACTGTCGTTGATCGCTTTTTCGATGGCTCGAAGGTCGCTGGGGCTGAAGGGCTTGATGAGCAATTGGGTTGCCTCGGGGACGCTGATGGAGGCGATGGAACGAAGATCGGTGGGGGAGCCGTAATAATCGACCTTGAGGTGTTCGACGAGGGCCGGAGTGGCGCGGCCGGTGCGGATGCCGCGCAATTCGTGCTGGAGATGGTCGATGGCCTTCTCCATGTGCAGCTCGGCGTCCATGAGTATGTCGTCGATGGGCATGGGAGAAGGAATGTTAACGCAAAAGGGGAAGCGTGAAAAGAATGATGATTGATGAATGCGGAATGCGGAATTGAACCGGGCCGTCTTGCGCGAAAGTTCGATGTTATCTCTTGCAATTTCAAATATTCTGTCCTATTTTGTTGCGCACCGTAGGGGCTAAAGCTTCTGCGTGATGAAAAAATCAGATCGTCGGACGACTAAATGAAATGCAACCCGGGCTCGCCCCGGGGGGCAAGATGTGGAGTAAGCCGACACGGTTGTATCCCGAAATCTCGGGATGTGACCGTGTCGGTTTTTTTTTGCAATTGGCGAGGAGACGTATGCGGTGGATCGCTTTATGCAAATGAATTTCCTAGGACTCAATGGCAGTTTAATCCGTCTTTGAACGCTTCGCGCTTCTCCAAGGGAAAGGAGACATCTATGGCTCGGGTCATGCGGTCAATGATTGGTCTGGCGGGATTTTCTCTGGCCCTTCTAGTCTTCATGGGACGATCACTGGCCGCGCCTCCGGCGACGGAGCCGTCGTCGGCAGCCACCCAACCGTCAAACGGCGCGGAGCTGTTTGGGTACAAGATCCAATACATGGGGTCGACGGCCAATACATTGTTCGCCCCCCGCACCGAAGAGGAATATTTTTCTCCGTTCGACATTATGAATCCGTCGCACATCCGGCCGGAGATGCCATTGGAGATCGGACATTACGAGGACCTTTCGCTGGACATGTCGTTGCAGACGGTGGGTCGATTGCAGGCGATTACCCAGCACAGCGTGGTCTCAGGGGGAGTCAGCCAGGAGAATCTGAATCCCGGTTTTCAGGATCCGTTCGCCAACCTTTCGTTCCTGGCGACGGTCCCGGGCAAGATGGATGTCTATTTCGATCTGTATGTCGCCAGCCGGCCTCACCCGAACACAATGTACGCGCACGAAGGGTATCTGCTGTTCCGGGATTTGCCGGAGCCGTTCGATACCGGGGTGTGGCACGACACATTCCAATACATCAACCTGAAGGCCGGCGCCTTTGACATCGATTACGGGGACGGGAACTACACGAGGTCGAACAACGCCTTCGTGCAGCGTAACCCGTTGGTGGGCAATCCGCTGGTGGACCCCAACGTGGAGGAAATTGGCGCCGAAGTTTACAGCATCAAGGGCCCGGTCTACTGGCTGGCGGGAATGACCAACGGGACAACCACGGAGCACTTCGATTACGGGACGGAACCGGCGTTTCACGGGAAGTTGTGGGGCTATCCGCTTCCGGAATTGCGGACGAGCGTTTCGGCGTATCACGCGTATCTCGCGGGCTCGGGGGCAACTAATGAGAATTCCGACTTGTATGCCGCGGGACGCAGCGGACAACCCTTTGCGGCGGTCTTCGGGGGCGGGGACGACCCCGGATCGATCCAGCCGCAAGCCGGGCAAGATGTTACCGCCTTTCAGGGTGATGCAACTTGGCTCCATTGGCCGTTCGAGATCTATGGAAACGTGGGCTGGACGCAGGACACGAACATTAATGGCCCGACCCCGGGAGATCCGGCGGAACGTTGGTCGTATGGATGCATTCAGCCGGTGTATCACCTGACGCCTTCGCTC
>Ga0181531_10002946_pt1 | contig 10504 bp, 8 predicted proteins | sample PEATcosm2014_Bin_38_FD_119743 | JGI IMG/M metagenome (GOLD analysis project Ga0181531, IMG submission 119743) | Peatland microbial communities from MTU Mesocosm Facility, Houghton, MI, USA - PEATcosm2014_Bin11_10_metaG | ecosystem: Environmental > Terrestrial > Soil > Wetlands > Peat | place... | reverse complement strand
GTCCCCTTGCCGGCCGTCGCAAGCTGGCACGAAACCCTCGGCCCCCAGAACGTCAACCACATCAACCAGTTCTCCTCCGTCACCATCTATTTCAATCTAAAGGAAGGCGTCCCCGTCGGTGTCGCCACCGATTACATCGCCGCCGTCGCCGCCAAGGTCGTCCCGCCCGGAATCCGCGGCAATCTCCAGGGCGAAGCCAAGGATTTTGCCGACACCGTCGCCGTCCTCAAAATCCTCATGCTCCTGGCCGTCTTCGTCATGTACGTCATCCTCGGCATTCTCTACGAAAGCTACGTCCATCCCCTCACGGTTCTCTCCGCGCTCCCCGTCGCCCTCTCCGGCGGGTTGGCGACCCTCTGGATCGCCGGGAAGTTTTCCCCCACCATCGACTGCTCCCTCTACGCCTTCATCGGTCTCTTCATGCTCATGGGCATCGTCAAGAAGAACGGCATCATGATGATCGACTTCGCCCTCCAGCGCATGGCCCAGGGCCAGGCCAGCGTCGATGCCATTCACGACGCCAGCATGAATCGGTTCCGCCCGATCATCATGACCACCCTCGCCGCCCTGATGGGCGCGGTCCCCATCGCTCTCGGTTACGGCGCCGACGGCCAATCCCGACGCCCCCTCGGTCTGGTCATCGTCGGCGGACTCATCGTCTCCCAGTTCATCACGCTCTATATCACCCCCGTCATCTATCTTTACCTCGAACAATTCCAGGAAAAGGTGCTCGATCGCACCAGCTTTTTCCATTCCGTCCGAATCCACTCCGGCGACGATCTCGCCGTCATGGGCCACGAAGTCGGCGGCGGGGGGAACGGAAACGGCAACGGCGACGGCCCCAACGACGCCAAATCCCCACACCGCCCCGATCCCACCGAAGCCTCCGTCCCGTAATATCACGCCCCACATCACCCAGTTTCACCCGCAAATTATGGGACGTTTCGACTCTGCCTGCCAGGCAATCCGCACAAGATATTTCGTTGATGTGGACGATTCGCTACGGTAGGATTCGCCCATTCGGCAATCGAGGGAACTTGGGTTCACACCCCTAATTTGTTACGGACGGAGTCAAACATGATGTTGCGGAAAGGTCTGGCTGGCGCGGCGCTGTTCATGCTGGCAATGGCGGGCGCCGCGCATGCGCAGGACACCGGCTCAACCGACAACGGCACCGGCGGCAACATGACCACGCCCGGCGAAACACCCGCCACCCCAACGCCCGGACCCACCACACCTTCCCCCTTCATGGACCTTCTCGATCGCGCCGGTATCTCCGGGCCGCTCGACGCCGCCAACATCGATGTCTTCGGCTACGTCGAAGGCGGTTATCTCTGGGACTACACCAAGCCCGAAAATATCACCCCAGCCAAATCCGCCCCCGGCGACTTCATCTTCTTCCCCGGCCCTTACAAAGATTCGCTGATGCTCAATCAGGCTGACCTCTCGATCGAACGCGCCGTCGACGTCAACAAGGGAACCTTCGACGTCGGCTTCATGGTCGAAGGCATCTTCGGCCGCGACGCCTTCTACACCCACTCCAACGGCGTCCTCGACCAGGACAACAAAGCCGGCGGCACCAGCGGTCCCGACGACCAATTGGATCTCCCCCAGGCCTATATCGACATGGTCTTACCCGTCTGGAGCGGAATCACGATTACCGCCGGTAAGTTCGACAGCATCCTCGGCGTCGAAACCATCAATCCGACCACCAACGCCTTCTACACTCACAGCTACGAATTCAGTTACGGCACCCCCTTCACCTACACCGGCGTCCTCTCCTCTCTCAACCTCCCCGATTCCACCGACGCCAACGAAACCTCCAGCCTCACCTTCGGAATCACTCGCGGCTGGAATCAAACCCTATACGACGATAACGGCTGCCCCGACGGACTCTTCCAATTCGCACACAAAGGCGCCTGGCTCAGCTACAAGTTCAACTTCAACTACGGCCCCGAAGGCAATTTGGCTTACGGACCTCCGGATAACACAGACTGGTGGGAAGTCTACGAGGCTCAGGTCACCCTCAAAGCATCCGACCAGGTCTCCATCACCGCCGATGGCCTCGTGGGTAACGCCGCCCATCTCTCCACTTGGAGCGATCTGGCCGGCTACGTCACCTACACCATCAATCCCACTTGGGCCCTGAATCTCCGCGCGGAGTACTATCACGACGGCCACGGCGTCACTACCGGCGTTGGCGGCGGGGATGTCGATTACGGCGAAGTCACCTACGGACCCAGTATCACGCCACTCCCCGGCGACGAATGGTTCGGCGGCCTCGTTATTCGCCCCGAAATCCGCTACGACTGGGCCGACCGCCACGTTTTTGATGCCGCTCATTCCACCCAACTTACCAGCGCCATCGACGTTTACTGGAAGTTCTAGCAGACCAGGCATTTATTGCGCGATATGTGACCTTCGCGCCCCCCTGTGCAGCTAGCGAAATTTTGTTGGATTGCACCAGCGTGAGGATTAAGATGCACCCCTGAGCGGCACTCGGAGCGGGAGTGTGATTTGCGAGGAAGGGGGCTGTGGCCGAATGTGTGTTTGCGCTACAGCGGCGGATGGACGGCAATCCGTTTCGATATGACCCAGCTTTCGCATTGACGCCGGCCATGACGATTCGCGCCGGTCGTTTCCACTATCCGGTTCCAATTGCCCCCATGCCGGGGATGTCTGCAGGAGACGTTTTATGTTGAGTCCATCCGAGCGGCGTATCGCAATCCTTCGCAGCGTCGGCGTCGTCATGGAAATGCTCGAGGGTAGGGTTCTGCTTTCCACAACCACCACCCCGGATCTGCCCGATCCGATCGTCCCCATTAAATTGCCCGAAGCGCCTCTGCCCCTGCAGGGTGTCGTCGGCACGCCGCTCAGTCTCGATCCCGCCATGATTAACACCGCATACGGTTTTAATGATATCGGCTTCGATGTGAACGGCGTCGACATTCAAGGAACCGGCGCAGGCACCACCATCGCCATCGTCGATGCCTACGGCAGCCCCACCATCATCAGCGATCTGGAAACCTTCGACGCCCATTGGGGTCTGAGCAACAACGACGGCGAGGGAAAGTTCGCCCTGACCATTCAACCCTTGGGCGGCGCAGGCGTCACCCCCGGCCCGGTGGCCACCAATGCCGATTGGGCCGCCGAGACTTCCCTCGACGTCGAGTGGGCCCATGCCGTCGCTCCCGGTGCGCACATTCTTCTTGTGGAATCCCCCGACGCTTCACTCGTTCACCTGTTCGATTCGGTCGTTTACGCCGCGGATCAAAAGGGCGTTGTCGCCGTCTCCATGAGCTGGGGGGCCGACGTCAATACCACCAACTTCCCCACGGACGCGCCGTATATTTACGACGGGTATTTCACCACCCCCGACGGCCATGAGGATTCCAACGGCGCACAGGGCGGCGTTACCTTCCTCGCCTCTTCCGGCGATGATGGAACCTTGCAATACCCTTCGGCGTCGGACAACGTGCTCTCGGTTGGCGGCCTCACCGTGAGCTTCGCCCTCGATGGGACCGTTCAGGATATCGGATACTGGAACAACGCCTATGGCTCCAGCGGCGGCGGATCGGACAGCATCTACACCGTTCCTTATAACGTCCCCTTCGTCGCACTCAACGCCGATCCCACCACTGGCGTTTGGATTTACGATTCCACGCCCGATGGCGACGTTAGCGGCTGGCAGGTCGTCGGCGGCACCAGCTTCGCCTGCCCGGCTTGGGCCGGTTTGGTCGCTATTTGGGATCAGGGACTCATCGCCGACGGCAATGGTTCCATCTACAGTGGTGATTTGATCGACAACCTCGTAACCGCCGGCGAGACCTCCCCGGGCTATTTCTTTGACAACTACGGCGGCACCGCTCCAACCTATCCCATCGGAACCGCTCCCTTCCCGGATTTCAAAACCATTCCCACCAACGGGAACTCCGGCTTCGGTCTTCCCAATACTTTGGCGCTTGCCGACTACCTCCTCACGCAATTCCCCGGTACCGTTTCAACCTCAATATTCGATTCCAGTTCCGTCGCCGATCTTGCCTTCGTCCAGGGTCCAACCAACAGCGTCGCCGGCCAGGCCATTTCCCCCTCGATCACCGTCGATGAAACCAATGGCGACGGCAACACCCTCTCCGGCTCGGTGACCCTCTCCATCAGCGTCCTGAGTCCTTCCGGAACTCCAACGCTCCTGGGAACAACCACCGTCGCCGCCGCCGGCGGCGTCGCGACCTTCACCGACCTATCGATCGATCAAGCCGGAACCTATGAACTGCAGGCCACCCAAACCGGGTTGGTCTCCGCCACATCCAGTTCGTTCGTCGTCAGCGCCGCCCAACCGTCCCAGCTTGGCTTCAACGTTCAGCCCAGCGACGCCTGGCAGTTCGGCCCCGTCACTCCCGCCGTCGTCGTCGGCATGGAAGACCAATTCGGCAACGTCGTCAGCAACAGCAACGCCCCCGTGACCATTACCATCCAATCCGGCCCCGGCGAGCTTTCCGGAGCCAGCTCTCTTAACGCCGTGGGTGGCCAGGCCACCTTCAGCGATCTGGTATTCAGCCAGGCCGGCTCTTACACGCTTTTAGCCACCAGCCCCAATCTGACTTCCGCCGTCAGCGACAGCTTCTCCGTGATTGGCATCCCCTCCACGCGGCGATTCTTGTTCAACGGCGCCGCCCTGGGCGCGGTCCTCCTCCTTCAGCAGGAACATCGCAACGCCAGCGTCGTGGCCAATCTCGGCCCGCCCACCAGCGCCGAAATCGCCGCCGCCGGCGCCGCCGTAGCCGCTGCCCCGGCCGCTCCATCGACAATCAGCCCCGCATTCGCCTTCGCGGCCGATACCGGCGCCTCGGACTCACTCGGCCCGGCCTTCAGCTTCGTCCCCGTCGCCACGTTCGGCGATTCCGATTCGCAGCAAAACAATGATCAGCTGAACGACCTTCTCAATTGATGTGGGGAAAAAAGCGGGCGAACGGACTCGAACCGTCAACATCCTGCTTGGAAGGCAGGTGCTCTGCCATTGAGCTACGCCCGCGACGCCGCTTACGCGACAGAATTAAGAAATTCGAATGACGAATGACGAATGACGAATCAAATTCCAATGACTCAAGGCTCAATGGAATCGACTTCAGTTATTCGGGCAGTTGAACATTGATTCGTCATTCGTCATTCGAATTTCGTCATTCCTACAGGACTTTCCCGCCCACGGTCACAGGAATCCCCAGTGGCTGCGCCGCCGGAGAATAACTCGGCTCCACCGCCAGTTGCAACGGCCGCCGCTTCCCCGCCGGCGGCAGCCCGTCTTCGTCGATGATCCTCTGAATCGCCATGATTCCCTCGATCAGCGTCTCCGGCCGCGGCGGGCAACCCGGAACATACACATCCACCGGCATGAACTGATCGATCCCCTGAATCGTCGCGTACACATCAAACACTCCGCCCGTGCTCGCGCACGCCCCCATCGAAATCACCCATTTCGGCTCCGTCATCTGCTGATAAATATGCTGCAGCACCGGCATCATCTTGATCGTCACCCGACCCGCCACGATCAGCAGATCGCTTTGCCGCGGGCTGAATCGCATCGCCTCCGCCCCAAACCGCGCCAGATCGAACCGGCTCGACGCCGTCGCCATCAATTCAATTCCGCAGCAAGCCGTCGCGAACGGCATCGGCCACAGCGAACTCCGCCGCGCCCAATTCACAACCTTCTTCAGCTGCGTCGTCAATACATTGTCCGGCAGCGTTTGCGTATCCATGCAATCACTCCATCGGCTAAACCACGTAAATTATAGTGCGAAACAGTAGACAAAAGCCAACGGTTTGCCCGCCCTGTGCGTGTCGATGGGTCATCCGCAGGGGATTTAATCCCACCGAAAAACGCCCTTACCCCAGGCGTAGAAATAAGCCACCAGCAGGATCACCACGAACAGCCCCATTTCCGCCAGCAGAATGAGCCCGCCCTTGTGCGTTGTATCCCTCACGTGTTTGGCGAAGATCGCCGCCCAGGGATAGAAAAAGATGATTTCCACGTCGAAAACCAGGAAGATCATCGCCACGATGTAGAATCGCACGTTGAATCGGCTATGGGCGTCCCCAATTGGCATCATGCCGCTTTCGTACGTGGTTTCCTTCGCCGGCCCCGTTCGATGCGGCCCGATAATGATCGACGCCGCGATATTCACCACCGCAAACCCGATCCCCACCACCACCAGCACCACCACCGGCAGCCACCCCGCCAGCGGCGACGAAAACTCAGCCAAAATTGGCGTTAGCGACATGCGAATCACTCTATGCGCCGCCGCCCAATTTGCAACAGCCATTAGGACCGTCATATTCTTAGCAGAATGAAAATCTGTCTCGTCGCCCAGAATGCATCGCTGAAATTCGGCGGCGAGGCCAGCTTGCCCTGGCTCCTCTTCAAACATCTTCGCGCCCGCAATATCGATGTACACCTCGTCGCCCACGGCCGAACCGCCCCCGAACTCCTCGCCGCCTTCCCCGACGACCGCGATCGCCTCCATTTTGCCCCCGAGACTGCGATCGACCGTCTCCTCTGGCGTCTGGGCTCCTTCCTGCCCGGCAAAATCGACGCCCAAACGTTCACCATCCTTCGCCACATCCACAACCAGCGCTTGCAAAAAAAAATCGTCCGCAAACTCATCGCCGAGCAGGGCATTCAGATCGTCCACGAAATCAATCCCGTCGCCCCCAAACAGGTCAGCCTAATGTACGGCCTGGGCGTTCCCGTCGTCATCGGACCGCTGGCGGGGGGGATGAAATTTCCGCCCGCCTTCGCATTTATGGAGACGCCCGCCGAACGTTTCGTGGAAACGGCCGGGCGCGCGCTGTCGCAATTCTTGAGCAAGCTTTGGCCCGGAAAGCGCCGCGCCGCCGGTTTGATCGCCGCCAACCAGCAAGCACAAGCCGCGCTCCCCCGCGGCGCGCGTGGAAAGATTTACTACATCCCCGACGTGGGAGTTGATCTAACCATATGGGCCGACCCCGGCGATTCCCCGCCCCGCACCGACCAGGACGTCCGGTTCGTCTATCTCGGCCGCCTGGCGGAATGGAAGGGCGTCCGATTTCTCCTCGATGCCTTCGCCATCGTCGCCGATCAGGACGCCACGTCTCACCTGGACATCCTCGGCGACGGCGAAATCCGCGTAAAATTGGAAGAACAATCGCGCGCCCTCAATTTGACCGATCGCGTCACCTTCGTCGGATGGGTTTCCGCCCACGACGGAGCCCGGCGGCTTCGCGCCTCCGATTGCCTCGTCCTCCCCAGCCTGCACGAAGTAGGGGGGATCGTGATCCTCGAAGCCATGGCCGCCGGATTGCCCGTCATCGCCGCCGATTGGGGCGGCCCATCCCAGCACATCACCGATGAAACCGGAATCCGCGTCAAACCCGATTCCAGGGAAAAATTCGTGCAAGGCCTCGCCGACGCGATGATTCGCCTCGCCACGTCGCCCGATCGGCGCCGCCAAATGGGCCAGGCCGGCCGAGCCCGCGTCACCGGAAATCTCTACGATTGGAACAGCAAGACCGATCGCTTCCTCGAAATCTATGCGGAACTGCTGGCCGAAGCTGCAACATCAAAAAGCCGCGCCCGCCAGCCCGCCAAGGTATGATTCAGCCCATGCAACTGCCGGAAAAGATCACCAGCAAAACCGCCCTCATCGGCGTCGTCGGCCTCGGTTACGTCGGCCTCCCGCTCCTGCCGCGTTCCACCGAGCCGGATTCCCCGTCCTCGGCTTCGACATCGACCCCAAAAAAATCACCGCCCTCGAGCACGGCGAAAATTATCTAAAACATCTCGGCGCCACTCTGATCCAGGACATGCTCGCCGCCGGCCGATTCTCCGCCACCGCCGATTTCTCCAGATTGAAGGAGCCCGATGCAATTCTGATCTGCGTCCCCACCCCGCTCGGAAAACATCTCGACCCCGATCTCAGTTTTATTGAGCGAACCACCGACGACATCGCCGCCGCCTTGCGGCCCGGCCAATTGATCGTCCTCGAATCGACAACCTACCCGGGCACCACGCGCCAAATCGTCCTCCCGCGCCTGCAGTCCGCCGGCTTACGCTGCGGAAAAGATTTCTTCCTCGCCTTCTCCCCCGAACGCGAAGACCCCGGCCGAAAAGATTTCTCCACGCAAACCATCCCCAAACTAGTCGGCGGCATCGACCCCGCCTCCGCCGAGATCGCCGTCACTCTCTATCGCCAGGCCATCCAAAAAGTCATCCCCGTCGCCTCCGCCGAAATCGCCGAAGCCGCCAAACTTCTGGAAAACATTTACCGCGCCGTCAACATCGCCCTGGTAAACGAAATGAAAATGGTCCTCACCGCCATGAACATCGACGTCTGGCAGGTCATCGCCGCCGCCGCCACCAAACCTTTCGGCTTCCAACCCTTCTACCCCGGCCCCGGCCTCGGCGGCCACTGCATCCCCATCGACCCCTTCTACCTATCCTGGAAAGCCCGCGAAGTCGGCATGCCCACCAAGTTCATCGAACTCGCCGGCCAGGTGAATCACGCCATGCCCGACTACGTCGTGGAAAGAACCGTCCATGCACTCAACCAGCGCGGCCAAACCGTCAGAGGTGCAAAAATTCTCATTCTCGGCCTCGCCTACAAACCCGACGTCGACGACGTCCGCGAAAGCCCCAGTTTCGAATTGATCGAAAAACTCTCCTCCCTCGGCGCCCAAGTCGATTACAACGACCCCCACGTCCCCGCCACCCACAAAATGCGCAACTACGACTTAAAAATGACCAGCGTCCCCCTCACCCCTCAATCGCTCAAAACCTACGATTGCGCCGTGATATCCACCAGTCACTCCGCCTACGATTGGCAGATGGTCGCGCAAAACACAAAACTGATCATTGACACGCGCGGCGCAATGCGAACCATTCAAGGCCGCCGGGATCACATCATCCCGGCCTGATCGATCAGCATGAGCCCACCCTACCAACCACAACGACAGTTCCCAGGCCCCCCAAGAATTCTGGTAATCGCCCTTTTCGCCGCGCTCGGATTAATGTGGGGAATGCGCATGGGATCTCGAAAACGCACCATCCCCCCGGCCCACCCGCAGACAACCGCGCCTTCGCAAAATCTCACGACCCAACCTTCTCCGACGTAGAGACCGCGATCAAAACGCCGTCTTGTACCACTGCATCGTCACATCCAGCCCCGGCGAGAAATCCACAATCGGCTGATATCCAAGAATCTCCTTCGCCACCGTCAAATCCGCCAGCGAATGTTTCACATCCCCGGCTCTCTCCGGCGCGTGAATCGGCGTCAGATCAGGCCGCTTCAGCCAGGCCGCCATCTGTTTCGCGAGTTCATTAACGCTAATCCGTCCGCCGCAGGCGACGTTAATGACCGCACCGCCGATCGCCTTTGGCGATTTCGCCGCCAGAAGATTCGCCTGCACCACATTATCGACGAACGTAAAATCGCGCGATTGCTCCCCGTCGCCAAAGATGGTGGGGCGTTTCCCCCCCAGCAAAGATTTGGCAAACGCCGCGATCACCGCCGCGTATGCATTGTCCGCGCTCTGCCGCGGCCCAAAAATGTTGAAATAGCGCAGACTAGCCGTGTCCAACGTGTAACTCGCGCTATACGCCGCCAGTAGCGCCTCACCCGCCGCCTTGGTCGCCGCATACGGACTCCGCGGCGCCGGCGGCATGCTCTCAACCTTCGGCAACGTCGGGCTATCCCCATAAGCGCTGCTGCTCGCCGCGAACATCACCCGCTTAACCCCCGCCGTCCGCCCCGCCTCCAAAACATTCAGCGTCCCAACCGAATTCACATCATGGTAAAGCCGCGGCTGTTCGATACTCCGCGGCACCGATCCCAGCGCCGCCTGATGAAATATAAACTTCCGCCCATCCACGCTTTTTTGCAACAGCGCCAGATCCAGGATCGACCCTTTGACGAACTGCACCCCCCCCGGCAGCGCCGACGGATTTCCCCCGCCGGACAGATCGTCCAGCACCGTCACTTTCGCCCCCAGCTCATTCAGCGCCGTCGCCAGATGCGAGCCGATAAATCCGGCTCCCCCCGTCACCAGCACCGACTCATTCGCAAACGCGCCGCCGTGAAGATTTTTCCAATTCGTCAGATTTCCCATGTCCCTCGCTACTCTACTGGCGTCCCCGGATTAAACAACCGTTGCATTAGCGTTTATCAATCGGCGATACAGCGCCACCGTCTGTTCCACCTGTCGATCGAACGTGAAATGTTCGCGCACATGTTCCGCCGCCGCCTCTCCCATCCGAGCCAGCGACGCCTCATCCGACAAAAACGCAATCGCCCCCGCGACAAATGCATCATGCTCGATCGGTGTCGATCGCCCCGTAACGCCTTCCACAATGAGTTCCTTCGTTCCACTCGTATTCGTGCGCAAAACCGGCAACCCCGTGCACATCGCTTCCGCACAAGCCAGCGAAAACCCCTCCCTTTCCGACGGCAGCAGCAGCGCATCGGCCGCCTGATAC
>Ga0181531_10002944_pt1 | contig 10508 bp, 11 predicted proteins | sample PEATcosm2014_Bin_38_FD_119743 | JGI IMG/M metagenome (GOLD analysis project Ga0181531, IMG submission 119743) | Peatland microbial communities from MTU Mesocosm Facility, Houghton, MI, USA - PEATcosm2014_Bin11_10_metaG | ecosystem: Environmental > Terrestrial > Soil > Wetlands > Peat | place... | reverse complement strand
GACGGCTGCAAGAACCGAGGGGGCAGCGTACCTTAGAAAACGGGTACAAGATTGTGCTTTTTCTGATAGAGCTTGCGGTCTACGATGCGGAGAATGTCCGCAATATCGCTGCCTGTCACATAAGGAGCGATTCCCCAGGCGAAGGTCATCTTGTAATCTTTTTCGCTGCTGGCATTCCACTGATCGACAGCTCGATGCAGCCGTTGCAGCGGCGCGTCGGCTTCGGGTTCGGGAGTGTCCGGCATGACGATCAGAAATTCGTCTCCACCCTGACGGAACAGTGCGTCGCCGCCGCGGAACACCTGCTTCAGGATGCGTCCAAACTCAACGAGAACTAAATTCCCTTCCATGGTTCCAAATCTCGAGTTGATGGCGCGGAAGCCCTCCAGATCAATCGTCATGAGCGTCAGTTGATTCCCCAGCCGGTTAGCTCGTGCGACTTCACGGGGAATGATTTCATTCATGGCCCGCCGGTTGAGCAGTTGGGTCAACGGATCGATCAGAGAAAGGCTCTCCAGCCGTTCGTTGAGTACGAGTTCATTAATCAGCGCACGGCGGGTAGCGTTGAGCGTGGCCTTTTGTGTCAACAGATAGATATTGAACAGCAGGACGAGAGAGATGAGTCCGTAGAAAAGTTGCGGCAAATAAGCGTGCTCGATGCGGATGACATGCTGCGACCACACCAGATTAGGCGCGACTAGCGCCAGGATTCCTCCCGTGAGCACCACGACGACGAGCATGACGATGGACCAAAGTTGCACATCGCGTCCCGAGAGTTCATGGATCTGCTTCTGGATCTCTTCGGCGCGCGCCACCATCGAAGGAAAATTCACGCGGTCGTGTTTGGCCTGGGACATAAATATTTCGGGCGGCGGACAAAGTTGTTCCCCGACGCCCGGGGATCGTCTCCCTCGAACCATCGGGATGCCGTACATTTGACCTCAACTACCTCTATTTTGCGGTGCGGACGACATGAACGCTGCGGTAAATATGGGAGTGAGTCGTTACGGCGGTAACCTCTGCATGGAACTTCCGGGGAAACTGGCGGGAAGGGGATCCCAGCGTCTAGGCGCACTTCTGGCGCCAGTCGTCGATTTCCTTCAAGCCCTCGCTGCGGGTCTGTTCGAAGAGCCGGACGCGATGGCGACTGTGCTCAAATTCGTGAATGTCGGCCCAAACCTCAGCCCGCCACGCTTCCTCATGGACAGAGCACTCTCCGCACGAGGCGCAGCGGGTGTGGAGGCGTCTTGCCACGATGGACAACCCGGCGGAAGCGGGCTGCAATTCCACGAAAACGCAGCGCACTTCCTGGATTTCGTCCTTGTCGTTGATGATGTGCTCGTAGCGCAGCACGAAGTCGAAGTTGAGTTTGCGGGCCTCGCGCTCCGCTTCCGCGCGGGTATGAAAGGGACCATATTCGGCCCGCAACTGCTCGGTCGAGTCGCAAGCCATCCAAAACGTTTCTTTGTACGCCATAGCAGCCTTTTTTGTCGAACGAAAGCGGGACTCAAGTGCGCGGCCAGAAGCCTAGGTACACGTCATAGCAATCCCCGTGCCGCACGGAGAACGCTAAGTGATTACTAGGTAAGATGTTAAAGGCATGAGACACTGACGTGTCGGAGGCTCGGATGCAAGCTTTTTCACGTCTCGCCGATTTTTTGTCTCTTTGAGTAGAACAAAGCGGGAGCACATGAGGTTTCGGCTAAGTGCTTGGGAAGTGCGTCTTGTTTGCATTATGATCGGCTAACCAAATATCCCTGATTTCGTTATATCTTGATTTCGTCGTAGGAAGATCGCGCAAGTCGTGGGCGCGCTAGACTGAGTGGCGGGGCCGCACGGGCGGCAGTTTCGCAGTTTCGCGAGCGACATTATGGGCAAACGCCATCAACCGAGAGTCCCTCAGCAGTTGACGGTGCGCATGTTCGGCACGGATGCGGATGGACAAATCTTCACCGAAAGCGTCACTACCGTGGACCTCAGCCAGGACGGCGCGCAAGTGGCTGGCGTTAAAGCCCACCTAAAGCTGGACGAAATCGTCGGCGTCACTTATAACCAGAAAAAAGGCCACTTCAAAGTGCAGTGGGTGGGCAAACCGGGGACGCCTTCGGCCGGCAGAGTCGGATTGAGGAATTTGTCGCCCAACAAGCCCTTGTGGGAGCTTACCCTTCCCAAAGTGAAAGTCGATGAATACCGCTGGCAGTCGGGTGAACGGCGCAGGCACTTTCGCCACAAGTGCGCGATTTCCATCGAACTGCATCCCAAAGAGGGTGCCGTGATTTGGGGTAAGAGCGGCGATCTAAGTCTGGGTGGCTTTTTCCTGGAAATGGCGATTCCCTTGCCCGAGGGTTCGAAAGTGAAAGCCGGTCTTTGGCTCAATGGCGCCAAGGTATGGACCGAGGGTCAAGTGGTCAGCAGTACGCCCGGCTTCGGTATCGGCGTCCAGTTCACCGAGGTAGCGGAGTCCGACATGCTGACCCTCAAACGCTTTCTGAACGACCTGCCGAAAGACTATGCGCGCTAACCGGCGCACTTGCCATTCCTTGGCTGACGACGGTCGTCTGACGGTCGTCTAACGTATCGTCGCGTCCCTTTCGTCGTCTCTTCCTCGTTCTTTTCATCGCCACATCGTTGCCCAGGCTCGGTTCTTTAGCCGCCTGCCTCAGCCGCCCTTCCGTCGCTCGCGAATGCCGCCCGGTCTTCACGCGCTTCTTCATATATGGCGGGATAAAGAGCGTCCTTTGCTGGATCGCAATGCCAGCCATGCCCGCCGTGGGCCGCCACATAGAGCGCTAACTCGAGCCGGCTCCAAACCCCCAGTTTGTCGAAGGTGTTGCGCAGGTAGTTCTTAATCACCTGTTCCGTTGTCCCCAGTTCGCCGGCAATTTCGCGATTGGTGTTGCCTTTCCATACCAGTGTCGCAACTTGCACTTCCTTTGCAGTCAAGCGGTCACATGGCGGCATGGGGTGGGAACTCCTTTCCCAATCGCACCACTTGATCGTTGGTCAGCCTCAGTCCGGGGAGGCGAAGCGTCTCTGCTAGGCAAGTCTTCACCTCGAGAGGATGGGCGTCCAATTTCGTAATCTCGACTTTGACGTTATCGAGATGCATCCATTCAAACATCGCTGTCGCCAGCTTTACCCGCTTGCGGCCTTCCCGAATACCCGCCCGCAAGAAAAGCGTGCGCAGATGTTGCTTGACGGTGCGAGGGCTGATGGCCAGCTGCGCGGCGACCTCTTTGTTGCTGCAACCCAAAACCAGCAACTCCAAAACCTGGCGGTCGCGCGGCGTAATCTTGATTTCACTAAGGCAATTCATCACTTTGCGATTCTCCTTCCGCCTGCTTTTTCTTCACAGCAATCGCTTCGCCAAAGTTTCGCCCTGAGCACTCCTCGGCGCGAGCGCAAAATTCCCCGCGTCCCTGCTCGAAAAAAGCCTCGCAACAGGCATGAATACATGAGAGGCCGAAGATTTGGAGATTTTGAAGACTCGAAACGGGAATAAGCTGGCCCCTAATCGGGACGCATGGACGCGCGCGGCGGAGGCATCTGGGTAAGATCGATGCGCAGCAGTTAGGGGACGGGATACCGCCGGAAGCAAGCGGCCCGACCGCATCATATCTGAAACGCGACCGGGCCTTATGAAAGACGACGACGAAGATTATTGCGTGACAGGCGCGCAGAATTGATCGAAGGCGCGCTTGAGCTCTCCGGCAATGTCAGCCGCATCGCGATGTTCGATATCGCTGCGTTGCAGCATATGCACCAGCTTACCGTCGCGAAAAATCGCAATCGAGGGCGAGGTCGGGGGATAGCCAGTGAAGTAGCCGCGGGCGCGGTCGGTCGCTTCGCGATCCTGCCCTGCGAACACGGTATAAAGGCGTTCCGGGCGGGCCGGGTTTTGCAACGCGGCGCGGACCGCGGGACGCATGCGTCCTGCCGCACAACCGCAGATGGAGTTCACCACCACCATGGCGGTTCCCGGCTGATTGGGGATGGCTTGATCGACGGCTTCTGCGGTTCGCAACTCTTGCACGCCCAGGCGAGTTAATTCTTCGCGCATGGGAATCACCATAATCTCGGGATACATTCGATCTCCTAAAACGGGGATGTGACGTAAGCGCCTACTTGCCCTAGGTTATCAGAGCAGTGGCCCCAGACACACTCAATTCGTCGCGCGGAATCGGGCGCGACAGTTGCCAAGGCATTGTCGCAGGTCGGTTATGATTTAGCATCTGAAATCTTGGCGGCCGAACCGTACTTCTTAAACCTTCGCATTTCAACTCGCAACTTCTTTTTTCAGGGAGAACGAAGAACAACACTGTGATCGTTCAGGAAAATGTCGCGCTGGGGCCTTTAACCACGATGCAGGTCGGAGGATTGGGTCGCTACTTCATCGAGGCTGCCAGCCTCGAAGAGGTGATTCAGGCATGGGAATTCGCCCGATCGAAACAGCTCCCATTGTTCGTGCTGGGCGGCGGCAGCAACTTGCTCGTCGCCGACTCAGGCTGGCCTGGAATGGTACTGAAGGTTGCCATCCCCGGAATCAAGGAGACGCCTCGGCCGGACGATGTATTGTTCGAAGCCGGAGCGGGCGAACAGTGGGACCGATTCGTTTCCCACGCCGTGATCGTCGGTTGTGCTGGAGTGGAGTGCCTCAGCGGCATCCCTGGCAGCGTCGGCGGAACCCCTGTCCAGAATGTCGGCGCCTACGGGCAGGAAGTTTCGCAGACCATCGAGTCGGTACGCGCCGTTGATCGCGAACGCGGGAAGATTTGCGATTTCTCAAGAACCGAGTGTGAGTTCGGCTACCGCAGCAGCCGCTTCAACGGCCGTGAGCGCGATCGATACATTGTGGTGCAGGTTTCCTTCGCGCTGCGCAAGAACGGCGTCCCAAGAGTCGAATACGCCGACTTGCAGCGCTACTTTTCCGGACGAAGCACGCCTCCCACGCTGGCCGAGACCCGCGAGGCCGTCCGCCATATCCGCGCCCGCAAAGGCATGCTGCTGATCCCCGGAGATTCCGACTGCCGCAGCGCTGGCTCATTCTTCAAGAATCCCGTGTTAAGCGATTCAGAATTTGGCGAGTTAGCGGCGCGGGCCACAGCGCGCGGACTTGAAATTCCGAGTTATCCCGGACTGGCCGCGCAACGCAAAGTATCAGCCGCCTGGCTGGTCGAGCACTCTGGCTTCAGTAAAGGATATCGGCAGGGTCATGCGGGAATATCCAGCAAACATGCGCTGGCGCTCGTGAACCTGGGCGGCGCATCGGCCAGCGAGGTCATTGCTTTAAAAGACGAGATCCAGCGACGGGTCGAAGAGTTGTGGGGCGTACGACTGCAACCCGAACCCGTGCTTGTGGGCTTTTAGAATTCTTTCAAGAATGACGGCGTGCGCTTCTAAAATAAGTAACGACGGCTCGCGCCCCAGACTGCACCCGAATCTTAGACCTCGCGCGAGTTGGGAGAATCCAGCGCCGGCGGAGCCGCCTTACATCACTCATCGGCCAGACGAGCCGCTTCCTTGAAGATGACCAGAAACATAGGACGGGTCAGCTTTCCCGTCTGCGTGTTCTGATTCGACGGATGATAGGACGCCAGCAGCCTCTTGCCGTCGGGCATCGCGTAAGCCTTTCCGTGCCCGAAGATGTATCCCCTCTTGCTGTCGATCAATCCACGCCGCAACAGAAAATTCAAATAAGCCTCAAAAGCGATCTTGCCCAGCGCGACCACAACTCGTAGTTTCTTCAAGCCGTCGATTTCACGTTCAAGAAACGCCGCGCAGTTGGCCAGTTCCTGCGGCAAGGGCTTATTATCCGGCGGTGCGCAGCGCGCGGCGGCTGTGATGTATAGGTCTTTGAGGATGAGTCCATCATCAAGGGCGGTCGCGGTCGGCTGGCTGGCGAATCCCGTCTCAAACAATACCGGGTACATAAATTTCCCCGAAGCGTCGCCGGTAAACGGCCGTCCTGTGCGGTTGGAGCCGTGCGCTCCGGGGGCAAGGCCGAGCACCAGGACGCGAGCGTTGGGATCGCCGAAACCAGGAACCGGTTTTCCCCAGTACGCGCAGTCACGATAGGCGCGACGCTTTTCACGCGCGATGCGTTCGCGGTATTCGACCAGTCGCGGACAACGAGTGCAGGCGATCACTTCGGCATTCAACTGAGCGAGCCACGAGGGAAGAGACATCGCCTCCATCGTAAATGGTCGCGATTCCCGATTTGGCCGGGATTCCGCGCTGGCTTCCGTTTGACGCTGCTCTCGCATCTCTTTACACTTTTCTAGTGAGCCCTACTGAAGTAGCCAGCACGAACGTACCCAGCAGCAACGTACCCAGCAGTACAAGGCGCGAGATCGAAGTCGAGATTCCCGCCGACGCGGTGTCCCGCGAAACCGAAACCATTATTGAGAAGTACCGCAAGCTGGCGCGCATTCCCGGCTTCCGTCAGGGTCATGTCCCAGCGTCCATTATTCGCCAGCGCTTTTCGGAGGACTTGAAGAGCGATGTGGTCGAGGCGCTCGTCCCGAAGTACTTCCGCCAGGAGACCGACAAGCTGGGCCTATTGCCCATCTCGCAACCCCGCGTCACCGATCTGCATGTTCACGCGGGAGAGCCCCTGCGCTTCAAAGCCAGCTTCGAGGTGATGCCAACCATTCGGCTGGAGAACTATAAAGACTTACACGTTGAGAAGCCGGATGTTTCCGTTTCCGATGAAGAAGTGAATAAGGCGCTTGAAGATTTGCGGCAGCGGCAGGCGACATTTACTACGATCGAGGGCCGAACTCTGGCCGATGGCGATTATGCGCAAGTTTCGCTCGATGGACGCCCCCAAACGGCAGCGAAAGATGCCGTAGCCGGTAGCTCCGCCGAGGGCATCGAAGCTGTAGCAGAGGGTGGGGGTGTCGAGCCAGAAGCCGAGGTTGATAAAGAAGCCGAAGGTCAACCGGTTCACATGGATGACGTGCTGGTCGAAATCGCCGGCAAAAACACGATGCCGGAATTCACCGAGAATCTCCGCGGAGCGACCACCGGCGATAAACGCACCTTCGACGTGGTCTACCCCGCAGATACGCAAGATCAGCGGCTGGCTGGCAAGACGTTCACCTACACGGTCAAGGTGCTCGGGCTAAAGGAAAAGCATTTACCGGAGTTGAACGATGACTTCGCCAAAGAGTTAGGCGAGTTCGCGAACCTCGACGAAGTGCGGCAGCGCATTCGCGAAGGCATGGAATCCGAACGCAAGCATGAAGTCGAGCACAAAGGGAAAGACGAATTAATGGCGGAACTGGTCAAGCGCAACGAATTCGAAGTTCCGGACGCGCTGATCGAGAACCAGATCGACGTGCGGCTGGAACGCGGCCTTCGAGCGTTGCAGGCGCAGGGCATGCGTCCCGAAGATATGAAGAAGATGGATTTCGCGCGACTGCGGGCGGGCCAGCGCGAACAGGCGGTGCAGGAAGTGAAGGCTTCCCTGCTGCTGGAGCGCATCGCCGAGGAGGAAAAAATCGAAGTCGCCGACGCGGAAATCGACCGCGAGATCGAGGCTCTCGCAACTCAGTCGAAGCAGACGGTGGAGGCGATTCGCGCGCGTTTGACACGCGATGGAGCGCTGGATAGAATCCGAAGCAGAATCCGCAACGAGAAGACCCTCGATTTCTTGTACCGTCAATCCGACGCGCGGCAATCCGCATAGCGGCGCTCCCCAATTTTCCCAAAATCTGCCCTTTTTTGAGGCAGGCAAGAATTTAGAAGATTAACTTGCACGACGACTGAAAGAGGACGAAACGATGCTGGTACCCATGGTGATCGAGCAGACCGGACGAGGCGAACGCGCCTACGATATTTATTCCCGTCTGCTGCGCGACAACATTATTTTTATAGGCACTCCAATCGATGACGGAATTGCCAATCTGGTCATCGCCCAGATGCTCTTCCTGGCGCAGGAAGATCCGGAAAAAGACATTCAGCTTTATATCAATTCGCCGGGCGGATCGATTACCGCCGGCATGGCCATTTACGACACCATGCAGTACGTAAAGAACGACGTCATGACCATTTGCATCGGGCAGGCCGCGAGCATGGCGGCTCTCTTGCTCACGGCAGGAGAGAACAAGAAGCGGCTGGCGTTGCCCAATTCGAGAATCCTGATTCATCAGCCCTCCATGGGCGGATTATCCGGTCAGGCCACCGACATCGACATTCACGCTCGCGAAATACTCCGCATGCGCGAGATTACTAATGAGTTAATGGCCAAGCACACCGGCCAAAAGCTCGAAAAAGTCGAGAAAGATGTCGAACGCGACTTCATCATGAACGCGCAACAGGCCAAAGAGTATGGAATCATCGACGATATCATCTATAAGACGCGCGTAAAGGTATGATCGGCATTCAGCCGATAGGCGGCAGGGCGTAGAGTAAAGACTGCTGCGTTGGACGAAGCGAGGAGTTGACTGAAGTGAAAAACCGAACCGGCACGGAAGAAATTTTGCGCTGCTCATTCTGCCATAAGTCGCAGGACGCGGTCGCGAAACTCATCTCGTCTCCCAGCGATTATCCCAGGGCGTATATCTGCGACGAGTGTGTCGCGGTGTGCAACTCCATCCTCGAGGATGACCGCGCTTCCACGCCGGCCGCGAGCACGCCCAACACGCTACCCAAGCCGCAAGAAGTGAAAGTTTTTCTGGACGAGTACGTCATCGGTCAGGAGCAGACCAAGAAGAAGCTGGCGGTCGCGGTTTACAACCACTACAAGCGTATTTACATGAATCGCCAGAAGGCGGGCGACGGCGTGGAACTCTCGAAGAGCAATATCATGCTGATCGGCCCTACCGGAACCGGCAAGACTTTGCTCGCGCAAACATTGGCCCGCATGTTAGACGTCCCCTTTGCCATCGTCCACGCGACCACCCTGACCGAAGCCGGCTATGTCGGCGAAGATGTAGAAAACATCATCCTGAAGCTGCTGCAAGCGGCCGATGGCGACGTAGGCCGAGCACAAACTGGCATCATTTATATTGACGAAGTCGACAAGATTGGACGCAAAGACGAGAATCCTTCGATTACCCGCGATGTCTCCGGCGAAGGCGTGCAACAGGCGCTCCTGAAGATTCTGGAAGGCACGGTCGCCAACGTTCCCCCGCAAGGTGGACGCAAGCATCCTCACCAGGAGTTCACGCCCGTCGATACCACCAACATCCTCTTTATATGCGGCGGCGCGTTCGTCGGCCTGGACAAGATTGTCAGCCGCCGACTGGGCAAGAAGGCTCTGGGCTTCAAGGCAGGTGAAGAAGTCAGCGTAGAAGAAGACGCGGCGGCCACCAAGAAGCGCAACTTTGAACTGATGAGCGACGTGCAGCAGGAGGACCTGATCAAGTTCGGCCTGATCCCCGAATTTGTCGGCCGCCTACCTGTCGTCGGCACCCTGGAAGATCTGGACGAATCCACTCTCATCCAGATTCTCACCCGCCCCAAGAATGCCATCATCAAGCAATACCAGCGTTTATTCGAGTTCGAGAATGTGCGCTTGAAGTTCAGCGATGACGCTCTGCGAGCCATCGCCCGGCAGGCCATGGCCCGAAAAGTGGGCGCTCGCGGCCTGCGCATGATTTTAGAAGAGTTAATGCTCGATCTGATGTATCATCTCCCCAGCCAGAAGAAGGTCAAGGAGTTCGAAGTCACGCGCGAAATGGTGGAGAAGCGGGCAGCTTCGCTCTCCGTGATGGAAAAAGCGGGCTAACCGGAAACGAACGACGGGAACAGACTGGGCGCGAGGAGCAGGCTTAATTGAGCACATCCAAAGAAAAATTCGAGACCAAGAAGTTTCCCATGATGCCCATTCGCGACGTGGTCATCTTCCCTCACATGATGACGCCGTTCGTGGTGGGACGCGAATCCAGCGTGCGCGCTCTCGAAGAGGCGCTGACCGCCGACAAGAAAATCTTCCTCGCCACCCAGCACGACGCCAGCGTAGACGAACCTAAAGCCAACGAAATCTATCAGGTCGGCACCGTCGCCAACATCGTGCAGAGCCTCAAGCTACCGGACGGCAATGTAAAAGTGCTGGTCGAAGGCATCGAGCGCGGCAAGATTCTGCAAGTGGTCGAGACCGAAGGCTTCATGCAGGCCTCGGTTCGCCTGGCCCGCTACGGCACCGAACTCAACGCCCAGACCGAAGCGGCCACCACGCGCGTCACCGGACTCTTCGAGCAGTACGTCAAGCTCTGCCAATCCTTGAACTACGAGACGATGATCGCCGCCGTGCGCAATGAAGACCCGGCGAAGCTCACCGACACGATCGCGGCCAACCTTCAGCTTTCCATCGAAGAGAAGCAGGAACTACTCGAAATTTTCGATCCCTCAGAACGCCTGAATCGCATCGGCGATGTGCTCGATGTAGAAATCGAAAAGCTCAACATGGATCGCACCATCCAGTCGCGCGTCAAGCGCCAGATGGAGCGCGCGCAAAAAGAGTACTACCTCAACGAAAAGATCAAGGCCATCCAAAAAGAATT
>Ga0181531_10002940_pt1 | contig 10512 bp, 10 predicted proteins | sample PEATcosm2014_Bin_38_FD_119743 | JGI IMG/M metagenome (GOLD analysis project Ga0181531, IMG submission 119743) | Peatland microbial communities from MTU Mesocosm Facility, Houghton, MI, USA - PEATcosm2014_Bin11_10_metaG | ecosystem: Environmental > Terrestrial > Soil > Wetlands > Peat | place... | reverse complement strand
TGGCGTTGCAGGTCGCCACCAGCGACGAGCCCATGATTACCGTCGGGTGGAGCGCGATGACGTCGTTGAGCAATTGCACCGCCACTTGCGGCGTCGACTGGTCGTCGTGGAAGACAAAGCGCAGCTTCTTGCCGTGGATGCCGCCGGTCTTGTTGGCGAGTTTCTCGACCAGCTGCAGTGCGTCGTGCTCTTCCTGGCCGAGGAACGAACCACCGCCGGTCAGCGCCTCGATGACGTGAATGTCGTAGAAATCCTCGGCCCGCGCGGGCGCGGCCCAAAGCAGGGCGAGCGCGAACAGCCCCGCCAAGATCACACGCATCGCTTTGTCTCCCGCCTTTGCCCGTCTTCGCCCATCTTTGCCGGGAACCCTAGAGAATGGCCCGGCGCCCGGCAACCCCTGAGCTTGGGCCGTTGCCGCGGCCCATGGTTTCGCGGTTTCGCACCCGGCCCCGGCTTTGCTAACATGAGCTCATGACACCCGAAGACGGACGCCCCGACATAAGGCGTTACGACCGCGCCGCCGAGGATCTCGGCAACATCGTCGCGCTCGAACACGTCAATGTGCGGATACCGGACCAGGGCCTGGCGACGCTGTTCTACATCAGCGGCCTGGGCCTGACGCGCGACCCCTATCTCATGACCAGCACCGACAACATGTGGGCCAATGTCGGCCGCAGCCAATTCCACATGCCGACCGGCGCGCCGCAGGTGCTGCGCGGCCATGTCGGCCTGGTGCTGCCCGACCGCGAGGCGTTGCTGCGCCGGCTTGCCCGCGTGAAGAAGGGGCTCGAAGGCACGCGCTTCGCCTTTTCCGAGTACAACGACCATGTCGAGGCGGTTTCCCCCTGGGGCAACCGCGTCCGTTGCTACGCGCCCGATCCGGCGCGTTTCGGGCGGATATCCCTCGGCATGCCCTATGTCGAATTCGAGGTGCCGGCCGGGACATCCTCCGGCATCGCCGGCTTCTACGAACAGATTCTCGACGCGCCGGTATCGATCGAGCGCGACGGCGACGCCAGTGTGACGCGCGTCGCGGTGGGCAACGGCCAGGATTTCATCTATCGCGAAACCGACCGTCCGCTGCCGCCCTATGACGGCCATCACGTCCAGATCTATATCGCCGATTTTTCCGGCCCGCACCGCCGGCTGTTGGAGCGCGGCCTGATTACCGAGGAAAGCGACCGGTATCAATACCGCTTCCGCGACCTGGTCGATCCCGAAACCGGCCGCGTGCTGTTCGCCATCGAACACGAGGTGCGCAGCATGACCCATCCGCTGTTCGCGCGCCCGCTGGTCAACCGCGATCCGGCGCAGAGCAACATCGACTACGCGCCGGGTTATGACGCGCGCGCCTGGGGCCTGCCGCCGCAATCCTGAACCGCTCGCGGCCAAAACGAGCCGTCAGCGCGAGTAGAACTCGACCACCAGATTGGGTTCCATCGACACCGGATAGGGCACGTCGGCGAGCTTGGGCCCGCGCACGAACTTGCCCTTGAAGGCGTCGGCATCGACCTCGAGATAATCGGGTATGTCGCGTTCGGTCGATTTGGCGGCTTCGAGCACGATGGCGAGCGACTTCGCTTTGTCCTTGAGCTCGATCGTGTCGCCGTCCTTCAGCGTGTAGGACGGGATGTTGACGCGCTTGCCGTTGACCTTGACGTGGCCGTGGTTGACGAATTGCCGCGCGGCGAACGGCGTCGGCACGAATTTCATGCGGTAGATGGTGCAGTCGAGCCGGCGTTCCAAAAGCTCGATCAGGTTTTCGCCGGTGTCGCCCTTGCGCCGCCGCGCCTCCTCATAGAGGCGGCGGAACTGCCGCTCGCCCAGATTGGCGTAATAGCCCTTGAGCTTCTGCTTGGCCATCAGCTGGGTGCCGAAATCGGAGGGCTTCTTGCGCCGCTGGCCGTGCTGGCCGGGGCCGTAATCCCGGCGGTTGAGCGGGCTCTTGGCCCGGCCCCAGAGATTGGCCCTGAGGCGCCGGTTGATCTTGTACTTCGAACCTTCGCGTTTGCTCATCGTTCCTGCTGTGCTTCCGTTAGGATTGTTGTTGTTTGTCCCAATAGGCCTCCCGGGCGGTTCGTTTCCGCTGGCAGACGGGGTTCGCACCCACGTTCTTGGGAATGGCCGGGACTATAAGCGGCGGGGGTTGAAAGTCAACCCGGAGACGGTCCGCGACTCGCGTTAAAGATCGCCGCCAGAAGCCTGATTATAAAGATAACCTGGGCTGCCGAAAAACGCGCACTCAAACCCCGCGCCGGTTGCCCCAGACCAGCACATGAAGCTGGGGCAGCACCGTGGCGGCGAACCAGCCATCCGCCGCCGCCTTGGTGGCGAGCCACGCATAGCTCCGGCGCAAGCCCGCGAAATCGGCCGTTTCCGCGCCGGGATCGTCGCGGCCGAATTCGGGCGTGGGATTGCCGGTCTGGAGATAGACCGGCAGATCGGGAAAGCGCGCGGATGCGCCGCGGGCGAAGGCGTAATCGGCGGCGTCGAACACCACGATCTTCAAGGCGCGGCGCGGCCCCTCGCCCGCAGCGGCAAGACAATCGGCGAAGGCCGGCCAATCGGTCGTCATGCCGGAGGAAGGCGGCTTGGGGCTGAGGATCAGCCAGTCGAGATCGCGGAACCAGGGCTGCGGAACGCTGCCCTGGGTTTCGAGCGCGAATTCATGGCCTGTGTTCTTGCCCCCCGCGATCAGGGAATCGAGCGGCTGCAGCGCCGGATTGCCGCCGGACAGCGACACCAGCACCGGGCGGCCGCCCGCGAGTTCAGCGACTCGGGCGAGAATCGCCTCGGGCGGCATGGACGTCCATTCGCCGCTGTGTTCGGGCAGCACGGCGTAAAGCGTGTCGCACCAGCGGCAGCGGTAATCGCAGCCGCCGGTGCGGACGAACACCGTGGGCCGGCCGATCAGCGGCCCCTCGCCCTGCACCGTCGGGCCGAAGATCTCGCTGATCCGGATGCGCTCGGTCACGGCCGGTATTCGGCCCAGGTCCGCGGCGTCTCGCTCACCCGCAGCGCCGCGGTTTCCGGCCAGCGCGCCTTGCACCAATCGTAGAGATATCGCGCGATCACCTCGGCGGTGGTGCGGTCATGGCCCAGCGCCCGGTTGAGATCGCGATGGTCGAGCGTCGCGTCGATGAAATCCTTGAGCGCCTTGAGCTCGTGATAGTCGCGCACGAACCCCACCGCGTCGAGATCGCGCTTTTCCAGCACCACCTCGACCTCGTAATTATGGCCGTGTTGGCGGGCGCAGGGATGATCGGGCGGCAAGCCGCCGATGATATGCGACGCCGAAAAGGCGAAGCGCTTCGATATCGTGAACATCGCTTAAACCGCGAAAGCGGTATCGCCGATGCGGAATACGATTCCGTGCAAGTCTGGGCTCCTTGTTTTGACCGGGTAGGCTGCGACCGGATCGGCGAAGGCCGATGCGCGAGGATATAGTCCCCCGCCCCAAAGCGCGCAATCGAAATGCGGGCCTAGCCGGTCACCTCGGGCGGGAAGTCGTGCGTGCCGCCGAAACCGAGCGGCAGTTCGCGCACCCACAGCGTCTTGTTCACCGGCAGGACGCCGTAGAGATGGGGGTAAAGCTTGCCGTTGCGCGACACCTCCCATTTGAGCGCTGGCCCCAGCGATTCCGCGTCGACGGCGATGAGCATGAGATCGGGCGCGCCGGCGAAATGCCGGTTGGCTGTGTCGGCCACCTGCGCCGCGGTCGAGAAATGGATGAAGCCGTCCGCCGTATCGACCGGCGCGCCGCGTAAAACGCCCAGCCGTTCCGCCTCTTCCCACAGCGCGCGTGGGCATATCTTGTAGATCGTGGTCAAACGTCCTCCGTTTTCTTCTTGCGTTTCCTCGGCCCGGCAAAGGCAGTCACCACGCCGTGCAGCGTGCGCAGCTCCTGTTCAGTGCATTGCGCGCGCTGAAAGAGATTCCGCAGATTGCGCACCATCGAAGGCCGTTTCTCGGCGTTGCGCATGAATCCGTTGTTGTCGAGCTCCTCTTCCAGATGCTCGAAAAAGCGGATCAGCTGCTGCTTGGTGGCGGGCTTGGAATGGCCGGTGGCGACGGTCTCGTCCGCCGCGTCGTTGCCGGCGTTGAACCACTCATAGCCCAGGATCAGCACCGACTGGGCGAGGTTGAGCGAGGAAAAAGCCGGGTTCATCGGCACCGAGATCACCGCTTCGCTGAGCGCGATATGCTCGTTGAGCAAGCCGGTGCGCTCCGGCCCGAACAACACGCCGCTACCCTCGCCCGCCGCGAGGTACGTCTTGATCTCGCCGACGGCGAAGCGCGGCGTCAGAATGCGTTTTACCATGTAGCGGTCGCGCGCGGTGGTGGCGTAGACGTGGCGCAGGGCGGAGATCGCCTCTTCGACGCTGTCGTAGAGCCGGGCCTTTTCCAGCACCGCGTCGGCGCCGCTCGCCGCCGCGATTGCTTTCTTGTTGGGCCAGCCGTCGCGCGGCTTCACCAGCCGCAGATCGGTCAGCCCGCAATTGAACATGGCGCGCGCGGCGGTGCCGATATTCTCGCCCAGCTGGGGTTCGACCAGGATGATCGCTGGCCCGCCGGATAGTTTGGCGCGGCGCCGGTCGGTTCCGGCCATGTCAAGCCCTTCGGCCGCCGCGCCAGAGCTTGTAAGTCAGGCTGTCGTGCAGCGCGATGTAAGAGGCGTTGATGATGTCGGACGAGACGCCGACCGTCGACCAGACTTCGCCATCCTTGCCGTCCTTGTCGGCGCTTTCGATCATCACCCGCGTCACCGCCTTGGTCGCGTCCTGCGGCGTCAAGATGCGCACCTTATAGTCGGTGAGCCGGGTCGCCTCGAGCTCGGGAAAAGCCGGCACCAGCGCCTTCCGGAGCGCGGTGGTGAGCGCGTCGACCGGCCCATCATGGCTTTCCGCCACTTCGAGAAACGGCTTGTTGCCCACATTGCCGGTGACGGTCGCCTCGGAAACCGTGACCAGCTCGCCCTTGGCGCTGGTGCGCCGCTCGTCCATGATGCGGAAGCGCTGTACGCGGAAATATTCCGGCACGGTTTCGAGCGTGCGCCGCGCCAAGAGCTCGAAGCTCGCCTCGGCGCCGTCATAGGCATAGCCCTGGAATTCGCGCAGCTTCACCTCGTCGAGCAGCGCGCCGAGCTTGGGGTGGTCGGGTTTGACCGCGATGCCGAGCTCGCGCAACCGCGCCAGCAGATTGGCCTTGCCGGCCTGGTCCGACACCACGATGTGCCGGCGGTTGCCGACGGTCTCGGGCTCGATATGCTCGTAGGAGCGTGGATCCTTCTCCACCGCGGAAACATGCAAGCCCCCCTTATGCGCAAACGCGCTTTCGCCGACATAGGCGGCGTGGCGGTCGGGCGCGCGGTTCAGGCGCTCATCGAGAAAGCGCGAGACATGGGTCAAGCGCTTCAGCCCCTCGGCGTCGATTCCGGTGGCATAGCCCATCTTCAGAACCAGGTTGGGAATGATCGAGATCAGATTGGCGTTGCCGCAGCGCTCGCCCAGCCCGTTCAAGGTGCCCTGAACGTGCCGCACCCCGGCGCGCACCGCCGCGAGCGAATTCGCCACGCCATTCTCGGTGTCGTTGTGGCAATGGATGCCGAGCTTGTCGCCGGGCACGGTTTTCGCCGCCTCGCGCACGATGCGCTCGATCTCGTCGGGCAAGGTGCCGCCATTGGTATCGCAGAGCACGATCCAGCGCGCCCCGGACTTGGCCGCCGCGGCGATGCAGTCGAGCGCGAATTTCTGGTTGCCACTGAAGCCGTCGAAGAAATGTTCGGCGTCGAAGATCACCTCGTCGAGTTTCGACTTGGCGTGCGATACGCTCTCGCCGATCATCTTGATGTTCTCGTCGAGGCCGATCCCGAGCGCGACCTTGGCGTGAAAGTCCCAGGCCTTGCCCACCAGCGTCGCCACCTTCGCGCCCGAGGCGAGCACCGCCGCCAATCCCGGATCGTTGCCGGCGCTGCGCCCGGAGCGCCGAGTCATGCCGAAGGCGCATAGCCGCGCGTGGCTTAATTTGGGAGGCTTCGAAAAGAGCGCGTCGTCGGTTGGGTTGGCGCCGGGCCAGCCGCCTTCGATGTAGTCGACGCCGAGCTGATCGAGCTCGCGCGCGATCGCCAGCTTGTCGGGCACGCCGAAATCGACGCCCTGGGTCTGCGCCCCGTCGCGCAGTGTCGTGTCGTAGAGATAGATCCGCTCGCCCGCCATGCGCCGCATCCTATTGAGACGGCGGGGATAAGTCGAGCGACCGGAAGGGGTTAAAGGGAAGCTCGCGCCACTGGAGCGGCCGGGCGGAACTGATGTAGCTTCCGGCGATGCCCGGAAACACGGGCAATGGGGAGGAATAAATCATGTCGGGAACGCATCGCCGCCGGATTTTCGCCGCCGCCTTGGCGCTGGCCCTGGCCGCGCCGGTTTTGTGCGGGGTTGCGCGCGCCGAAACCATCGGCGCGCTTTACGCCAAGGCCAAGGCCGAAGGCGCACTGTCGCTTTATGCCGGCGGCCCGACCGCGCCGTGGGAGCGCGACGCCGCTTCTTTCAATGCGCTCTATCCCGGCATTACCGTCACCATCACCGGCGGCTACAGCAACGTGCTCGACAAGAAGATCGACGCCCAGCTCGCGGCCAAGCAGGTCGAGACCGATCTGGCGATTTTCCAGACGCTGGGCGATTTCCTGCGCTGGCGGAAGGACGGCGTGCTGCTCAAATTCAAGCCCGACGGCTTCGACAAGATCGACCGCGAATTCAAGGACCGGGACGGCGCCTTCGTCGGCGTCGCCGTCAACGCGCATCCCTACGCCTACAACCCGAATCTGGTGCCCGCCGCGGAGGTGCCGAAATCGGCGCTCGATTTCCTCAAGCCGGAATTCCGCGGCAAGGTGATCTCCGCCTATCCGGCGGATGACGACGCGACCATGTACGTGTTCTATAGCATCGTGCGGAAATACGGCTGGTCCTACATGGACAAGTACATGGCGAACCAGCCGCAATTCATCCAGGGCCATCTCGGCGTGGTGCGAGCGATCGCGGCGGGCGACGCGCTGGTGACCTTCGACACCGTCGCCAATATCAGCATGGACCAGAAGAACGCCGGCAAGCCGCAGGAGATCGCGTTCTCCGAAGCCGATCCGCTGCCGATCTGGCCGTTCACCGCCGCGATCTTTAAGGGCGCGCCGCATCCCAACGCCGCCAAGCTGTTCCTCAGCTGGTATCTGAGCAAGGAGCAGCAGGCGAAGATCGGTACCTGGTCGGTGCGCTCGGACGTGCCGCCGCCTTACGGCTGGAAGCCGGTGCTGTCGATGAAGGTGGTCAACGACTACCGCGAATTCCTGAGCGACCCGGCGCGGCTCGCCGCCTTGCGCAAGCGCTTCGAGGCCTATACCGGCCCGGTGCAGAACGTCGCCGGGGTGCGGTAGGGTCTCAGGCCGGTCCGGGAAGTTTGTGGTTTCACGCCACGACCAGGTAATGCACGCCGAACAGCCCGGCGCCGGTCCAGCATTGCACCGGCTTGAAGCCGGCGCGGCGCGCCAGCGCCTGGAATTCCACCACCGAGAATTTGTAGGAATATTCGACATGCACGCGCTCGTCCCGGGCGAACATGAAGCGCCGCCCGGAAACGGTGACGATCTGGTCCATCAGGCTGCGGATGTAGATTTCGACCCGGCCCGCTTGCGCGTTGTAGAACGCCTCGTGTTCGAAGCGCGAGAGATCGAAATCGGCGTCGAGCTCGCGGTTCATGCGTTCGAGCAGGTTGAGCGTGAATTGCGCCGTCACCCCCGTCGCGTCGTTATAAGCGGCGTGAAGCGAGGCCGGATCTTTCTTTAAATCCGCGCCCACGATCATGCCGCCGCCCGGTCCCAGCAAGGCGCGGCAGCCGCGCAGGAATTCCAACGCCTCGTCAGGGGTGAGGTTGCCGATGGTCGAGCCGGGGAAAAACCCCACGCGCCGCCCGCCCGGCCGCGCGACCGCAGCCGGCAAGCGGCGCGGCTCCATGTAATCGGCGCAGACCGCGACCACGTCCAGCGCCGGAAAATCGGCGGCGATGGATGAGGCCGCCTGGTGCAGCGTCTCGCCCGAAATGTCGATCGGCACGTAGGAGAGCGGCTGGTCGAGCGCATTCAGCAGGAGGCGCACCTTGTGGCTGGCGCCGCTGCCAAACTCGATCAGGCGGCAACGCGGACCGATGAGTCGCGCGATCCCGCCCGCTTGTTCGGTCAAAATCGCGGTCTCGGCCCGGGTTACGTAATATTCGGGTAGGTCGCAGATCTGCTCGAATAGCGCCGAGCCGCGCCGGTCATAGAGAAAGCGGCAGGGGATCGATTTGGGTGCGCGGCGAAGCCCCGCCAACGCCGCGGCGCGGAAACCCTCCTCGCGCGGCGCGAAATCGAGATAAGCCTTGAGCGTGCCCCTTGGCATCACCCCTCCTCCGCCAACCTGATGCCGCCGAAGCACCAGCGCGCGCCCGGCGGAAAGAAATTGCGGTATGTCGCGCGCACATGGCCCGGCGGCGTCACCGCGCAACCGCCGCGCAACACCATCTGGCCGCTCATGAACTTGCCGTTGTATTCGCCGATTGCGCCAGCGGGCGAGCGGTAGCCTGGATAAGCCGCATAGGCGCTGGCGGTCCATTCCCACACATCGCCGAACATCTGCGCCAGGCCCGGGCGCGCGGCAGGTTGCGGGTGCAATGCGCCGCTATCAAGGAAATTGCCTTCGGATTTGAGATCGGCAGCAGCGCTTTCCCATTCGGCTTCGGTCGGCAGCCGCCGCCCGGCCCAGCGCGCAAAGGCATCAGCCTCGTAATGGCTGACATGCACCACCGGCTCGAAAGGATCGAGCGCGCGCATGCCGGAAAGCGTGAATTGCGACCAGCCATCCTCGCCCTTTTCCCAGTAAAGCGGCGCCTGCCATCCCTGGGTTTGCACCGCGGCCCAGCCGTCGCTGAGCCAGAATTCGGGACGGCGATATCCGCCCTCTTCGATGAAGGCCAGGTATTCGCCGTTGGTAACCGGGCGCGAGGCGAGGCGGAAAGGTTCAAGCCAGATTTTGTGGCGCGGGGATTCATTGTCAAAGGCGAATCCTGCGCCGCCATGGCCGATCTCCACCAGTCCGCCCTTGAAACCGATCCAGTCGAGCGCTTGCGCCTGATGCGGCGCCTTCGGCTCATTTCGCGCGCGGTAAACCGGTTTCAGTGGGTTCTGCGCGAAGACGTGCTTGATGTCCATCAGGATCAGCTCCTGATGCTGTTCCTCGTGGTTCAATCCCAATTCGATCACCGGCACGATTGCGGACCACAGCGCAGCGCTCGCACCCCGGATCAGCTGTTCCATGGCCGCGCTCACCTGAGTGCGGTAGGCCGCAATCTCTTCGACGCCGGGACGCGACAGCAAGCCGCGCGCCGGGCGCGGATGGCGCGGCCCCACCGCCTCGTAATAGGAATTGAAGAGATGCGCATAGGCCGGATCGAAGACGCGATATCCGGCAAGATGATGCTGCAGCAGGAAAGTCTCGAAGAACCACGAGGTATGCGCCAGATGCCATTTGGTCGGCGACACATCAGGCATGGATTGCACCACCATGTCCTCGGGCAGCAGCGGCTTCGCCAGTTCCTCGCTGCGGCGACGGATGACGCGCAACCGCGCAACGGCTTCTTCCCGCTCCGACAACGCCGCCGCATTCGCCTTATTTTTAGCCAGAGAGTCCACGACCCCTCCCATGCCCTGTGCCGCTTATTATCCGGCGCTTTGCGCGATTATAGGGCTTCCGCCGTTCCGCGTCAGGAGCGTCTACATCAGCCTGTAACATCGCCATGAAAAAGTCACGAAAGCGTGACGCGGGGTTATTCCATCGCGTTTCGACCGGGATATAATGGTATTCACGCAGCTTCGCCCGCGGGAACCGGATCATGGAACAGGAAAGCCAAAAGCCGCAAGCCGGGCAGGTCGTGCTGGTGCTGCAAGGCGGGGGCGCGCTCGGCGCATATCAGGCCGGTGTCTACGAAGGTCTGCGCCAGGCCGGGATCGAACCCGATTGGGTGATCGGCACTTCGATCGGCGCCATCAACGCGGCGCTGATCGCCTGTAACCCACCTGAGAAGCGCCTCGAAAAGCTGCGCGAGTTCTGGCGCATCGTGGCGCAGCCCGGTCCCGGCGACGGATTTTCGCCTCTGGCCGGCCTCGCTAGCGCCTGGGCCAAGACCGCGGCGTTGCTGCGCGGCGTTCCCGGCTTCTATGCCGTCAACCCGCTGGCGTCGCTGGGCGTGATGGCGCCGGTCGGCGCCGACCACGCCTCGTTTTACACCACCGCGCCCTTGGCGGCGACGCTCGCCGGGCTACTCGATTTCGATTACGTCAACGCGCAGCACACGCGGCTCACCGTAGGCGCGGTCGACGTCGAAAGCGGATACATAAAATATTTCGACAGCCGCGACATGACGCTCGGTGTCGAGCATGTCATGGCCTCGGGCGCGTTGCCGCCCGGTTTTCCGGCGGTCACGGTCGACGGC